>JGI20214J51088_10001508_pt1 | contig 15880 bp, 13 predicted proteins | sample WetSurMetagenome_FD_51088 | JGI IMG/M metagenome (IMG submission 51088) | reverse complement strand
TATAAACACAGGGTCTATTCTTCCTGTGCAGGGAAGTTTAATCATCCTGACATTCGGCTGGTATTTCAACCTCGATGTTCCTGCTAAGTCCGCTCCGGTGTACGTACACCAGTTGCAGACAAAAGCAATAATTTTTGGGTCTTGATTATTGTTTTCCATCTTTTATAAAATTATTTTTTTCTGGATTCCCGCTTTCGCGGGAATGACAAATCTTTTTATTACATTAGTGCTGAAATTTCAGCAAATATCTGCTCATCAGTATATCCGATTAATTCAACGGATTTAGATGGACACGTTGCATTACATGTTCCGCATCCCTGGCAAAGTCCGGAATTAACATAAGCTATTTCTTTTATAATATTTCCTTGTTTGTCTTTTATTTGTTTTATTTCAATTGCATTATACGGACAAACTTTCTTACAGTAGAAACATCCTGCACAAAGATTTTCATTTACAAAAGCTATAGTCGGTTCTCTTTCCAGCATATCCGAACCAAATAGTACCATAGCTTTTGCCGCCGCGGCTGATGCCATAGCAACGGAATCCGGAATGTCCCTTGGTGAGTGACAAGCACCTGCGAGGAAAATACCTCCGCTACTGCTTTCCACGGGTCTTAATTTCGGGTGAACTTCTACAAAGTATCCGTATTTATCGTATGGAATACCAATTGTTTGTGCAAGTTTAGATGCTTCAGGTTGTGCAACCATAGCAGTTGCAAGTACAACCATATCCGCATCGATTTCAACCGGAACACCCGCAAGTGTATCTTCACCTTTTACAATATATTTCCCGTCTTCTTCATAAATTCTCGAAACTCTTCCGCGTATATATTTTACCCCGTCTTCTTCTATTGCACGTCTTACGAATTCTTCGTACATTTTTCCGCCTGAGCGAATGTCCATATAGAATACGTAAGCTTCTCCATCGTGAACTTTGTGTTTATAAAGCATTGCGTGCTTTGCAGTGTACATACAGCAGATTTTACTGCAATAAGAAAATCCTTTCGATTCATCTCTTGAACCCACACACTGAATAAACACAATTTTCTTAGGTTCTTTACCGTCCGAAGGTCTTTTAAATTCGCCTGCGGTCGGACCAGATGCACTTGCAATTCTTTCGAATTGTAATCCGTCTATTACATCTTTATATTTTCCGTAGCCATATTCACCGTAACCTTTTATTTCACTATCTTCGGGTTTTTTATCTATTGTATAAAGTTTATATCCTGTTGCAACAATTATTGCTCCTATATCTTCGGTTAACATTTCATCTTTCTGGTCAAAGAATATCGCATCACGTCCGCATACTTTTTGGCACATTCCACATTTACCGGTTTTAAAATATGTACACACTTCCGTATCTATAACAGGAATGTTAGGAACAGCTTGCGGGAACGGTACATATATTGCCGAACGGTGTGCAAGATGTTCATCGAATTCACTCAAAGCTTTTTTCTTAATNGGGCATTTTTGCATACAATCGCCGCATCCAGTACATTTTGTATCGTCAACGAATCTTGCTTTTTTTCTTATTGTAACTTTAAAATTGCCAATAAATCCTTCTACTTTTTCAACTTCGGAATAAGTTAGCAATTTAATTTTTGGGTGTTGATAAACTTCCACCATTCTCGGTGTAAGAATACATTGTGAGCAATCCAGTGTCGGAAATGTTTCCGAAAGCTGGCTCATATGTCCGCCGATCGATGGTTCTTTTTCTACGAGTACTACTTCGTATCCTGCATTAGCTACATCCAATGCCGCCTGAATTCCTGAAATTCCGCCGCCGATTACAAGTGTTCTTTTTGTTACAGGAACTTTGATAGTTGTAAGCGGAGCATTTCTTTTTACTTTTTCTACTGCAAATCTTACAAGGTCAATTGCTTTATCTGTTGCTATATCAATATCCTCGTGTACCCAGGAAACGTGTTCTCTCAGGTTTGCTATTTCACANAGAAAAGGATTTACACCTGCGTCTGCAACTGCTTTCCTGAAAGTNTTTTCGTGCATATGCGGTGAACACGAACCAACTACAACTCCATCGAGTTTTAAATCTTTTATTGCTTGCTTAATTAAATTCTGACCNGGGTCCGAGCACATATATTTATAATCAACCGAATGTACTACGTTCGGGAAAAAACCTGCCGCTTTCGATACGCGGGCGCAGTCTACTGTTCTTCCNATGTTTTCTCCGCAATGGCAAATGAATACTCCTATTTTCATGCTTTTACCTCCTCTTGTACATTGTTCCTAATCGGAAGATTGAATTCGATAAAATGTGTATCTATTCCAAGTTGCTTTTTATCGAATCCGAGGGCTAAGCCTATTATTTCGGATAAATACAACACGGGAATTTCTTTATATCCTTCAAACTTACTTTTTATATTTTTTTGTCTCATATCCAGATTTGAATGGCACATCGGGCAAGCAACAATTACTACATTTGCACCATTCTTTTTTGCATCGTCGAGTATTTTTTTCGATAAATCGATTACAATATCTGTCCTTGCAATAGAGTGTGCGGCACCGCAACATTCAAGTTTGAAATTCCAATCTATCGTTTGCGCACCTGTTGCCTTTATTATTTCTTCCATCGAATTTGGTTGCTCGGAATCATCATTATTAATACCATTCGGTCTTACTAACAAACATCCATAGTAGCAAGCGGCTTTCAGATTTTTTAAATCGATTTTTTTCTTCTCGGCTATTTTATCTTTTCCGATTTTTTGGAAGAAATTTACTATATTATATATTTCCGGAATATTATTAATCTTCTCTTCAATGATTGTCTCGATTTCGTATTTCTGCTCCGGGTGTTTCTGAAGTTCTTCTTTAGAGCTTGCGAGCCTGTTATAACAGGCGGCACAGGGAGCGAAAATTTCTTTTAGACCTTGTTTTTCCGCAAGTGCAAGATTCCTTGCAGATAAGGCTAACGATAGTTTATGACTTGTAACATGTGCCGATGTTGCACCGCAACAAGACCAATCGTCAATTTCTTTCGGGTCTACATCCAAAACCTTAAGTATTTCTCTTAAAGATTTATCGTATTCCTTTGCCGTTCCTTCCTGGGAACAGCCCGGGTAATATCCTATTTGCATTTTTTTACCTCTGTTTTTTCGAAAATGCTTTTAATTTTATCTTTCCCTTTAACATTGTGAGGGAATATATTTAATTTTCCATCCAAAAACATTTTTGGAGAATTCTCTACATCTGAAAATAAATCGAATGAAGTCATCTTATAATCTCTTACCAATCCCACTTCGTAACTCCTACCGTGATTTTTTATTTGCTTAAGAAAAGCTTTATGGAATTTCAGGATATTTTTATCTTTCAACTTAATTCCTTTTTTCAAAGCAATTTCTCTTACGGCATCCATAAATTTTGCCAAATCGAAATTCTTCGGACATCTCGATGAACAAGTAAGGCAACCGGCGCAAAGCCATATAGTAGCTGAGTTCAAGGCTTTTTCGTATAAGCCAAGTTGAATGTACCTGACTATTACGTTCGGTGCGTCTTCCATATAATTTCTTAATGGACATCCGGCNGAACATTTACCGCATTGATAGCAAAGTTCGGGATTTTGAGAAGTGATATCCGTTATATCGTCGGATAACGTTCTTACATGTGTTGTATTATGATGTGACATAATGTCTAAGTTTTTATTTCTCGCTTTTAACCCTTAATTAATTTTGTAACCTGCTAAAGGGTTAATAATTTATGCAGGTGAATTGTATGTTTCTGTTAAAGGCGGTTCTGCTTGTTTGTTTTGTAAAGCATTTTTTGTGTCTTTAATCAGTGTAACACATTTATTCATAATCATATATACATTATCGAGATATAATCTCATTGCTTCTATATCATTCGGGTCTGGTTTTGAAGCGATTGCTTCAAATAATTCATTTTGTGCTTTATCAAGTAGTGCTATTTCTAATTTGAAATCCAATTTATTTTTTTCTGACATATCTTTTATCTTTTTAATCTCGTACCCACGCTTGTGGCGTGGGTACGAAAAATTTCTTATGCTATAAATTTACCTCTTTTGGTATAATGAGTATGTAACAATTTATGAGATAAATGTCCGCAAGGTCCTTCTTTAAAGAATTCTTCATAAATCTTTATTACATTAGGATTATCATGCGATTTTCTCATTTCAAGCGAAGAATCTTCAGAATATATCGCTTCTGCACGTTTTTTCCTGATTTCAGGTGTAGTTGGAATCGGCTGTCCACCGCCACCGATACATCCACCCGGGCAAGCCATAAATTCTATGAAGTGACATTCGCTGAATTTACCACCTGCTTTAATGTCTTCCATTATTTTCTTTGCGTTTGCTGTTCCGTGTGCTACTGCTACTTTTAATGTAGCTCCTTTTAAGAAATCCCAGCTTGGTACTAAATGTTTCAATATTTCAGGTACAGGTCCAACATTTGCGATTGGAAGCTCAACATATTTCACGCCATCAAAACCTCTTAAAGGCAAAATGTTTGCATTTGCAAATATATCTTCTGTTTTATTTCCCGTAACAAATTCTATAACCGACCTTAATGCGGCTTCCATAACACCGCCCGTTGCTCCGAATATTAAACCTGCTCCCGATGCATCGCCAAACGGACTATCGAAATGTGATTTTGGCATTTCAGGTAAGAAAATTCCTGCTTCTTTAATCATCTTTGCAAGTTCGCGTGTTGTCAATCCATAATCAACATCTTTGTATCCTGATGATGCCATTTCAGGTCTGTTGCATTCGAATTTTTTCGCCGAGCATGGCATAACTGCTACGGATACTATATCTTTTGGGTCAATTCCTTTTTTCTGAGCATAAAACGTCTTAAATATTGCTCCGAACATCTGTTGCGGTGATTTTGCAGTTGATAAATTATCTAAATATTCGGGGTAGAAATGTTCTATATATTTTACCCAGCCCGGTGAACATGATGTGAATTGCGGTAATTTAACACTTGCATCTTTATCAACCAAAGCTTTTTTTAATCTTATTATTAATTCTGTTCCTTCTTCGAAGATAGTTAAATCTGCTGTGAAGTTGGTATCAAATACTCCATCGAAACCTATTCTTTTAAGAGCAGTATTTAATTCCATTGTCATCGAGTGTCCGGCTTCCAATCCAAAGCATTCGCCTATAGCGGCTCTTGGTGAGGGAGCGGTTTGAATGACTACATGTTTTTTCGGGTCATCAATTGCGTTCCAGATTTCATCTGACGGGTCATTAGCGTGTAATGCCGCAGTCGGGCATCTGTTAATGCACTGTCCGCAGTTTATACATACAACATCGGCAAGAGGTTTTTCCATAAATGTACTGATGTGTGTTTTATCTCCTCTATCGATTGCTTCAAGTACTCCGACTTCCTGCAGATCTATACAGGTTCTTACGCATCTTTTACAAAGTATACATTTGCTCATATCCCTGATAACCGAATAAGATGAATTATCTTTTTCGTAAGTAGGTTTTGTTACATGTCCGAATGTATAACCGTCAACTCCGTATTCGTGAGCTAAATCCTGTAATTCGCAATTTTCATTTCTTATGCATGAATAACATTCGCCATAATGCTCACTCAGTAATAAATCAATTACGTATCTTCTTGCTTTTCTTACAAGCGGAGTCGAAGTTTTTATTTTAATAGGTGATGTAATAGGGAATGCACACGATGCTTGTAATGTTCTGAAGCCATCTACTTCTACTACGCACACCCTGCAAACACCTGCTACACATAAATCATCATGATGGCATAATGTAGGGATGTGAATATTCTTCATTTTACAGGCTTCCAGTATTGTAGTTCCAAGTGGCACCTGCATTTTTTCACCGTTAATTTCTATAGAAACAGTACCGCCGATTGTGTTTACATCTGTTGGTTTTTCAACTTCAAACGGTTGTTGGCTGACCGGGGTTCTTGATGTTTTATCTTTTTTCATTATGCTACTCCGTTTCCGCTTTTATTTAATATTTCATCTTTAAAGTTATCTAATATGGTGATAAATGAATTCGGGCTTGATTGTCCGAGTCCGCACTTCGAAGCGACTTGCATCGTACTACCGAGGTCTTTAAGCTTTTCTATATAATCGAATGTGAATTCACCCTTTTCCAGCATTTCCACTCCTTCGAGTAATTTTACGTTTCCGATTCTGCACGGTGTACATTGACCACAGGATTCTTCCACAAAAAATTCCATAAAATTTTTCAGAATGTGAAGCATATCTCTTTTTTTATTGAACACCATAATCGAGCCACCGGTTGCCGCATCTTCATATCCGAGTTTTCTGTCAAACTGAGATTCAGGAATGCAAATTCCCGATGCACCGCCAACCTGTACGGCTTTTGTGTCTTCTGCTTCTACTACTTTAAGCAATTCTCTAATTGATGTACCCCACGGCAATTCATATACACCTGGTTTTTTACAATCGCCTGAAACAGAGAATAATTTCGAGCCTGATGATTTATCTGTTCCAACCTTCATATACCAGTCACCGCCTTTTAAAACTATGTGTGGTACTGAAGCTAAAGTTTCGACATTATTAACTGAAGTCGGTTTTCCATTATATCCTGTATTTACGGGATAGGGAGGTCTGTTTCTCGATTCACCTCTGCAACCTTCAAGTGATTCTATCAAAGCTGTTTCTTCACCGCATACATAAGCACCTGCACCGAGTCTTATTTTAATATCGAAGTTAAAATCTTTATTCCCAAGAATTTTTTCTCCGAGTAAATTATCTTTTCTCATTTGTTCAAGGTANTCTTCCAACGTTTTAAGCATATATTCATATTCACCGCGAAGNTAGACGAATCCTTCTTTTGCNCCAATTGTATAACCTCCGATAACCATTCCGTCAAAAACGAGTTCCGGATATTCCGATATAAGTACTCTGTCTTTAAACGTTCCCGGTTCTCCTTCATCTGCATTACAAACTAAGAATTTTTCTTCGGAAATAGCAGCTGCCGTGAGCATCCATTTTGTTGATGTCGGAAAACCTGCACCGCCTCTTCCTTTTAATTTTGACGCCTTCAGTTCAAAAAGTATATTTTCCCTTCCGAGTTCGAGAGCTTTCTTTATACCCTCTCCACGTTTATAGTCGGAAAATAATACCAATCCCTTTCTGTCTTTTTTCATTATTATTGATTCCATTTTAAGATAAGTTATATTTGAATTTTGATGTAATATTACTGATGTACATATAAAAAGATAAATAGGTCTTATTATCCTAAATTAGACAAATTTTAGATTTTCTTCAATGTATTTTTCTATCTACAAAGGTGGAATTTTACTTGTCAAGGGAAAAATGAAAAGGTGAAATTTTTATTACAAAATCAAAATGATTTATAAATCGTTTGTGATTAAAGTGATGTAAAATTACCATAAGTCTTATAAATACATTTACGAATTTAATAGTAGAAGAACGGTAATAATTAAAATTGAACCGTTTTTACATAATATATATCGGATAAAATATGGTTATATTTAAATTATGTAACTTAAATATATAAATAATCTGTTACGATTTTTATTGATTTCATTTTATTTTATTTACTATTTCCTAAAAATAAATGTTCAAATGCAGAAAAATAAAATTAGTGAACAAGGAGATAAATAAATCTCTTTTTCTTAGTTCTATTATATTATCCATTGATAATATAAATAACAATACTATAGGCATATACTGTATAAGATATCTGTTTAAATCACCAAATTGATATAGGTATAAAGTCAAAACAAATAAAGAAATTAAAGCCGGTATATAATATGGAAATAATTTTTTCTCTAATTTGTTTGAATTGATTAACAACAATAAAAAAAGTAACAGGAACGATGGACCGAAATATAAAAGTTTAGATGTGTTTTCGATTAAATTTGCGGGATTATGTGTCGCATATAATTTAGTCATTACGTGACTTGTGATTAATGTAAGCCAAAAATAATATCCTAACGAGGTGAAAATAATAATTGGGACCAAAAATCCAAATATAATACCGAAAAATGGTTTTAATGTAATTTTTTTTGAATAAAGTAAAAGTGATATTACTAAAATTGAGATAAAAAACATAACATTAAATTTTGTATAAAAGCACAAACCATATATTACACCGAATAAAAATGAAAGCCAAAATTTATTCGATGGTTTGATAATAAAGATAATTATAGGTAAAGTAAATAAGAACATACTAAATTGGTCTGCAGAAGGGCTATGAAATCTAAACATTACAAGTGATGTTGTAAATGAAATTAATGCAATATTGCTAAGGTTTCCGGGTGATTTTTTATAAGAATATAAAATTACCAGCAATATAGAAAGAAACGTAATGAACCACATCATATATTCCAATGACCATCTGCCGAAAGGAAATACTTTTAAACAGAACCCCATTAAAATTGGAGTAAGAGGCGGATGCATAAAAGGTCTGTTATTTGAAATTAAATCATAGGAAGAGCTATCTAATCCAGTTTTCCATTTATCGAAAGCTAAACAGGATAAATTATATTTATTTATAAAATATATTATGCTATCTTTTAAATCGTTGTTAATTTCTTTAAAACTATTTGGATTTGTTCTTTCGTTCCATGTTTTTAATAAATCCAATGCTCCGAATTTTACAACTTCCTCTGCAGATATATAATTTCCAATTGCTGTATCGGATCCGGGCCAATTTAAATTAGTATCCATTGTATTTACATAAGCAATTTTTATTAATATAAACCCGATGAAGATTATACCTATGTATTGCCATAATTTGAATTTTATTCCGGATATAAAAACTATGGCTAGTAAAATAAATCCAATTGTATCTATAATAAACCAAAGTAGCTTAAAAGGCGATATAAGTTCGGTATTATTGTTTNAAAGTATTTTTCCGAATTTAAATGCTTTTGATAATATATATAAAGAATAAAATATTAAAAATATGATGTGTATTAATGACCAATTCTTCGTAATCCATTTATTTGCTTGATTCTGAATTTTTACTATACTTANTTTATTAAAGTAATGCATATCAATATTTTAATTATTTTCTTGCTGTTATAAATAATGAGCCTGCAAATTCTTTTAACAATGGTACTTTCTCAAACCCGGGTCCAATTTTTTCTATTAATTTTATGAATAATTTAGGGGTTTTTGGGTGTAGAAAATCGAAAGGGATTATATTTATCGATGAAAATCCTGCTTCTATAAACTTCCTTTTTAATTTCCATCTGAAAAATGCAGTTTCATCAGGTGAGTCACCCATTATTTTTTTAAAAAAAGGAATATTTTTTTGTAAAGCAATTTGAGGATTAAGCATATTTGGCTCTGTAAATTGAACCCGTCCGTTTTTCTTTAAAACGCGGAAAATTTCTTTAATTGCTAAATCGATTTCGAGATGATGTACAACCGAACTTCCTAAAATTACATCGAATGTCGAATCTTTAAAGGGCATTAAATAAGCATTTTCGAGCATAAACTCAATATTGTCACTTTGAACGTTACTTTTTGCATATTCTAATAATTCAGGGGAAATATCTAAAGCAATAATCTTTGCATTTGTTTTGATTAATTCTTTTGTAAAGTAACCTGTGCCGCAACCCAATTCAAGTACGGTTAAGTTTTTCGATAAATTATCACAAAGCATCTTCACACGTCTTTTCCATCTAAGTTTTCCTGCAGGTGATTCCCAGTTCCAAATTTCACCTGCATTGTTCTTTAATAAAAATTTACCATGCTCAATTTCGTTTTCCAGCCTTTTTTTCATTTTGTAAAAATAATAAAATTCTATATAATGTAATTAATTTTTTAAATTGAAAATATATTAAAACGTAATCTTTTAAAATAAAATTTACTGTAATAAAATAAAACATACTTTTATTTCGGTTTTTAAGACACAATTTTATGTGCAAGAAACTAAGTTAAAAAATTTCACAAAAAGATGATATTAATTTCAAAATTTACGGATTTTTTTTACTCCTTTTAAATGTTAATTTATAATAAATAAGATATTGTATTAAATTTGAATTTACTCAATACATCTACGAAGGTTTTTAAAAAGGATTTTAAATCGGAATTAAGAAACAGGTACGTCATTAATTCGCTTGTTATGTTTGTTCTTGTAACTATATCTATTATCAAATTTTCTATAGGTGATGAAAAAGTTGAAGGAGATATTCTTTCAGGGTTGCTCTGGATAGTGATTTTCTTTGCGGCGATAAGCGGTCTTGCACGGGTTTTTATTAAAGAAGAGGAAAAGGAAACATCATTTGCCCTTAAATTAAGTGTAGAACCAATAGGTATTTTCATCGGAAAATTATTTTTTAATCTTGCTCTGACTTTTTTTATTAATATTTTTATATTTATACTTTTTGTTTTAATTACGAGCTTCGAAATAAAAAATTATTCCGCATTAATAATAATTATTTTACTTGGTAATCTTGGTATGGTCTCTGCTTCCACTATTATAGCGGCGATTATATCCAAAGCAAACACTAAAGGAACGCTGTATCCAGTTCTTGCATTTCCCGTGATGTTGCCACTATTAATTACCGTGATAAATGCTACTAAACTTGCAAGCGCCGGAGCGGATACCTACACGATGTTTGGAGAATACCAAATATTATTTTCTTATACAGTCGTCGTTACTACTGTATCTTTATTGCTGTTCCGATTCGTGTGGGAAGATTGATATTTAAGGTAAACGATAAAAAATCTTGATGAAAAAACTAACCGTAGAAAAATTAAAAAAAATTCACCTATTTTCGGATTTATCCGAATGTGAACTCGAAAAAATCCTTTCATTCTCGCATTATAAAAAGGTTAATAAGGGTGCGATTCTTTTTTTCGATACCGAGCCTTTTATTGGATTTTATTGTGTACTTGAAGGAAGTGTAAAACTATACAAAATTTCTACCGAAGGTAGAGAACATATTCTACACATTATGTACCCGGGTGATACTTTCGGGGAAGTACCGGTTTTCGAAAATTATGAAAATGTATTGAACGATAGGGCGTTATATCCTATTAATGCAATGGCGATTGAGGATGATACTGAAGTACTCATTGTATCCGCTAAACCCTTTTTAGCCTTCCTTAAAGAAAATTCGGGGATAAGTCTTAAATTTTTATCTACTCTTTCAAAAAGATTAAAGCAATTAAATAATCATATCGAAAATCTTACTCTTCACGATATTAAAAGACGACTTGCAAAATATATCCTCGAGGAATTTGAAAAAGCAAAAAATCAAAAAGAAAAAATTGAAAAATCTAAGCGAATATTATTAAAAGAAACAAGCTCTTTTTTGCTTTCGATTTCCAAATACGATTTAGCCTCTCATCTTGGAACTGTACTGGAAACTCTTTCCCGTACATTTAAAAAACTTCAGGATGAAAATATTATTGAAGTTAAGGGTAAAATGATTGTAATACTTAATTTAGATAAATTAAAAAATTATTCTAATTAAAATCATTTTTTAGTTAAATTATTCAATTTTTATGTATAAAAAAGTGGATTTTTTTATTTCTTAATTGTATGGAAATTGTAAATAATAAACTAAAGAAATTATATGAGGAAGATAATTTTATTATTTTTTTTTACGTTATTAATAAATTCTAACGTATTTTCGCAATATACTAATGTAACAATTTTCACACCAACTCTTTCATCTGCCCCCGAAGAACCTTCTATTTGCATAAATCCAAAAAATACAAATCTTTTGGTTGCGGGTGCAAATATCAATTATGTATCTTATTCGACTAATGGAGGTTTGAATTGGGCAACAGCTTATGGTTTAACAAACAGTCAGTATGGCGTATGGGGTGACCCTTGTATTCTATGCGATACCGCCGGGGTATTTTATTATTTTCATTTATCCAATTCGGTTTCCCCCGGTTACTGGATAGATAGGATTGTATGTCAGAAATCTACGAATAATGGTGTCTCTTTTAATAATCCCGGTTCATATACTTTTTTTAATTCTCCAAAAGAACAGGATAAAGAATGGGCTTGTGTTGACCCGAGAAATAATTACATATATATAACATGGACTCAATTCGATAACTATGGCGTTTCGACTCAAACTGATAGTTCCAGAATTCTTTTTTCAAAATCAACAGATGGCGGAAACACCTGGGTTGATTTCGGTTCCGGTATCGGTACCGCAAAAAGAATTGATAAGCTTGGAGGAGATTGTGTTGATGAAGATAATACTGTTGAAGGTGCGGTTCCATGTGTCGGTCCTAACGGTGAAATATATGATGCATGGGCAGGTCCTAAAATAAGGAATTCCCAGTTCGGAATATTTTTTAATAAATCGACTAACGGTGGAACTAACTGGTTAACAGACCCGATTTATGTTTGTGACCAACCAGGCGGATGGGATTATATGATTTCAGGGCTTCAACGCTCGAACGGGATGCCAATAACTTGTTGTGATATAAGTAATAGTCCTTATAGAGGAAATATTTATATTGGCTATTCCGATGAAGCAAGTTCTACTGACCACGATATAAAATTCGTAAAGTCAACAAATGGTGGATTAAACTGGAGTACCCCGCTAAGGATTAACGATGATGCTCCGGGAAAAGAACAGTTTATGCCATGGATGACCGTTGACCAAAAAAACGGGCATATTTATTTTGTTTTTTATGACAGAAGAAATTATTCTAACACATCTACAGATGTTTATATTGCAAGGTCAACCGACGGAGGAACTACTTTTACTAATATAAAAATTAGTGAAACTCCATTCACACCTACAAGCGGAACATTTTTCGGAGATTATACAAATATTACTGCACATAACGGAATAGTAAGACCAATTTGGGCAAGACTTCAGGGAACTTTATCCGTATTAACGGCAATAATCAATTTTACTACCGGAGCGAATAATATTTCACAAAATATTCCGGCTGAATTTAAACTTGAGCAAAATTATCCCAATCCATTTAATCCTAAGACAAAAATTAATTATTCGGTAAAAGAAAATACTTTTGTTACTCTAAAAGTATTTAATCTGGTCGGACAGGAAGTCGCTACTCTTGTTAATAGCTATACAGTAGCCGGAAATTACGAACTGACATTCGATATTAACGAATACAATATGACAAGTGGGGTATATTTCTATAAATTAAATGCAGGAAATTATTCGGAAACAAAGAAAATGATAGTGACGAAATAATACAATTACAATTCTATTTATAAAAATAATGCCGGCTGATATTTAAAGCCGGCGTTATTTTTATAGTCTAAAAATTTTATTTTTCTTCGTCCAGAATTCTTATTGAATTTTTCTTTGAATATTCAATAGCTTCTTCCTCCGAATTGAAAATTTTAAACTGGTCAAATTCATACCAGGTTTTTGTTCCGGTTAAATCAAGTTGCATCATTGGTCTCTGGAACTTCCCACCTTTATGCAAAAGCCCGATGAAACAATATTTCTTTTCTTTTGAATACTCTTTACATTTTTCACATCCCATTGGACCCATTGCACAGTGAATGGGATACATTTTCATAATCACTTTACAAATGTAGTTATAATTTGCAGAATCTTGAAGAATGTTTAATTCAATTTTGTTTGTTAATGAATCCAAATGATAATTATCTTCGGAATAATGGCAATCTGCACTTTTTATAAATAAAAAAGTAATTGAAATAACTATGAACAATATAAATTTTTTCATTTTTTTGTTTTATAAAGGTTTAGATATACTCCAGAGGTAATTAAATAGTATTTTACATGCCAATACCATTTCTTTGTGTTGAATAATAATTATAGTTAATTCGTCCGGATTTTTTATTACGTCTTGCAACGGAAAAATAACCATGTCATCATCGAATACAACCATTTTAATCGGCAATGATTCGACTGCTCTTAACTGCGAGCCCAATTTTCCAAGAGGTTTAAATTGCTCTATAACCGGAACGCTTTCTATTAATTCCGTAGATTCATATATTTTTTTGCATATTACACCGCGTTTTAATAAATTCTTTTCTTCCTTTACTTGCTGGTTAACCCGGGAATTTGTATCGCAAACGTAAGGTCCTTTTACTAAAGATAGCAATTCTGATTTCGCATTTTGAAAAGCCTGTAAGATTCTTTTTTGAGCGTGGTCTTTGTCTTTAATAACCTCTACAAATTCAAGCGGACTGATAAAGTTTTTATTTTTCTGGTATACAGGATTGAAAATTCCCGCAAGTGTTTCTGTAATTTCTTTTTTCTTTTCTAATTCGTATTGGAAGTTACTTTTGTAGTCTTCTAAAACCTTATGCAATGCCTTTTTCGGCTCAACTGCTTCGTAATATTTCGTTTTTCCGACTCTTCGCTCTATGCAAATTCCTCTTTCAATCATTTTTGCAATAACTTCATATATTTTCGTTCGCGGAATATTTGCGGATTTTTGAAGTTCGGAACTTGTAAAACTTTTTTTTGAGAGAAGTGTTATATATACTTTAGTTTCTCTTTCGGTTAATCCTAATTCAAGAAATTTTTGAATTTCTCTTTTGTGTTCATTTCTCATATGAGTACGTTCCTTCCGATTAAAATTGTAACTCTGTATTAGGGTAACAGCAAAATATCATAATTATGCTTTTTTATCAAGCATAAATGAAAAACATTCTATTTTGTTTTTTTATAAATATTATCTAATTTTTATTGTTTTGATTAAAGAAGTGCCCCGAATAAAATTTATTAAGACTTATAAATCTTAAGAATTCATTTTCTTTGTATTTATTGTTACGGATTATTATTTTTTATATATATTTACCTTTCACTTTTATATCATTGAAAGTATTTTGAAGATGTGAGTAAAACAAAAATTTCAAAATATGGAATAAGTGATTTTGACCTTTATTTGTTAAGTGAAGGGAATCATTACAAAATTTTCGATAAACTTGGTGCGAAAGTTAAAATAATCGGCGGAGTAAAAGGTGTACTTTTTTCCGTTTGGGCTCCGAATGCAAAAGGAGTAAATGTTACGGGTAATTTTAATTCGTGGAACGCCAACTCTCACCCTATGGAAAAAATTATGGATTCGGGTGTATGGGTTTTATTTATTCCCGGGTTAAAAGACGGTGAAGTGTATAAATATGCAATTAAATCCCGTGACAAAAATAATATTCATTTAAAAGCTGACCCATTTGCTTTTCAATCCGAAATCAGACCAAGAACGGCTTCAGTAATTAATTCTCTTAAAGGATTCAAATGGAACGACAAAGAATGGTTCGAAAAAAGGGAGCAGATGGATTTTCAAAAATATCCATTCTCGATTTATGAGGCTCATCTTGGTTCGTGGAAAAAGGATTTTAAAAATGAAAACTTTCCTAACGACTCAGGATATAAAAGTTACAGGCAAGTTGCTTATGAACTCGTTGATTATGTGAAGAAAATGGGCTATACTCACATAGAGCTTTTGCCCATTATGGAGCATCCGCTCGATGAATCGTGGGGATACCAGGTTGTGAGCTATTTTGCTCCCACCAGCAGGTACGGCTCTCCGCAGGATTTTATGTTTTTTGTTGATTACTGTCACCAAAACGGAATCGGGGTTATTCTCGATTGGGTCCCTGCACATTTTCCGACTGATGAACACGGTCTGGCAAATTTTGATGATACTCAACTGTATGCATACAAAAGCTGGAAAAAAGGTTTTCACAAAGAATGGGGAACATTTGTTTTTGATTACGGAAGAAATGAAGTAAGAAATTTTTTAATCTCAAATGCACTTTTCTGGTTTGAAAAATATCATATTGATGGTTTACGTGTAGATGCTGTTGCCTCGATGCTCTANNTGGATTATTCAAGAAAGGAAGGTGAATGGGAACCAAACATTTTTGGCGGAAGAGAAAACCTTGAAGCGATAGATTTTATAAAAAAATTAAATGAGGTTGTTCATTTATATCATAAAGGTAT
>JGI20214J51088_10001507_pt1 | contig 15881 bp, 16 predicted proteins | sample WetSurMetagenome_FD_51088 | JGI IMG/M metagenome (IMG submission 51088) | reverse complement strand
CTTTCATGAGTATCCTTATCCCATTGCTGTTTGACCACTTCGCTCCAGTTATCTATTTTTTGTATCTCATCAATCACAAGGAGATATTCCGGCGCACCGGAGGCTTTCATTCTCAACCTTGCTGTCTCCCAAGCTTGCATCAGCCACGCCGGGTTAGTTGCAGTAATGGCATCAGCAGACTCATATACATAAGAGATGGATAATTGAGACAGCAATTGGTTCACCATGGTGGTTTTACCCACCTGGCGAGGGCCAAGAATTACCTGAATGAACTTTCGCGGCTCTTCTAATCTTGATTTAACCTGCTTCAAATAAGGGCGTTCGTACATACTTAATTAATTTACTCAATACCAAGAGCAAATTTACTCAATATTCTTAGATTACCAAAATAAACCGGGTTCTTTTTCAGATTCACTCGCCTTCCGCACATTAAGCTGTCTCGAAATTGTTAGAAAAGCTGGTGAAATTGACCACCTGGCATGCTTTACCTGTCGTTAATTCATGCTGGTGACCGGATTTCCCTGAAAAAATAAAAATGTATGGGTATTTTGATGATGGACATATTCCACCCTGCCAGTTGCCCCCATAAAGAGCGTGGATGTCGTTTCGTCTGTTGTAGATCTGGCCAGGTATGAAGGGTAGTTTATTTGTATCTTCCTTTAATTTTAATGGTTGTCTGCCTTACATCAGGCTATTAAAATTATTTTTTCTTTTTGAAAAATTTGTCTTTTATCTAATTTGATTTTTAACAATTGTGCATTCAAGTATTTTTCATGAAACGGTTGAAGATCTCAAATCCGGCTCCCCTGTTGAGCAGCTCTTTTATCTTCTCACCCAACAATTTTGTATCCTCTCTGGTATAAAGAGGAAACTCCTTTATGAGTTCAGTATAAACATTATTGAACAGTCCCTTACCGTCAGACCGTGAATAGTTATGACAGTAGGCACAGCTGAAAAGTGAGAGTGCCGGTTCCTTTTCAAACTCCTCAACAAAACCTGTAAGATAGTAGTGATAACCTTTTGCCTGTTGTGAAGGATGCAGTACGATCTTCTCACTGCCTCCTGTATAGGTTTCAACGAAATTGCCCTCATCAGGCAAGGCTGTCACATTTGTCCATTGCTTCAGCTCGATGAGAATAACATTCTGATTGTCTCCCTCGCCCCTGCCGAAGAGCAGGCAGTCGAGGCGACTCTGGTTGTAAGGCACCTCATATTCAAGCGCAATATGACAGTCGTTTATCTTTCCCAACTCAAGGAGATCCCTTATTCTCGAGAGGCTGTTCTGCCATGAGGCAAACTCCTGCCATGCCGGATCTTTCCCAAGTTTTACCTTAAAATTGGCAGACATTATACCGGCAATGGTATTTTCCGGGATATCATTTATAAAACGTTCAGCAGAACCCTGGTAGATAAGCATGATCAGAGCTCGTTATATTTCTTTGCTGATCCCTTCGACTTCTCCACCGGGTATTTCTCATTGTTCTTCCGGATCTTTTCCAGGACTATATCCTTAATATCAAATCCATGTTTCCCGGCCAGCATGATGGCATAAGCAAAAACGTCTGCAAGTTCTTCCTTCAGTTTTGACTTATCAACTTTCTCAGACTCGTCAACTGTTTTCCAGAGGAAAAGCTCATTCAACTCAGCAGCTTCAATAGACAATGCGAGCGCAAGATCCTTTGTGTTATGGAATTGGCCCCAGTCACGGGCATCACGAAATTTGTGCAGTTCCTCAATGAGAATATCAAAATCAGTCATGTTGTATTGTGATTGGACTGCACAAATTAGCAATTGCTTCCGGAAAAAAGAATCAAATTAAACAGGAGTCTTGCACAAAATTGGGGTTGGATTATTCATTTAACCGGGGAGATAATTTCTTTTCAGTTTTTTCGTAAATTGCATCGTCTGCTGCATTTTAAAACCCGATGTACACTGTTCAGAAAAAACATATATAATCAGTATTTGTTAAAATTAACTTAAAAGTGAATATATTTGGATAATTAACTTATAAATGAATATATTTGCACACATAGAACGTTTAAACGATTTTCAATACAGAAAGGTCAGGTATTTTTCCATTCACATTGAGGGGAATGAAGTAAACGAGTTCTTCGATTTTCTGAACCGTATGGAGGATTTTTCCGAAGTATCTGACGACCTTTTAAACCTTTTGGTCTGGATTGAAGAAATAGGTGAAAACTATGGAGCAATTAAAAACCACTTTTTCAGAAATGAATCTATCACTGCAGATGTGCAGGCATTGCCTCCATCGAAAAAACAGATGGAAGCCTATGAAATCCTGGTAGAGGATTTACGATTGTATTGCATGGTCTTAAATGAACATGTAGTATTCCTCTTTAACGGAGGATTGAAAACCACAGAAAACGCGAAGGACCGTCCGAATGTAGGACCCTACATCAAACAGGCTAACCAAATTGTCACAAAACTTGATGAACTTTTAAAGAACAACGATATTATATGGGCTAAAGACCATACAGATATTGTGTTTGATAAAAATATTGAGATAGAACTATGAGCAAAGATAAATCGAGAGTAGTTGAACGGTTAAAGGCAAAAATTCTGCCTGAAAACCAGATTTTTGTAAAGAAGAACCTGGAGATCTCCGAGCAGATATCGGCACTGTTAAAAGAGAAAAGCTGGTCACAGAAAGAGCTTGCAGGAAGGCTTGGTAAAACAGAAAGTGAGGTAAGCAAATTGCTTTCAGGGTTGCATAACCTGACTTTAAAAAGCATTGCAAAGCTTGAAGCAAAACTTGGTTGCGATATCATTACAACACCACTTGAGGCCTGCAAAAAATATAAGACCACTGAATATGTTACTTTTAAAGTATATGTTCCTATCCTGGCTCAGGTTGATGAGGTAAGTACAGAGTATGTAGAAGCAAGCAGTATTGAATATAAAGGAACTTATCAAAAACTTGCTGTATGAGCACCATCCATCCTGAATTAATTACAATACTGTCAATAAAGATTTTTAAATCAAATATCAGTACTACTGACGAGTACATGAATGACCCTGTTAAACCTGCCGGAGCTGAGATTAATGTTGGTCAAAATACGGCATTTAACCTTGAAAAGAAAAACATCCGCATAAGGTTAATTGTTAAACTGGAAGCCAAAAAGAATGAGACTGAATCGCTGGGCTTGACAGGTGAATATGTTTTGGAATTTCATTTTCATGTGGATGATCTCGAACAATTCATTATAGAAAAGTATGATAAGAAATATATTGATAGTAAGCTCGGCGGTACTCTAAATGGAATAGTCTATTCTACAGCACGTGGGATTATTTATGAACGTACTGCAGCAACTGCTTTTGAAGGCGTAGTCCTTCCTGTAATTGATCCGAATCTGCTGCATTAGGAGGCTATAGCTATCCCTTTGTAATTTCAGCATTTTCCTGAATTGCAATTATTCGCTGCAATAAATAAGATGGTGCTATGCTTACTCCTGCCTAGATGTAAGAACATGAGGATTAGATTCTACGGTTTCTGATAACCCTCACTGAAATTCGTAAGCAGACAGAGATAACCTTCCCACAGGCAAAGCAATTTATCCGGCCGGGATTTGATTCCTGAAGAGTCACCGCACACATGTACATTACAGGTTTTCCATGGGTCGCGTTATCAGCTGAATGTTTGAGTCATGGATGGGACGAATCTATTAGTAAGCAAACCATGTTCATACATTCTCAAGGCCAAATCAAACAAAAAGGAAAGGAATATTGTTTTAAGTCAAAATTGACAGCAAGATGAGAAGTTTAATCTTTTTTATGCATTCATCACTTGATGGTTTTGTAGCCGGAACAAAAGGTGAGATAGACTGGATAACTGTTAATGATGAAATATTTGAGTTTGTTTCAACTATGACATATCAAGCCGATACGGCACTATACGGACGGGTAACATATCAAATGATGGAGGCATACTGGCCAACAGCTGGTGAGAAGCCCAATTCAGGCAAGCATGACAAAGAGCATTCAATCTGGTATAACAATGTATCAAAGGTTGTCTTGTCAAAAACAATTAATGAAACCGGATTAAAAAATACAAAGGTTATTAGTGACAACCTCACTGAAAACATAAATAAATTAAAACAACAGCCAGGTAAAAACATACTTATTTTTGGCAGTCCGGAAGCGTCTCAATCTCTTTTAAATGCCGGATTAGTAGATGAATTTTGGATTTTTGTGAATCCGATTTTATTGGGACAGGGAATTCCACTATTCAAAAACATTTCAAACATTGTCAGATTAAAACTCTTAGAGAGTAAGACATATTCTTGCGGAGTGGTTGCACTTCATTACAGAAAAGAATAAATGGTCAAGCTAAAACCACAATAGGATAAAATGACAGGGTATCCGTTTGAAAAATCACCACACTTGAATATTTTGCAGGGATAACTATGTTTCCGTTTCCGTCTTTAAATCCAGGTTTCCCACCCTCTCCCTTGAAGGAGGTTAAGTCTTGTGCACCTAAAGCAAATGTTACAAGGCTCATAATAAGTGTAAACAGAAAATTTCTGAGGTTCTTCATTTCATTAATTTTTATTTAATACTGCGTAATTGCCTTTTAGGCTTTTACATTGTTTTTCAGAGTTTTATGATTTGAAAATCTCCTGTAAAATTTTTTACGGATTAGACTATCTTATAAAGTTGATAAAGCAATTCATCTGTTCAATAAAAACTATTCGTTTACCTAAATGACATTGGCAAAAGACAAAATATGAGGAGCAAAACGTTGATTCAGTCTTATCGCTTTTAACAGATGGAAAAGGATTCCTTAAAATAATAATTTTATTAATTGATTAAACCTTGTACAAATAATCAAGGTCATACAGCAGTAGAACCGTTGCATGCAACGGTTCTACGACAACCAACGATAAACATTTTCAACGGGGACAAAAACCATCCATAAAACCAACCCGGATTTTGAATGGCAAAAATCATTCTATGACCACATAATCCGAACAGGGATTGAATTATTAAGCACCCGGGATTATATCAGAGATAATCCCGGTAAATGGAAGAATCCATGAAATATTGATTCTTCATCCATTGCTCACCAGCGGCAGGATAATGTAGAACCGTTGCATGCAACGGTTCTACTGACACCCCCTTTTTGCACAATTCACACCCTCAGCGAGCCACGGAACCCTCTGACAGCATAGTAAGATTCTGCACCGTTGTGATAGACAAAGACATGGTCGTAACGCCGGTCACAGAACAGCGCGCCGCCGTGTTTTCTTATCTCTTCAGGCGTTTTTATCCAGCTCGATGTCTTTGCATCAAAAACCCCAAGCTTCTGCAGATCACGGTACTGTTCTTCAGTCAAAAGCTCGATGCCCATGTCGGCTGCAACATCCATAGCGTTGTTTGCAGGTTTATTCTCTTTCCTTGACTCCAAAGCTTCACTATCATAACAGAGACTTCTGCGGCCCTTTGGAGTCTCTGCTGAACAGTCGAAAAAAATATATTCGCCGGTAATAATATCAGTTCCAACAACATCGGGTTCACCGCCGGTTCTCTCCATCTCACTGAGCGACCATAGCTTATCTTCCGCGGCGGGAGTCTCAAGCCTTGCCTGCAGCTCAGACCACCCAAGACCTTTATGAAGGTTTATGTTTTTATCAAAACGGGCTTTTAATGTCCTGATAATCTCTTCACGCTGCTCCGCTGACAACTTCTTTTTTGATTCCATCGTAATCATAATTAATTTTCTGATAAACTATAACATATGGTGAGGGGATATGTTTACGGGGTGAGAGATGAGTATAAAGATAAAAGATAAAAGGAAAAAGATAAAAGTGAGCGGAGAGCAGAGAGCGGAGAGATAAAAGATAAAAGATAAAAGATAAAAGTAAAAAGATAAAAGGCTAAAGGCTAAAGGCTAAAGTTAGAGGAGAGAGTAAAGCAAAATTTCATCTCGGGCTCTTGCCCTCTTTCATCTTTATAATGATAACCCCATCGTACGCCTTCCTTGTGTACTTTTTTACAGCCTCCCGGCCTTTAAAGACAGTGATGGTCTCTATATCATTTGGACTAATCTTCTCAACCTGCTTCTTTGACAGCTTCCTTTTCCCCTCAAGGAACAGTATCCTCTGCTCTGAAGCGGGCTTGTCAGCCAGCTCCTTCCCTCCCTTTGTGGTAATAAGGATCACCCCTCCTTTGGCCCTGTCTCCATAATCCTCAATTGCTTTGGCATTGTCCTTTTCAATACTCGATATCGAATAGATATCTTTCTCGCTTACAGTGAGTCCCGCCCTGTGGCTTTCATCATAGAGTATCCGGAATTCATCAATCACGATCAACGGCTGATCTGTTATCTTTCCCTCCTTAACCATTCCCGCAATATAATCAGGCAGATAGGTGTCGGGCACAGTGTTTTTAGTTGATGCATACCTATGTGCAGAGCATGCAGTCAATATAACTGCCGATAATAATAGAATTGCCTTTTTCATATCCTGCGGGATTTTAAACCGGTCTTTGTACCAGACCTTGATCGCCATCAAATATAACGAATATAGATGGTTTTCGTAACTTGCATTGTCTGCTGCATTTCTGAATTATGTGTGGGTTGTTCAGGAATAAATATCATATCGGGACCATCCGGTACCATGGGCATGATTATTCAGGGCCGGGGAGGTATTTTGTCACAATGTGTACAAAAAACAGGGTGAAATATTTCGGGAAAATTGTGAACGGGGAGATGGTTTTATCGAATATGGGTATCATTGCCCGGGATCTTTGGAAGGAAATACCATGTCATTTCAATTTTGTTAAATTGGATGAATTTGTTGTTATGCCCGATCATGTTCATGGAATAATCATTGTAGAATCGCCCAATTTGGGCGATTCAATCAACCCCAATTTGGGCGATTCCACAAACCCCAATTTGGGCGATTCAACAAACCCCAATTTGGGCGACCCAACATCAATAAAATCAAAAAATCCATATTACAATTCAAGATCATTGGGTTTGATAATAAACCAATATAAACGGGCATGCACAATCAAAATAAGAAATTGTGGTTTTGATTTCCAATGGCAATCACGGTATTATGAACGCATTATTATGTCGGACCGAGCGATGAAAATGATCGGTGAATATGTTAAGAATAACCCCGGTCATGTAGACTCGCCCAACCTGGGCGAGTCCACATGATTTGTGGTAGAGAAAAGAAGAATCGCCCGGATCGGGCGATTTTATACGTGGTGGTAGGAGGAAGAATCGCCCGGATCGGGCGATTATACATGGTGGTGGTGAGGAAAAGAATCGCCCGGATCGGGCGATTATACATGGTGGTGGTGAAGAGAAGAATCGCCCGGATCGGGCGATTTTACATATGTACAGTTTTAGTTTAATTGTACCCGTCTCTCCCCCTTGTAGGATTTTATATTTTGCACCTTTTTCAGGTATTGTATGGTTGCATCGGCGGTGGTGATGAAGAGCGACTGCCCCGGATCGGCATGCTGGTATTTGTAGACCTGTGTCATATAATTATTCATGGCCACGGTGTAGGTCTTGCTCAGGTCGAGCGGGGTGCCATCTTCATTCAGTAGAAGGATGCCGGTGAGGTTATGATTTGCATCTGTCGTCACCTTTGTTCTTATGCCTGAGACATACAGGGGATCTCTGTCATCAATTGAAAATGCTGCAACCATGAGGGCATGTATCTCATTACCTGTGAGCTTTGTCAGAACCAACTCGTTTCCAAAGGGATCAAGCTGATAAACATTCATGACTGTGACTGGTCCCTTGGGCAGGTTATCAATGCGGACGCCACCGGGATTAACCAGTGATATATCGGCTTTTGCAGCATCGCGCTGTGCATCGGCCATGAGGTAACCAAGCTCTTCAGACCTTGTGAAATTGTCAGTGGCTGTTGCAATGACCTGCTTCAGCGCGGGGTTATCATTGAACTTATCAACCATGGCACGGACAGATGGTTTCTCATTCTTAGAGTCCTTTATGTCAATAAGCTGCATGGAGCGCTTCAGCGTGCCGTCGCTATTTGCCGTCAGCGTGATAAGCGTCCCGTACTTAAGCTTGCTGCCTGCCTGGGTGATAAGAATACCATTATGTACCTGCTCCTTTTTCACCAGGGTGTGTGAGTGCCCGCCGATTATAAGGTCTATTCCTGCAGGCATGGAGTCAGCCAGCATCATGTCACTTTCAAAACCGATGTGAGTAAGTGCAATAAGAATGTTGCACTTTTCTTTCAGAAACATATACTCCCTGGCCGTCTTAAAAGGATCAAGGAAGGTAAAACCCTTTGTGTTGTCAGGGTGAGTATCAGGGATACCGTTCTGGTTGATCTGCAGAAGGCTGAAAAATGCCAGTCGCAGTCCGTTGGGCAGGGTGATGATCTTATAAGGACTAAGCTTCATACCCAGCGAGTCGTTGGGTATCACATTGGCGCAGAGAAAATCAAACTGTGCTTTATGAGTCAGGCTGGCAAATCCCTTCTGGCGCGAGTCAAACTCATGATTCCCCACAGCGCTGAGGTTAAAACCCACTGCGTTCATCAGTTCGATCATAGGTAATCCTTTTTCAGGACACTGGTCGTTCACCGGGTTTCCAGTCTGGTTGTCTCCGCCAGAGACAAGGAGCATATCGGGATAAATGGCTCTCAGACTATCAACTATGTATGCAAGCTTCGGAAAATTATCTATTGCCGCGTGCATGTCGTTCACGGCAAAAATGACAGTTTGCCTCTCAGCGTCTTTGCCCGTTATTATTTTCTTTCCATAGCAGAATGAGCACAGAAGCATTGATGCAAGGGCAGCAAGAAGCAGCACCGGTAAAGAAGATGATTTCTTATGTTCCTCCTTAATTATGAGGGTGTCGCCATCGGTCAGTTCACCGTCGGTTTCAACCGTATTGCCATAGCGATCCTCAACAACGGGGAAGGGTTTGGGGATGGGCTGGCCTTTCTGAGAATAATATTTCAGAACCGCATCCTTTACTCTGGCGCCATTGTGTAATTCAAGCTGGATATTGTTTACAGTTATTTTCATTTGTGGTGTGATTTGAGATGGTGGAATCGCCCAAATTGGGCGATTTTACATTATTTCATTTATTCTGAAGATGGCATATGTGACGCCAGCCATGTTGATTGTTGCAACATTGTTTTTTATTGTCATGGTGCCAGCGCCGGAGATGAGCTGTGGCTTTTTTGTTTTGTATGTGAGGGTGAAGGTGGCGGTCTCATCCCTTGCAGCAGGGTTGATTACTACCAGCAGCCTCTCCTTACCATTGGCCCTGATATAGGCAATGGGGTATTTTTCTTTTTCAACGTACACGGGAACAAACTCCGAATAAGCCAACAGTGCAGGCTCGGTGCTGCGGAGCTTTACCAGGTCCTTCACTTTTGCCAGCAGCGATGCAGGGTCTTTTTCCTCTGAAGCCACATCGGGAGCATCGGCTGAGGTATCGACAGCACGATAGAGTTTCTCAGGTGCCACCGTGGAAAATCCTTTGTTAAGGGTGTTGTTCCACTGCATCGGGGTGCGGGCGCCTGCACGGCCCATATAACTGCCCTCGGTGAAGGGGAGATTGTAAAGCTGCTTCATGCCTATCTCATCGCCATAGTAAATGAATGGTGTGCCGGGCATGGTAAGCATGAAGGCAAAGATCACCAGAAGGTCTTTGTCGGTGCGGCCGCCATTCTTTATCCTTTCAAGGTCGTGATTGCCAATGGGGATTGCTATGTAGCCAAGATCTTTGCTGTCATTATACTGGTCCATATACACCTGGAGGAAATGAGAGAAATCACCTTTGCCCTCCTCATCAAAATAGCTGTGCCCGTTATATCCATGCTGGAACAGGTCGTTATAGCCATTAACCCAATGAAAGAAGTCGGCATTGAAACCACCTCTTACTGCTTCTCTGGGGTCAGACCACTCCGAGACAGTGAATGTCCCGGGATATTCTTTATTGAGGAAGTCATGAACATATTTCCAGTATTTGCTGTTCTCTGTGCCGTCGTCATTTTTGACGAATGCGCCTGCCATGTCGCATCTGAAGCCATCGCAGCCCATATTAAGCCAGAAGCGCATCACGTTTTTCATCTCTTCCTTCAGTGCCATGACATCGGGATGGTCAACCGGCAGCTGCCAGGGCTGGTCAGGGTCAGGGTGAGCATACCCGTAGTTAAGGGCGGGTTGATGCCAGAAGAAGTTGTTCATGAACATGCCATCGCGGTCACAGTAGCCCTGAATAAATCCGGCCTTGTATTTATCCATCCCGGGGAACCATGTTGAGCTGGTCCACACGTACCAGTTGGTATATTTGTTAGGTTTGGGGTCGCATGAGGCTTTGAACCACGGGTGATCTATGCTTGTATAACTGCCGACATAATCGATAATAACATGAAGTCCTCTCTTATGAGCCTCGGTAAAAAGTCGTTTGGCGTCATCATTTGTTCCATATCGGGGAGCGACTTTGTAATAATCAGTCACATCATATCCTGCATCACGGAACGGAGAGTCGTAAAAAGGATTAAGCCAGATGGCTGTGATGCCAAGGCTCTTTACATAATCGAGTTTTTCAATTATGCCCTCGAGGTCTCCCACCCCATCGCCGTTTGAATCGTTGTATGTCTGCGGGTAGATCTGGTAAAAGACGGCATTGTCAACCCATGCCGGGCTGGCAGGTCTGATGGCATTGCCTGTAACGGTGTATATTTTGCCGGCCGGATCGCCAGCCTGAGCATAAGTGGCTGTGTTAAGAGCCACTGATAGAATGAGAATGGCAATTGCCAGTGTGTACTTTTTCATCCGGGTTAAGATTTGCTTTTTGCTTCAACGAAAATAAGATAAAATGTGTTGAATTGAAAGTTAATAAACAGGCTGAAGGCAAGATTCTCTGAAAAAAAGCTTAGCCTGTCAATAATTATCACGTTTATCCGGGTCAGGAATCGCGGTTTGTTTTGTAATGCATACACCCGTTGGAGCGCAGTATTGTTATTGTTGTCTCCAGGCTGTCTGTCAGGATGTTTCCGGCAGGCCGGGGGCAGAACGGGCATGCGTGAATATTCCCTCTCGGGTCGATATAAAGATACCTGTTACCTGCGCCAACACATCCGTTCCTTCGCTGGTTATAGCCAGGGTATGAAACGATGGGTAACGAATGCTTTGATGAGGGGGAGTTTGCTGTCATGAAAAACTCTTCAAGCAGTGCAATCTGTTCATCCGAAAGCCTGGTATCATCTCCGCCAAACCTCCCGGTGGTCATAGGCTCAAGTATCCTGATGAAGCTGACACCCCAGCCTATTGCCAGTTCAGCATATTTTTTGAGATTTTCACCTGTGACAAATTTTGGAGTTGTGCATAACGACAGGCTGGTAATCAATCGTGCCTCCCGGCAATTACGGGCAGCATCCCTGGCCCAGGCAAATGATCTTTTGTCGCCTCTGAAGAGATTGTGTTCCTCCTCGCTCCAGTGATCGAGACTTATCTCAACGCCCTTCAGCCCGGCCTTTTTAAGCAACAGTGCATTTTCAGCATTAAGATTATACCCCGAGGTGTTTATCCAGAAGTCAGTGTCTTTGCTGAAAGAAGATACCAGGAGCAGGAGATCGTCAATCCGCTCCATTGGCTCACCGCCGCAGAGCTGAAACTGGCTGACGCCAGATGTTTTAAAATCAGCAATTATCTCCCGCAGGTCTTCATAAGAGAGAAATTCAGTGTCTGAAAGGTTCTCCAGTTCGTAACAATGACGGCATCGCATGGGACATTTCGACGTTACTGAAAGAAACACAAATGAAGGTGGCAGAAAGTCCTTTTCAGGGGAGGAGGCTCTTGATATTTCAAGCCTGAAGAAGGTGTTAAATGCTGCTGAAGGCCAACCGGGGACATCGTCAGAGAAGTAATAACGCCGTCCGGATCTTACGAACTTCCTGATCTTCCGCAGCCCCTGTACCTCCCTTCGCTTTGCCTTTACCTGTCTGAGAATCTTAAGTGCGGCAAACGGCTTTTTTATCTGTTGTAAGGCAAGTACTACAATATTGAGAAGGATTGCTCTTCTCACGCATTCAGCACGTAATCCGGTAATTGTCGTTTTCATTTATGAGACAGTGAATCAAACACTTCTTTTGAATACTCAGGCAATCTGCCGGGTTTATTAAATTTACGTAAACTTCTTTTATCAGGTGATCCCTGCTGATCCATAAGTATCTTATAATAACCCCGTNTGTGGAGAAAAACTGTCCTGTCGCCTCCGTTTTGTTCAGGAGAATTAAAAGCAAGGAGAGCTTCATCTCCTATATTATCAAGCACATAGTAAGAATCATCGTTTTTCTCCATAACTCTTTTGACATCCATGCCGGTATTATCAGTCGCCTTTTTCAGCGGCAGCTCAATAACAGATGCCATATCACCTGTTCCAAAATCCATTGCTGCATAATCAATCTCCCAGAAAAGGAATCCTGTTGAGAGCTTTATCTTAACTGTATCTGATTTAATTCCTGTCAGGTCGATGGGCAGGATATCATCCTTCAGTGCCATCGGGCCGGCGAGGTTAAAATAATCGACAAGCTGCCATTTACCCTCCTTCTCAATAAACAGGGACAATGGCATGGACTGGTCAAGCTGCCATTTTCTGAGCTTTTCACCGGAGACCTTATCCTGTTTTGATGAAAACGTCTCATACCTCTCTCCGAAAAGCTTATTGACCCTGAAGATAAGTCCGTCGAGCCAGAATGAGTTTTTTGCCCTTATGATAAGACGTGCCGATTTTGCATCGTCAGGTCTGATGAATTTCATCAACACCTCTTCATGACAGGTCTTGTCTGTCTCATTGCCTATATAACTGAGAGAGTCCTTCCCGGAGACCAGTGGAAGTATATTGCTGTTGCAGATGCTTCGTGCCGAAACCGGCTCAACAGGTTTACGGAATGAGAACGGGTTTCCGTTTTTGTCAATCAGAACTGAACAGCCCGGTTGCTTATCGAAGACCATGAGCTCTGCAAAGTTCACGTATTGAATTTCACTGACCTCATTTGTGATTTTTAAAAGGTAATTGCCTCCCTCCTGCTTTATTGACGGCAGAAGCAGGTAGTCGTCGCGTTCCAGTCCCGGTCTCACGGCTCCGCTGAATATCTCACCGGCAAGGGCATAATCAGTCCCGTTGTAAGGATAGACAAACGGGCATGACTCTTTTGTCAGAAACACAATTACAGTTATAACGGCTGCTGTGGCCGTCACCGCGCCAAGGAAAGAAAAGGTCCATGATGCAACCGTTGCACCGGTATCCTTCTCATTGACATCAATCCTGTTGATATTCTTTAATGGGATGGAAATGCCATTCGGAGCTGTACTGATAAGTGTGCTTGTATAGATATGAACTTCATTCAGGACCTCTGATTCATCTCTTTTATTATTCATCCTGTATCTGTTTGCATGATCAGGGTCCGCCTTTTTATACAATTCATGACCCTCAAGGGCGGTGATGGTGCCTTTGAGGGTATCGTTTTCCATGGTAAAGTGTGACAGGTGCCATGCCTTTTCATCGCAATGAAGGATTACATATTTGTTGTCTGACGGGATCTTTTTTGATTCATAGATAGCAGGTTGTGTAGTTCTGTTGATCCTGTAGTAATAACAGCCGCCGTTACAAACCAGCATGATAAATGCAGTTATTATCAGATATGCCGGTTTTGAATGATTGGTTGTTTTCATAATGCCTGACTTTAGGTTATAAAATCATAACATACCACCCCGCGCTCTCCGCCAACCGGCGGATCGGGCACCCCTCCTGACTTATATCAAAGTTACGACCCAATAAGGCGAATACAAAAAATATCTGGTGGTGTGTGAATGTGATTGGTGGAAAGCCACCTCAAGCTTCACCCGAGGTTATTCATAACTGGCACACTCCGGTGCCTCCCCAAGTTTATGCTTTATTCCGCGCTAGAGATAGATATCTTTTCTCCTGTAAATCCTGAATGAAAAAACAAGTAAGAGAGCGGATAATCCGGCAAAGAAGAGCACACGCCAGGGCTCAAGACCATAACCCGGTTTCATGGCTTCTGTATTGACATATTTAAACGGACTCAGGTAGCCCAGATCTGATGCACTCTCAGTGATCTTTGAGAGAGTGAAGATGAAGTACATTATCAGTACCAGCCCTATGCTGAAAGTTGTAATTGCCTTTGGCTTTCTGATAAGTGTAGAGATGAAAAGACCAATGGCACCAAAGAGAAAATTGAGCAGGAAGGTATAAAGCGAAAGCACCAGGAACGGCTTAATGCTGAATGGACCTGTCTTTACAATCTCAATTGATATGAAGCCCGCCACAACGGTAACCAGATTGAGAAGGAAGACATTAAGAGTGAAAACCGCCAGCTTGCCAAAGAAAATATCGCTTCTTGAAAGCGGCCACGACAGAAGAAAGTCGGCTGTCTTGCCATACTCCTCCTTTAGCAGGATATTGGATGAGAGGACGATAGCATAAATGCTTCCAAGCACCATCATGTATATCACATTGTTGACCGCATAAAATCCCATCACCGAGAACAGGTCGTTGAAATTTGAAACGCCCTTGAACTGGAGGGCTCCCTTGGGGATCAGGTTCATCATGCCAAGCACCTTCGACTGGTTGTCAATGAACGTCCTGTACATCGACATAGTTACAGATATTAGAAGTGTAATCACAGCCATCCATAGTAAAAGGCCCATGGCATTGCGTCTCATCTCCCTGAAAAAAAGGTTCATGTTCATCTGCCGCGTCAGGATTTAGTTGTAATAATGCATGAATATCTCCTCCAGCGAAGGCTCCTCGATAGTCAGGTTGGCAATCTTTTTTACTGACAGCAGCCTGACAAGGTCATTTATGTCGCCGGAATACATAAATGACAGCATATCACCTGCGCGGGTGACATCACCCTCGATGCCGGGGATAGTCAGAAAAACACTATGATTTATCTCTCCGGGCCATATTTTGATCTTCTTCAGCTGTTTTCTTCTGAGTGATTCAATGTCTTCAAGGTTAGCTATCTTCCCGTCTTTTATTATCGCCACCCGTTTGCAAAGGAGCTGAATCTCACTGAGGATGTGTGATGAGAAAAACAGTGTCATTCCTTTTTTGTTCTCTTCCCTGATAAGGTCGAAGAACCTCGACTGAATAAGCGGGTCAAGGCCGGTGGTAGGTTCATCCATAATAAGAAACAGGGGGTTATGCTGAAGGCTTTGTACTATCGACACTTTCCGCCTGTTGCCAAATGATAGATCAGATATTTTCTTTTTCAGATCGAGGTCGAATATCTCTGCCAGTTCATTTCTGCGTCCGTTGCCGTTCTTCTGTCCGTAGAACCTCATACAATAATTAAGGAATTCATTGACAGTCATGTATGGATAGGCATTGGCGTCAGATGGGATGTAACCTGTTATCTTTTTTATTTTTTTCGAATCCTTTATCACATCCATCCCCATTATTTTTGCTGTGCCACCGGAGGGAAAGATAAGATTCAGCAATATCCTTATTGTGGTTGACTTACCTGCACCGTTAGGGCCTATGAAGCCAAAAATCTCGCCTTCATCAAGTGTGAAGCTGACATCTTCAATACCAATTGTTTTTCCGTATAGTTTAGAAAGCCGGGAGATATCCAGAACATGTGAAGGCATAAAAATCACATTTAAAGATTATTGTCTGAATGTAAATATACAGATAAAACAGATTTATCTGCAACATTCCCAAACGTGTAAAAGGGCATTGTCATTTGCCGGCAGCGGGAAGGGTAAAGGAGAAGGTGGTTTCTTTGCCAGGTGTGCTTTTAATGAAGAACTGACCCTGATTTAATGCGATAAAACTCCGGCATACCTTTAACCCCAGTCCACTCCCCTTTTCGTTGCCGGTACCG
>JGI20214J51088_10001505_pt1 | contig 15889 bp, 14 predicted proteins | sample WetSurMetagenome_FD_51088 | JGI IMG/M metagenome (IMG submission 51088) | reverse complement strand
GCCACAGCAACCACTTCTGCTGAGAATTCAGAGGAAATTACTTTTCGGGCGAGGCTTGTTCCACGTACTCCAGCTCCGATAACCGCCACGCGGAGGTGGTTCTTTAAACTTATGTTCATCTTACTGTTAAAATATAGTATACCCTAGTTTTTTGAAATTGAAAACTATTCTTTTAACCTGTTGTGTTTTATGAACATGATGTAACAGGATATAAAAAGTATTGTGAACCTGGAAGAAGTTTTTATTGTATTTGTTATAGGCATTTGCATCACCTAATTAAATATGACAGCATGTATATCAATAACATCCATTCCCGTTCTATCATCACTTCAGTATCTGCCAAGGTATTAAAAAATTGATAAATGTTGCCGGTGAAAGGAGTATTTGTTTTGTCTGAAATAGTTAAATTAACTTAATTTACACTACCTGAGTTATTGTGAATCTTTTCACTAATTATTTGGTTTATGCCCTCCGGAGTGAGCCATTTAACCGTATCTAGATGGATATGAATTAAGGTATGACATTTAATATGCACATAATCAGAGAGATATATGGAAGGTTGAGTTTTTTTTGTTTGATTTGAATTTTTATCTTCTTAAATGAACTGTTAGTCAAAATTCAAAAATCTTAAAATATCTGTATAAACATTTATTATATGTTTGGTATATGACAGATAATCAATGAATTGAAATAATGTTAAACTTTAGGAAACTTATAATTCTTTGGTATTATTCATAAATTCTGTGCAATTTTTGACGAATCTCCATATTTCTGGTGCTAACAGTTTCTTCCTGTAATTATACGTCCGTTTTTTAACGACAAAGGTTAGTGATATCATTCTCATTTCCCCACTAATTGGGCTTTTGACGTTTGGCTTGAATGCTAATAAGCTCTACTTTTACCATGTAATTTAAACTTAAAATAATGGAAGATTTATTAGTTTTAGACAGACCCAGCATCAGAACCGACAGTAAAGTTAAGACAAGTGTTAAAAGAAACAGTCTTACCTCAGAAACAAATTCAACTTATCCTGTTGTTGATAATCTGATAGCAGAAGGTGGTGATCCCTTTTTCCATTACCTCAATCACCATGGACTTGCAAATGATCCTAACATGCTTGTCCTTCCTTCACAGAGTCATTTTTACTATGACCATAGTGAATTAAAAGGAGTGACAACTTTAATAAATCTTAAAAAGTTGAACATGATAAAGCATCTGGATAGTTTTCTACATTCTCTCTATCATGTGTTGTCACCGAAAAGTAACTTTATCGGATGTTATTCTGACTGGAAGACTCAAAAGAAAAATGGATTGCCTGCAAGGATGTACAAAGGATTCATAAATTTTATTGATGCCAGGATCGATGTAGAATNTGACAAAAAAGATGTATCCAGGCTTCTTGAATCACATGGGTTCAAGGTCNTAGACGTAACTGAGATTAATGGGGTCTCTTATTTCAGAGCCCAAAACATGAGGAGATCAGCTGAATAAACAATCGAAGTAAATTCTTCATCCAAAACCTTTATTTTTTGTAAGAAATTCACAGATTCTAATGAAAAGTAAGTATAAAATGATTTTTCTGCTTTTAATCCTGATAGCTTTTGCATGTTCACGCTTCCTGCCTCCGGAATATACCGGAAAGGGTAAATATCATCATAACACAAAACTGACAAAAAAAGAATGCAAGTTAACACCTCTGAATAAAAGATAAAGCATAGAGTAGATTATAGTAATAGGGATTTTTCCAGAAGAGCTCCGGTATAAAGGAGCTTTTCTTTTTCCTGAAATAGCTTTTTTTATCTGCATTAACAGAAAAATCACTCTGTTCTTCTATAAACTGATAGAATTCGACATTTCCTGAACCTAAAGCATAAGTTCATCTTATGATCGAACAGTGTTTTTATTAACAATTAAAGGTAAGACAAGGAAACCAGCCATCCTTGATTTCTTATAGCATAAACTACTCAGAGCAGTAGTTTTATCTTTCCCTGAATGCTTACCTTATTCCTGAAATCGGAGATAATTCTTTCTTCCAATGCTTATGTATCTGATATTACTATTCTCATGTTGCATAAGCAGAATTGTTTGATAATTAATTGTAAATATCATGTTTGTAAAAATCATCACCGGGAAATATTTTTTCTGTTTAAACGTTATTGTTAGAAATTCAATCTATAAACAGAAGTGTATATGTTTGCAGGAATTAAAACAAAACGGTTATTGGCAGTTTTAACAATGATTATTACAGGCTTTATGTCAATGGTTTATGGCCAGGAAAAAACTAAAAGTCCTTTAAAATACTCTGCCGGAATTATTAACGGATACAATAGGGGATATGGTATTCAGGCTAACTTTACTGTTTATGATTTTAAAGAGGAGTTTCCATTTAAGCTCCGCTTTGGGATTGGTTATACTTTTCTTAATCCGGGGGATGCTGCTGATGCCCGCCGAATATTTATAAATAATGCAACAAACGGGGTACCGGAGAAAAAAGGCAGATCATTCGACTACAGACTCGACTTCTTAATGCCCAGAACAATTTTCGGCGTTAATAACTCCTATTTAGTTTTTGGTCCCAGATATTCTACTTTTAATGGGAATTTCAAATATGTCGGGGGAAATGAAGACTTTGATGTTAGATCAAAACAATGGGGAGTCGGAGGAGATATTGAAAATCATTTTAAAATGATGCAAAATCTTGAATTTGTCATAGTTTTAGGACTCGATTTTTATTTTCCTGCCACATTGTCGGGACATGATACATCTTATAGTCCGGATAATGACAATGTTAATCCGAATGATGATAACCAAAATGACAATATACTTTTCAGATATAAGGATGCTAACAGGGCAATCAAACAGCCCATGTTTATGCCTCGGGCAATGTTTGGCGTGAATTTCAAATTGGGAACTGGTAAATAAACTATTAAAGTGACCGGCTGTTGCTGAAGATATTTTGGAATCAGCAACTTCGCAGGTTATTTTAGTTTTCAAGTTAGTGAAGACGCATATTCTGCAATTTAAATCGATAAACCCGGACAGTACTTTGCCATTTAATCTCTTATAAAAGAGGAGATTTGTATTATGGGACTGTTTATTTGTATCTTTGCAGCATGAAAGATGAAATAATCATACCAGTTCAAAAAGAGGAAGATTTTGTTGCAGCGAATCTTCGCAGAGACAAGTATTCTCTTGTCAGAGATCAACAGGCTAAAGAATTTAACGGCGCAATTGCAAGCAGACTGCTGGCACAGGAAAAAAATCAGTTAAGGTGCGAAAAATGCGGTAAGAAATTTAACATCGGAGATAATCCGAAAAATTCTATGAACTGCCCCGAATGTAAGTGAATTATTAGAATTGTGCATAAAGATTTGCATTAAGGACGTTCTTCTTATGACTTAACAAAGCCCCTGTTAGTAATAGCAGGGGCTTTTGGTTACAGTCTGAAATTGATCTTTCAGATGTCCTTTGATACTGAATTTCCTTACAGAATGTTAATATTTATTCCTTTTGGAGTAAATCTTATCCTTTCAAATCATCTCTTTGTCAAAATCAACGACTTTCCTAATATTTGATCGTGACCTTCAGTATTGTTCAGATAACTAACGCTATAAGATTATAATTAACCTGAAAATCCGGATTTCACTCTGATTTCTTGTAAATTTTGAATCCTTTTTGACGAACGACATCCATTGACCTGTAAGGTGTCAATATGGGTAAACTATCATACATATTTCATAGATAAAAGCTATTGCAAACATCCTCAATTGTCCATTAATTGAGCTTTGGCGACTTGATTGGCTAACTTTTATGAATTAATTTTAACCTGATAATTAAATAGAAAGGTTATGACAGAACAGTATCAGATTTCACCAGATAGATTCAGCTGCATGCATAGCATTTTTGCTATTCGGTGATCCTACAAAACTCTGTTATGAAAAGGAAAGACCTTAAAATATTATTGTGAAACAAAGAAATTTAAAAAAATGGGATATTTATTTGTAATACCGGTTGCATTCGTTGGAGTATGTGTATTTTATCTGATCAAAGCACTATTTCAAATGATTACCAGAATCTGAAACTATTGAGCTCTCTTCTGAATTCACTTAAACAGATATTTCTGTGAAATATCATAGATGAATTGAGATGCGTACAGTATAAGCTCTAAATTAAAGGTTACAGGTTTTATAATGAATAGTTGCATTAATTAATTTGAATAAGATAAGAATATAGCTCTTAAATACTAATTAAGCGGTTTTGGAAAGTATTATTTTCCAGCCATTGTTCATCCCGTTTATTTTCCTCCATTCAAATTTTATATACAATACTTTAATTAAATGGGATTTTTTTGACATCCCTGAGTAAATAATTTGGGAAAAATGCCAAAAATTATAACTCTGGAGTCAATTTTCATCTTTTAAAACCTTCCGTTTGTCAAAAACTACCACTTTATAAATATCAAATATTTTGCTTCTGTATTATTCAGATAATTAATATTATAGGCTATTAAATGACTCAAAAACACATATTTCACCTTAATCTCTGGTAAATAATTATCCCTCTTTGACGAATAACCTCAATCTGGTTGCCAGTTGTTTTTAATTGTAAATGATCCTCGGAATTTTAAAGATGAGAGCCATATAAAACTATCTAAATTAGCCATTATCTGCGCTTTATGGACTTGACATGAATCATTTTTCACATTACCTTTAATATGAATATTTATACCTGAAGCTATGATAGTACTATATCAGATTAAATCAGAAGTAACCGGCCCGGTTCTGATACGACGCAGGAAGATCGCCAAAGCTTTACGCTGGTGGTTGCGCGAAAATGGAATCATGTATGAGTATAAATATTATTTCGGATATGCTCAATAAACCATTTGCCTTTGCGGAAGCAATACTTGAGGTTCAAAATATAAAAGCCACCCTTTCGGATGGCTTTCTTGTTTTTGTTTGGGGTGGGGACGGGGACCTGAATAAAATGCTTGACTCGCATCTTTATTTCTGAGTCTTCGATAATTGATATAGAAAATAACACTTCCCCATCGGAACAGCTATCCTGGCGTTCAAAGGGAATAAAGTGAGTTTCGGAACTAGGCTCAATAAAATATCATAAAAAATTTAAATCATAGGTGGAAAATTCTGAGAGATAAAGTAATTAATGATTTTTGGATAGGCATTGGATTTAAGTTATTTTCATATATGTGTTTCCCGGGGTACGGGCATAATGCCAAAAACGTTTTTAGTTACCAATCAATTGGGCAATAATTTAAATTCCTCATAACAGATTGTTAATCATTTGATGGGATCGGCTTTAATAATTAATTTAAACGGGCAAAAAGCAGTCGCTTTTTGTGTATCTGTGACTACTACTCTGATGGTGAGTTCATCTGTTTCCAACGGTGTGCCTGAAAAAGTTCTTGTTTCCGGATCAAAGCTTATCCACGAAGGCAGTGGATTATCGTTGATCAACGTTACGGAAAAAGTCAGTCCAGCATTACTGTCATCATCAAAAAATATGTTGTCAGGTATAGTAAATGTAAATGGCTGTCCTGCCACTGCGGACTGATTATTTATTAATGATTTTATATAGGGACTTAAATTAGTGTGTTTCAGACTATCAATTGCACCATCTATACGAACCCAGTATACATAAACATCTGAATAATCCGGTTTTGTACCGGTAGAGTAGAAGAGGTATTTGTTATCAGGAGTAACATAGGGTCCCCAGCTTCCGAGTCCAAAGTCTATTCTCGGACCAAAATTTCTCGGGTTTGTCCAGCTGCCATCATTATTTCTGAAACTTATACCTAAACCCGGACGATTAGTCACAATCATAAATGTTTCATCCAGCGAAACAAAGAAATCGAGATTCTCCCCACTGGTATTCAACGGTCTTCCCTGGCTCAATGCTATGGTGTCAGCCCCATTTATCAATACCCTGCACCAGTCACTCAATCCGGCACCTTTCCCTGATTTGGTTGATATATAGTAATTTCTATTACCCGTAACCTGGAAGTAATGTGCTGAATCAAGTCCTGTTAAGATCTTTTTGGGTATGGTCCACAGTGAGTCTTTTTTAACAGAAATATATGTTTCGAAATTTCTTTCCACATACATCGTATCGCCATTAACTGACAGGGCTGGAGCGGCATAACCTTCAAACAATGTTACCGGTCCTGTCCATTTGCCTCGAGAAAAACTATACTTTTTTATGCTTTCGCCCCTATTAGGATAATATCCTTTTATTTCTGAATAGTAAATATCCTTGTCGTCATTAGATATAGCTATCCTCTCTGCGGCAAAGAATCCCTGCTCCACAAACAATGGAAATGTTTTTGGAGTATTCCCCGGAGATCTCTGTCCAAGGTAACGACCTTCCATTGACAAGGATTGTGTAAATCCGGGATTTACCAGAAAAGAAAAAACTAATGATAACAGAATTGATTTCAATCCTTTACAAATTTGAATAATCGTTTTTCCCATAATTCCTTAATGTATTGGTTAGACAAAAACAACTTCAAAGGAAATATTGCAGCATGTTCAATCAAAGGGAAAAATGATTAGCGGTCATATAATATGATAAGAGGTTTTAAAGTTCTGAATGAACCCTGCGAGCATAGCCGTCAACTAAAGCTTTGGGGATGAATAAGAAGCAGGATAGAAAAATTTCCCCACCTTCAAAAGGAGGGGAAATGTATCAGACATATATTCAATACATTACATTCTATTATGTATCAATATCTCTCATAATTTTGCTGTATTTAACACCTTAGGTTGACGGCTATGACCCCTGCGAGCCTGCATTTCCTGTGGCATGCCGAAATTATTTGTTCATTTTTTTTCAAAATCATAAAAAAAATTTTCAAAATATATTGTTTATATTATAAACTAATTTATATTTGCATAAAAATATTCTATGGAAAACAAAGAATTTACTCCTTCAGAAAGCCTGGCTCTAATTGCTAATGTAATATCAGAGGCTAAGTCAAGGTTTAAAGACAATGGCTTTTCGTTTATCTTTCTTGGATTATGTTGTACTATTGCAAGTTTAGGTCAATTTGTTCTTCTCAAACTTGAGTACTATCAAATCAATTATTATCCATACTTTATTATGCCGGTTGCCGCTGTAGTAACCTTCTTTTACTATAAAAAGAAAAGAAGTGCTGTCAAATCAGGTAATATTATCGGCACTTTGTTCAGTATAATCAGTGCAATTATGGGTGCTAATTTAATGATTTCCGGGTTTTTTTTCTGGGGGAAATTTGGTATAGCATTAGTTCCCTTCATGCTGATTCTATTTTCAATATGGTCGGCATTAGCAGGTGTTTTAATCAGAAACAGGATCTTCCTTATTTCGGGAATAGTAATTAATCTTATTGCATATATGTCTTTCTATATTGGCAGAGAATACCAACCATTAATCTTATCTGTTGTCTCCTTAATAGGAATTGTGATACCTGGCATAATGCTTCATTATTCAAGTAAAGAAGGCCATGTATAGAGATTTAGATCCATTATTACATTCGCAATTGCGTCTTGCTATTGTTTCTCTTTTAATGACAAGCGATGAGATTGATTTTAACCAGATAAAAGAAACCACAAATGCTACTTCCGGCAATATAAGTGTTCAGATCAGAAAACTCCAGGAGGCTGGTTATATCGTAGTGGTAAAATCTTTTAAAAATAATTATCAAAACACATCACTTTCAATTACAAACAAAGGCATTAAAGCTTTTGAAGATTATGTTGAGAGCTTGAAACAGTATATTAAACCCATATAGGAATTTTTTTTATCAATATAGTTTATAATATAAAGTACTTTACAAAAATGAAAGATTATGAAAACAACATTTATTTTTTTAGTATGCTCTGTTTTCCTTGTGAATTCGTGCAAAGGAAACATCAGTTTTTCGGACAATGGAATTATTGAAAGTATCGAATCAGAAACTGCTTTACTGAAAAGAAGTTATCAAAACGACACGCTACTGATAAACTTTCAGGAAAAAGTGATGAATGCATTTGTAAATGCTAAAATCAGCAAATCAGACAAAGGTCTTGTGGACCTTGAGAAGGCTTTATTGAATCTGAACAAGGATAATAACAATGGCATCATAGTTTACTGGTATTCTTACACTTGTTATTATCATTCAATTTTACTCATGACTGAAAAAGAGAATAAAAGTTCGGAAAAAATTCTCGATGAAGGGATTATTCAATTAAAAAATGTAAGCAATCTGAATTCGGAACATCTTGCATTACTGGCTTTAATGGAAAGCTTTTCAATACAATATGCTTCTGGTATAGAAACTCCATTCATTTCTAAACGGGTTAAAGAAAATGCTGAAAAAGCATTGCAACTTGATTCTTTAAACCTCAGGGCCTATTTTGTCTTAGGGTCAAATGACTTTTATACACCCGAGAAGTATGGTGGAGGCAAAAAAGCGGCAAGTTATTTAACAAAAGCAATCAGATTGAACGACCAGTCGATTGCAAATCCATATATGCCAACATGGGGTAAAAACAGCGCTTATGAATTGCTTATCAGGCTGTACATAAGGCAAAAACAATTTACTGAGGCAAAAAAATACTACCAGGAAGCAATCTCTTTATTTCCCGACGACTATATGATAAATAAACTGAGCAAAGATTTAATTAACTAAGAAAATGAATACAATAAAACTTATTCTTACGATTATATTACTGCACTCTGTGAATCTGATTTATTCGCAACCACTGGTGATCAGAGGACATGTTTCCGACAAACAGAGGAATAATCTTTTTGCTGTAAACGTATTTTTGCTCAAGCAAAATACAATAGGCTCTGTATCTGATATGGATGGCAACTTTGCACTGAAGATTACGGATCCGAAAACAATCCTGGGTGAGCATCTGGTATTTTCTTTCATTGGTTATGAAACTTTTAAGATCGCTTTTGACAGCATTAATTATATGGTTCCTTTAAACATAGTCATGACTGAAAACATGCAGGCCTTAAACGGAGTTGTTGTTGAGGGGCGAAAATCCATATCAAGAGAATTCTCAATTAAGGAAATGGACAAACTAAAAATATATTTTAGCCCTTTAGCCTCTGCTGACCCTTTGAAAGCAGTGGCTATGTTGCCATCATCTACAAATACCAGCGAAACTGCTAACCCTGAACTTCGGGGAAGCTCAGCGAACCGGACAAAAGTATTTCTGAATGGAGTACCTGTCAGCAATCCGGTGCGAAATTCGCAAATTAATGGCATAGGCTTTTTTAGCCTTTTTAATCCTGAATTAATTAAAAGCATGTTTGTTTATCCTTCGAATCCTCCACTTATCTATGGAAATACAAGTGCAGGAATGATAGATATAGAAACTGAAGATAAGTTAGAAAGTAATAATTATCAGATTTCTGCATCACTTGCAACAGCAGGAATAAGTGCTTCACAAAAAATAAGTGAAAAAAGTTTTATACAGCTGTATGGAAACCTGATGTTTTCAAAGGGATTTTTATCAGTTAACCCTGAAATAAATAAGCAACTAAAAAGCTTTAATTCAAATGATATTGGCCTTAACTATCACAGAGTTATCACAGATGCTTTGACATTAAATATTTACAATTATTTAGTTTCCGAATCATCAGATGTATTGCTCAATCTATTCACATGGAATGATAATGCAAAGGCTAAAACAATCAGGGATTTCAGCGTTATGAATTTAAAATATCAAAAATCAAAAAATAACATTTCGTTCAATGCAGGCACTAATTTCAGCAGTTCGGACTTTCGCTTTGGTAACATCAGTTCTGAGGTTAACCAGCGACAAATCTATCTTTCGCTTAATTATAAATACCTGTTTTCCGAAAAACTATATTTTCAGACGGGACTTAGTAATGAATACGGGAAGTTCGATTTTAAAGATCAGGTACCTGTTTTCTATTATGCTATGTCGCCGGCATCGCCCTCATTTCAAAGTGATTCACTGTTGAAAAATAACCTGCCGGAAACATATGCGTACATCCGATGGAAGCCTGTTAATAGCATCATATGGGGAGTTGGTTTGCGTAAGAACATTGATCTTTTTCATACGAAGAATCCTGATTATTTAAGCTGGCAAACGAATTTAAGATATAATTTCATGAATAGCCATTCCTTGCTATTCTCAGTAGGTAAATACAGTAACATAACTGAGCCAAATTTCTCATATGAAGAGTTCAGGATGCTTTCTGCGAATCATTTTGCGCTTGAATATTTATTTGAAACAAAAAAAACAAACATTAATCTGGCAGCATATTATAAATCTGAAACCGGTGATACTACAGGTAACAGGAAAATAAAAGGATTTGAAGTCTATCTGGAACATACTATAACCCGCACTTTGAAAGCAAGCATTTCGAATACAATTTTGAATTCAGATATCGGGTCAAATGAAAAGTTGTATAATTCTGAAAATAATGTCGGATACTTTCTTGTAACAACATTAAGCTATTTTAATCCCAAAGTAATCAATGCTTCTGTTGCCTGGTCAACCAGGCAGGGAAGGTTTTTTACTCCGGTCAGTTCTGCAGTTTACAATCCAGGTATTGATTTTTACCAGCCGGTTTACAGTGAAAGTATAAACTCTGAAAGAATTAGAAACTACAATACAATTAATCTGTCATTAAACAAGACATTAACTGTTCATAAAAGCAGTCTGATAGTCTTTTTATCAATATTCAATGTGCTTGATACCAAAAATCCTAAGAGTATGATTTACAGCAAAGATTACTCTGCCGGATCATTCGATTATTATCAGAAAAGGTCTGTATATTTTGGCTGCGTGTTGTCAATATAATAATCCAGTAAATTACTAACGCTCCCCTTTGCAGGGAGAAGAAAGCATCTGAGAGAGACTGACTGTAACTCCAACTGATGTCAATTGTTTGGAGTATCTGAAAGATTGTTAGATCCTGACAGGACATCCTCCCTTATAATCTGTTTCATTTTATCAGGTTCTTCAAACAGTGGACTATGAGCTGATTTTTCAAAGGTATAAAATCCTTTTACTGGTGCTTTTAGTTTATCAAAAAAATCCTTTGCCAAAATGTAAGATACTGTGTAATCGTATACCCCTTCGAAGAAATAGACAGGAAGCTTAAGTTCCGGAACCTTTTTGGTCAGGTCTGTAGTCAATATTTCAGTCCACAGAATGCTAATACCTGCTCGGGATTTGCCAAGCCACATATTAACCTTTTCAACTAAAGTATACTCCTGGTTTATCAGTGATGGTATAAAAATTCCGGTGATTACCGAATTCATTTCGTGCATAGTTCCAATGCCAAGAGAGTGCATGGCCGGGTCGCGCAATCTGCGGTATGCATCAGGGGTGCCGTTTGTCATAGTGACTGGCGCTGCTTCAAGTTTTCTAACCATTTTCTTGTTCCCTATGTCCCTGAATCGCTTGAGCATATATTCGTATGCAAGTCTCTCTGAGTTCAACTGATCTGACATCTGAGCCACACCAATGTAGGCATAGTATAACTCCGGAGCCTGTGCTGCAACTTGTATACCAATGAACGTTCCCCCGGAATGCCCCATGAGGTAAATCTTATCCTGTCCAAAACGCTTGCGCAGGTAATTCGTTACCTCCTTTGTATCAGATATCATTTGCTCCAGAGTCATCGTCTCCGGAGGGATATCGGAACTGTAGGAGAGTCCTGAGCCACGCTGTTCCCACCAGACTACAGTGAAATAATCTTCAAGACCTGTCGGGTATTTTTTGGTAAGGAAATAATCGGGCATACCACCGTGAAGATAAAGCAGCACTGGATTCTTTGTATTTTTGCCCTTGATAAACATACCCTGCTCAATCCCATCAATATTTATAAATACTTTTTCTGAGATGCTTCCTGCAAGAATTTTTCCACTCTCATCTAAAATAGGTTTAGCCTTTCCCGGGCTGCATACCATTAATGAACCTGCAATGATGAGCATGGTACCTAATAAAACAGAAAGCATAATCAACATAATTCGTCCCCCCTTTCGTATGATTGATTTTTGAGATAATCGCTTCATTTTATTATCTGATATTGTATTTCAAAAAGATTGTTCAATTAATGTTCCCCAAATCTGATCAGAAATGATTTAAATTTAATTATTTTAATCATCTTTATTGCTACCAACCGAAGAGGAGACATGATAACCGGCAAAAACATTAATACATTGAGCCTTCATTATAACTGATCTTCATAATTGTTGTTTTCAGTGATTAATGAATAAATACTAGCATAAAGGAAATAATACAATATGCTTATTCAAAGGAAAATATGATTAGTGGTCAGATAACGGGATAAGTGCCAGGGATTTTTGCCTTTTAAAAATTTACCCCGATATATATATTAGGTTCAAACAGGAAATAATTATTCTTCCATTTATTTTCTTTCTCTTCAAAACCTTGCAGGCCTTTGGTGTCAATTGGCCAATAATTACAATGAATCTGAGGTTCAATAAATAATCTATTTTTAAACATTGGGATATGGTACCCGAGGTGATATGTAGTATATAATTTAAAACCGTCGCCTGTCTTCTTCTTATTTTCGTCCTGATATGTTTTCTTTAGTGGTAAAATTTCTATTGAAGTGAATAAACCCTTCCACAGAATACGCTGATAAGTAATGCCTATGCCACTTTCTCTGATCCTACCAGGATATGATTCACTTTCCTTCATTATATACGGACCCCATGGAATACCCATAGGTGCAAAAAGGCTCCAGGTGGCTACCTTAATTCCAATTTTATCTTTAGGTGTAATTTTATATCCAAAATGGAACTCGTAATGGTGTGTATTTGTTACTTCCGGACCAAAATTTACGAATATCAGATAAGTAGTGCTTACTGAATATTTGTAGTCATGCATGGTGCCTTTGACAGCACCCATTGCTGTTTTGGCAGGGTTTTGACTGCATGCCAGTGTTGTGAACACGGCAATCATTAATATTGTTGAAATTAACTTTTTCATTTTTGTAAATTCCTGATTATTTATTGCTTTTTTTTCTTTCCGTCTCTTCAAGGGGTTAATTGATATAAGTGAAAAAGACAGTGGTCCTGACCGGCATTAATTATATTTAATTCGATCTGGAATTATTTTGCATGACTGAGAAGTAGATTTGCAATTTTTGTTGTGTTTTCATCTTTGCATAATTCCAGACTAATATTCCAAAGTCTTTCCTGCATTTCCTGATTAAAGATTATTTCTTCTTCTTTAATCCCCATAAACTCATTTTTCTTCCATGTGACAAATTTCCCGGACTTCTTAAGGCTTTCTTCCTGATTTTCCGTGAACAAAGGAGCCATTATCATCCCGCATTTCTCTATTGAAATAAACGATCCAAAAAACTTCATAATAGTTGCCATTATTTTCATTGAAACCGGAATAATGTTTAACTGATTACTCCACACTGTTTTGGATATTTCAAAACCGATGAAGGATATTTTTGAGCCTTTTACATTTTTAAATAAATCATGTAACTTAACAAGTAACATTCTTTTGGCAACCATAGCCTGATGGACCCCGTTTTCATAGCCCCAGTTTTTTATCATCTGGATGTCGTCCCAAAATATTTTTCCACCCCGGGTAACATTGAATATTACCCTTCCTCCATTCTGGGAGTTTTCCAGTAAGTTCAATAAATTTAAAGTCAGCATAAACTGAGATAAATAATTTACCTGGAAATGTGAATCCATTCCATCTTCAGTTTCTACCCTTTTCGCTGCGTAACCCAATCCGGCATTAACAAATATACCGTCCAGATATTTATGTTGGCTTTGAATTTCTTTGATGGCATTTCGAACATCACTGAGTCTTGTAAGGTCACAAATGATAATCGAGATCTTTTTATTATTGGTTGTACTTTCAATTTCTTTGATTGTAGCCTCCCCGAGTTCTCTGGATCTGCACAGTAAGATAACTTCATGAATTTGATTATCTATTCCTGCCAATATTTTAGCCACCCCTTTTCCCATTCCATTGGTGCCACCTGTTACCAGTATTTTCATTTCTATTTCCTCCTTTATTTAAATTGAATAATTTATGCTTTGTATGAATTAATTTGTGAAGTTGATCATATAACAATTAAGTGCATGATCAGCAGCGTATTACATAGAAATAACTACATTTCCCTTTTTATGACCTTGTTCGACATAATGAAAAGCTTCAGCTGCCCTTTCAAATGGATAGATTCTGTCTATAACAGGTTTTAACTTTCCGGATTCAATAAGCTCTATGAAAAAATTCAGATTTTCAGCACGTTCTTTTGATACACCTCCCTTGATTTTCTTGCCGCCGGTTATTGAGGTCCACATCATTCTCAGAATATCCTTTATTTCTAGCATGTTTTCAAGATAGATTCCTTTTGGCTTTAAGACACCCTTGCATTGTGAGAAAGTAGTCTTGCCAACTACGTTGAAAACAAAATCATATCTCTCATCGCTTTTGTAAAAATCCTCTTTAGTATAATCAATTACCTTATCGGCTCCTAAAGATTTCACCATTTCTGCATTTGCCGCGCTACATACTCCTGTAACTTCTGCTCCATAGTATCTGGCAAGCTGAACTGCATATGTTCCTATCGCTCCGGAAGCGCCATGGATAAGAATCTTTTGTCCATTCTGAATTTTCCCTAAATCTCTTATAAAAAACAATGCAGTATTTCCCGCCAATGAAATTGCTGCAGCTTCTTCCCAGCTCAATCCAACCGGTTTAATTGCCAATGCCCCGGTTTCGGGAACACAGGAATACTCGGCATGGGCGCCCATTTTAATTCCGGGTGATCCAAAAACATGGTCACCCTCCTTATATAATTTTACATCTTTGCCGATGGCTTCAATTTCTCCTGCAAAATCAATCCCCAGGATATTTTTTTTAGGTTTTTTGAAACCAAATATTATCCGTGAGAGGAATTTGAACGATTCAGGGACAAAAGTTAAGTTACGGACATTACAGTCAGTAGTTGTTACTGTTGACGCATGTATTTTTATCAGCACTTCATTGTCCCCGGGAACGGGTTTTTCTACTTCTTTAAGCTGTAGTTCATCGGGTGGTCCGTATTTTGTGTGTACAATTGCTTTCATAGTTTCCATATTTCGACCTGTTTTGGTTTAAAAACTGTCAATTAAAAGTTAGCCTGATATTGTGATCCACGCATAAAGTATGGCATTTTCATGCTTGCTTCTCTCATGAGCTCATCAACCAGTCTGACCGGACTACCCATAGTCGATGAGAGTCTGTGGTTATAATTCCAGATCATCTTATCTGATCCACTATCGTGGATTGATAATGAGGCAACAGCTTCATTTGTTGGTCCCCATTCTCCTACAATGATCGCCATCGCAATTGCAGCCCCTTCGGACATTGGTTTTGAGAGGGAGTAATTTGAAGTCAGGATCCCATCTACGTTAAGGATTTTGGATAAATCAGATGGAGTCAGAAAATCTGTGTCTCCATAACCGGCGGATGCTAGTTTTGCATTTGTAGTCTCAACATCCTGGATATCAACAAAGATTTTTCCCTGCATTTTTCTTTTAAGCATCCAGCTATACATTTCTCTCTGGAAATTGATTGATTCTGTTTTTTGTTGTTCAATCAATGCATTACCATCGACCTTTCTTCTTGCAGCTATAGATACTTTTGGAGGTATAATAGCAATGATTTTATGAGTACTTGCAAGGGTTCTTGCATCAGGAGTATAAAAAATCTTGGCGCAACTTTGCATAAAAAATGCAATTACGACTAATAAAACTAACGATTTTTTCATAATAATTCTTTTGAAGTGATTAAATAATGAATATTAGGTTCAAAGAAAATAACACAACAAAGCAAATCAATGGGAAAAATGATTAGCGGTCAAATAATATGATAAGTGG
>JGI20214J51088_10001504_pt1 | contig 15891 bp, 12 predicted proteins | sample WetSurMetagenome_FD_51088 | JGI IMG/M metagenome (IMG submission 51088) | reverse complement strand
CCTGGCTATCCATATGTATGGCATCGAACTCGCACACGTCGGCGCAATCGCCCAGACCCAGGCAGCCCCACGCACAGCTCTTGCCGCCCCCGCCCGCCACTGCTGCGGCACGGCAGGAAGAAAGCCCCGCGTAATGGGCGCGCATTTTGGCGACATGCTTGCCGCCGGCACAGGCCAGACGCGCCACGCGTTTTTCGACATTGCCCATGGCAACGCCCAGCATGGCAGCGATCTTCTTGTTTTGATCCGGAGTATTGACGGAGCAGGAAGCCGGTTCGATCAGGCCCTCGACCACTCGCTCGGCAAAGTTGCGGCAACCCGCCGTACCGCAGGCACCGCAATTGGAATGCGGGAGCATCTCTTCAACCAGACTGATGCGGGGGTCTTCGTACACATAGAGCCGCTTGTCGGCGATGGCCAGAAAAAACGCAAGCAGGCCGCCCAAGACGGCCATGAACGCTCCCGTGACAAGCACGCTGTTTACGATTTCCATGTCTCTCCCCGCTTCAATAAATCCGCCGTGAGTGCTAGCACTCTGCTCTCTTCAGCTATACTTATCAACGCCCCACAAAGCGTATCTGGTAAACAAAAAAACTTTAAATCCCTACTTTTTTTATTGTTAAGGGAAGATTAATCCAAGCTACAATCATTCCGCGAATCAATTCTTTCAATCATAATTATAAAAATTTGAATTATTGTGTGATCGGCCAGGGGAGGCGGAGATGGACACCGATAAAAAGAGTTATTACAAGAACAATCGCCTTAAGCAGATGCGTGCATTTTGCGAGGTTGTTAGAACCGGAAGCGTAACTTTAGCCGCACAAAGACTGTTCCTGAGTCAGCCTTCCGTGACCCTGCAGATACAGGCGATGGAGCGGGAAATGGGTGTGACAGTATTTGAGCGCCGTGGTCCAGTACTCAAGCTGACACCGGATGGAGAAGCCTTGCACGCACTGGCAAAGCCGCTGGTACTGGGGATAGACAGCCTGCAGGAAAATTTCGCGGCACAGCACGGCAAGCTTGATTCTGGCGTATTGAACATCGGTGCCGGTGAATCCACCATCCTCTACATCCTGCCGGAAGCGGTCAGCCGTTTCGTCAACGCGCACCCGCGCATCCAGCTCAAGATAGACAACGTCACCGGACGCGACGGCCTGAAGATGCTGCGCGCAGACGAGATCGATTTCGCCGTCGGTTCCATGCTGGATGTGCCAGACGACATCACCTATCAACCCGTGGCGACATTCGACCCCGCACTGATCGTCCCGCTCAATCACCCGCTGGCCGACCATCCTTCGGTCACGCTGGAGGAGATCAGCCAATACGGCCTGATCCTCCCGCCCCGCCATCTCTCGACCTGGCGCATGGTCAAGTACGTATTCCAGCAGCACAACCTGACCTTTACCGTGACGCTGGAAGCCGGCGGCTGGGAAGTCATCAAGAAATACGTGGAACTGGGGATGGGCATCTCCATCGTGACCGACATCTGCCTGACCGGCACCGAAAAACTGGTGAGCATCCCGCTCAATCAATACTTCCCGCAGCGCGGCTACGGCCTGGTGTTGCGCAAAGGCCGCTTCCTGTCTCCGCAAGCCAGGCGCTTCGTCGAGATACTGCAGGAAGTCTACGGTCTGGAAGCCACACCGACCCAGCTTAGCGTTCGAGATTGAGCGCTTGCATCAGTTGCACGGCCAACTCTTCGATCGAGCGTGAAGTGGTATCGAACCATTTGATGCCTTCGCGCCGCATCATCTTTTCTGCCGCCGCCACTTCGTAGCGGCAGTTCTCCAGCGAAGAATATTTGCTGTTCGGACGGCGTTCGAAGCGTATGCGCTGCAACTGATCGGGAGCGATGGTCAAGCCGTACAACTTGTCGCGGTAAGGCTGCAACCTCGACGGCAAAACATCGCGCTCAAAGTCTTCAGGAATCAGCGGATAGTTGGCTGCCTTCAGCGAGAACTGCAAAGACAAATAGAGGCTGGTGGGCGTCTTGCCGACGCGCGACACGCCCACCAGGATGATGTCGGCGCTCTTCAAGTCCGAATCCGAAACGCCGTCATCATGGGCCAGTGCAAAATTCATGGCCGCGATGCGTGCGTTGTATTCCGGATTGGCCTGCCCGTGCGAACGCCCCATGGCGCGCGTGTATTTGCAGCCCAGTTCCTGTTCCAGCGGCGCGATGAAAGCATCGAACAAGTCGATGAAGAACGCTTCGGCCTGATGCAGGGTCGCGCCGAACTCCGGGTTCGTCTGAGTCAGGATCACGATGGGGCGCACGCCTTCGCGCCGGCTCAACTCGTTGATGCGCGCCAGGCAATCCCTGACCTTGTCTTCGCTGTCCACGAACGGGTAACGCACCGGGCGGAATTCGATCCCTTCAAACTGAGCAAGCAAACCATGCCCCAAAGTTTCTGCGGTGATACCGGTGCCGTCCGACACATAGATGACGGTACGCTTCTGAGTCGTCATGGCTCCACAATCCCGAATGAGTTTATCCAAACTGCCGCAGTATACGCCGGCGGCTTTTAACCCTGCGCTCGAAGAAGCCCGTCAATGGCCTTAGAGCTTTGAATCGCCATCCAGACTCGGATAGCGCACTTGATCGACCAGATTCTGCAGGTCCTTGCCCGGCGCAGCGGTCAGCAGGCTGCCGGCTATCACGCCGACGAACCCGACCAGTATGCCGAATATCCCGCCCGAGATCGGATCGATATCCCACCATAGCGGCGCGTTCACGCCGAAGAACGGATAGGTGATGTACATGTAGAGCATGCAGGTAAACAAACCGCCCAGCATGCCGAGGACAGCCCCTGTCTTGTTGGCGCGCTTCCAGAATATGCCCAGCGCCAGCGCCGGGAAGAACGCGGATGCCGCGAGCGAGAATGCCGCGCCGACCAGGAAAAGGATGTGACCGGGCTTGAGCGAAGTGATATAGGCCGCGAACACCGCCACACCCAGCAGCAATGCCTTGGCAATGAACAGGCGGCGACCGGTCGGGGCTTTGGGGTCGATCATCTTGTAGTACACGTCGTGCGACAGCGAGTTCGAGATGGTCAGCATCAGTCCATCGGCTGTCGAGAGCGCGGAGGCAAGTCCGCCCGCAGCGACCAGTGCCGTGATCACATAAGGCAGGCCCGCGATCTCCGGCGTCGCCAACACGATCAGGTCTCCGCCGATGGTGATCTCGGCCAGTTGCACGATGCCGTCATGGTTGATGTCGGTGACATTCATCAGCGTCTTGTCCACCGAAGCCCAGGCCGAGACCCAGCTAGGCAGTTCGGAAAAACTTGAGCCCACCAGCAGGGTATAAACGTCGTACTTGGCCAACACCGCCAATGCGGGAGCGGTGAGGTAAAGTAAAGAGATAAAGAACAGGGACCAGAACACCGAGTGGCGCGCTTCCCTCACCGAAGTGGTGGTATAAAAACGCATCAGAATATGCGGCAACGCCGCAGTTCCGACCATCAGGCACAGCACCAGCGCCATGAAGTTCTTGCGTTTGTTGTCGCGCGTCGCTTCATCCGGACCTGCAAACGGTTCGGCATGCGCCATGACCGGGCCGGATTTTTCCCTGTCGGCCTCCGCCTCGCGTCGCCATGTTCTGCGTGCAGTGGCAACGTCGGCGGGAAAATCGGCCACGGCCCGGTTAGCCGCTTCAAGCACCTTGGGATCCGTATCGCGCCTAGCCTGCAGATCGGCGACGGTCTTGACCAGCCTTGCTTTCTCACTGGCCAGATAGCGCTCACCTTCGGCGTCCAGCGCCTTCAAGTGATCCCGGACTGTTTTCTCGCGCTGCCTGAAGATCGAACGCACCTCCGCCTCGCGCGCGCCTTCCGGTGTGGACGGGTCATTCAGCACCTGCTCGCGCGCCGTCACCTTTTCCAGCACATAGCCGTACGCGACTTGTGGGATCGGATTGCCGGTGTGCTTCACAGACAACCAGATCACCGGAATCATGTAAGCCAGGATCAGGATGACGTATTGCGCCACCTGCGTCCAGGTCACGGCCCGCATTCCGCCCAGGAAGGAGCACACCAGAATGCTGCCCAGACCGACGAACACGCCCGTCCCGAAATCCAGCCCGGTGAAGCGGCTAGTGATCAGACCCACACCGTAGATCTGCGCGATCACATAGGTAAACGAGCACAGGATAGCCGCGAACACGCCGATGGTTCGCGGAATGTTGCCGCCGTAGCGCGCGCCAAGAAAGTCCGGAATGGTGTACTGGCCGAACTTGCGCAGGTACGGAGCCAGAAGCAAGGCTACCAGCACGAAACCGCCGGTCCATCCCAGCACGAAGGCCAGACCGTCGTAGCCGGACAGGTACAGCGTGCCCGCCAGGCCGATGAAGCTTGCAGCCGACATCCAGTCGGCCCCCACCGCCATGCCATTGAAAAAAGCCGGGACGCGCCGGCCGGCCACATAATATTCCGCGACATCCGAGGTTCTCGACAGAATGCCGATACCTGCATACAGCAACACCGTCACCCCCAGGAAGATGTACCCCAACATCTTGTTGGGCACCCCCATCTGTTCCAGGATCGACAGCAAGACCACGAACCCGATGAATCCGCCTGTGTAAAGCGCGTAGTAACGTTTGAGTTGCGAAACGAATCGCGATTGGCCCGGTGCCGCCATCACTGATCCCTTTCGTGCACTTCATATTCGCGATCCAGCTTGTCCATGCGGTACGCATAATAGCCAACCAGTGCCACATAGATCAGGAGCGCGCCCTGGGCACTCATGTAGAAAGAAAGCGGAAAACCCAGAAAGGTGACGGACTGCAGGTCTCGTGCGAACCAGCCGACTACAAAGGTAACCACAAACCAGATGGCCAGCAACACACCGGTCAGGCGGAGGTTCTGCTGCCAGTATTGCTTGTGTTTATCCTTCAGCTGCATTTTTTTCCAGTTAAAAACAATGAATTCATGACCCTGCCGGTCTGCGGCTTGGACAATTGACCTCTTCCACTTAGAATAGCTGCATGCAGGACAGATGTGGTGACAATATTCATCCACCCTTGTCGGGAACTTAACCCTTAATTCTTACACGGCACTTACATTCCTATGCGAATCCTGATCGCCGAAGACGATGACGTACTGGCAGACGGTTTATGCAATTCCATGCGCCATTCCGGTTACGCCGTCGACTGTGTGAAGGACGGACTGGCAGCTACCCTTATACTCAGCGGCGAACAGCCTTTCGATCTGGTGATCCTGGATCTGGGCCTGCCCAAGGTGGACGGTTTCAACGTATTGCGGTGTTTGCGTGAAAAGAACAAACAGGTACCCGTGATCATCCTCACCGCGCGCGATGCCGAAGGCGACCGGGTCAAGGGACTCGATCTCGGCGCCGACGACTACATGATCAAGCCGTTCAGCCTGCCGGAGCTCGAAGCCAGGGTCCGGGCGCTGATACGGCGCGGGCAATGCGGGGTGAACCCGGTATACAGCTGCGGTACGCTGACGTTCGACAGCGTCGGACGCCGCGCAACGATCAACGGCTCCACACTGGAACTTACCACCCGCGAATTGAGCGTTCTCGAAGCACTGATGCTGCGCACCGGCTGGGTCGTCAGCAAGGAGCAGTTGCTGGAACGGCTCTACAGTTACGCGGAAGAAGCCAGCAACAACGCCATCGAAGTCTACATACATCGCTTGCGCAAAAAGATCGAGCCTGCGGGGGTGACCATCCGCACCATCCGCGGCTTGGGGTACGTCATCGACAACCTGCCAGCCTGAGTTTCATGGGTAACGGCATACGTTCCCTGCGCAGCTACCTCATGCAGAGGTTGCTGATCTCGCTGTATCTGCTGTGGATCGTCAGTACCGTCGTCGGCTATTTCGCCACCATCAATTACGCCAATCAGCCCTACGACCTGGTCTTGCTGCAACGTGCAAACGCGGTAGCCGAACAGCTCAAGCTGGGCAGCGGCCATGAACAGCTGGACGTGGTGCCCATTCTCCCCGACGGTTCCGAACTTGGAATGCCGGACAGGGTGCTCTATACCGTGACCGATAGCGAAGGCAGGAAACTCGCAGGCAACGGCAACACATTGCGCCCGCTCTCATACCGGCGCGACAGGCCCGGAGCGCTCTTCAGCAACGGCGAACGCGAGGGACAGAAGACGCGCATGGTCAGCCTGACCTTCAACTCCAACGGCAACATCCTGCAACTGCATGTTTCCGAAACCACGCAACAGCGCCAAGCGCTCATTCGGGGCATTCTTGCCAACATCGTCATCCCCCAATTATTGCTGACCCTGATCGCGCTTGCCGTTGTCTGGTACGGCTTGAAACAAGGTTTGCGTCCGCTAGATCGCCTGCGCAACGAAGTGCTGAACCGGCGGCGCGACGACCTGAGCCAGCTCGACGGCAGCAAAGCGCCCGCAGAAGTGAGGCCGTTGATCGATGCCGTCAACGATCTGCTGGCGCGCCTGAAACAGGTGATCGCGGCGCAACAACGTTTCGTCGCCGACGCCGCACACCAGTTGCGCACACCGTTCGCCGGACTGAAGACGCAATCCGAACTGGCGTTGCGCACGGACGACCCCGGGCGCAAACAGCATGCGCTCGAACATATTCACACCAGCACCGAGCACGGCATCCGTCTGGTCAATCAGCTTCTGGCGTTGGCGCGCAACGAGCCGGGTGGGCAAGATACGGGCAATTTCTCGCCCATCAACCTCAATCAACTGGCACAGGAGTGCACCGTCAACTGGGTGCAAATGGCATTGGAAAAGAACATCGATCTCGGCTACGAGGGGACACCAGAACCGATATCCGTGCAAGGGGACGCGAACAGCCTGATGGAGATGCTCAATAATCTGATCGACAACGCGATCCGCTACACTCCTGTGGGCGGACACATCACCGTCGGCGTGAGCGCGACGCCACAGGGCCCGGAATTGAGCGTGGAAGACAACGGCCCCGGCATCGAACCGCAACACCGCGAACGCGTGTTCGAACGTTTCTACCGCATATTGGGCAGCGGGCAAAGCGGCAGCGGACTCGGGCTCTCCATCGTCGCCGAAGTCGCCAAACGCCACGTGGCCGAACTGACGCTGGATTCGGGCTGCAATGGCACAGGAACCAGGATCGCCATGCGATTTCCGCCGAAACATCACTTCGATTTCGAAGCTTACTGACGGCCGGGCTGTATTTGCAACACGCAAAACTAACCCGATAAAAAACCCTGCCGGTCAGGGCAGGGTTCAGATGTTGCAAGTACCGGTCAGGTCAGCACGAGGTCATTCCTCGTCCGGATCCTTGTACTCCTTGGGCAGATGGTGTGCGATGCCCTTGTGGCAGTCGATGCAGGTTCCGCCTTCGGCCTTCGCCTTCATGTGCTTGTTGTAGATCGTCTGCTTTTGTATGTCGCCGCTCATGGCATCAAAATTGTGGCAGTTGCGGCATTCGCGCGAGTCCGATGCCTTCATGCGCTCCCATTCATGGGTCGCCAGTTCCATCCGGTGAGCCTCGAATTTTTCCGGCGTATCGACAAACCCGGTGAGTGCACCCCAGACTTCATTGCTTGCCTGCATCTTGCGCAGCATCTTGTGTCCCCAATCCTTGGGCACGTGACAATCGGAACAGATGGCGCGCACGCCGGTACGGTTGGCGAAGTGGATGGTCTTCTTGTATTCCTGGTACACGTTATCGCGCATCTCGTGGCAGCCGATGCAGAACTCCAGCCGGTTCGTCGCCTCCATGGCGGTGTTGAAACCGCCCCAGAAGATGATGCCGGAGAAGAAGCCCACCACGAGCAGTGCCAGCAATGAATATTTCGCGCTGGGCTGCTTCAAAATACCCCAAGTGCGTTTCAGGATACCCGGTTTGTTATTCATGATTTTCTCCGCTTTCAAATATCGAATCTATTGAGCAAACGTGCTTCGGGCAAGAAAAAAGACGGTGCACCAGATTGCCGTGCACCGCTTGCTCGATTTAATTCAGAATGCATTGTTAAAACATATAGAAATAGCTCGCGGTCACTACACTGACAGCGTAGCTAGGCGACTGCTGGTTGGTCGGCAGCATGCTGGTCGCCGTATATCCAGTCTGGTAAGCATTGTAGTAATAGTCGTTCGACCTCAGGTTCTGGTAGAGATAGCCTACCCTGATCTTGCTTGCCTTATCCAGCTTGTAGTCGCCACCCAGATTGAGTTGAATCAGTTCGCTCCTGATGTCGGGAGGAGAGCCGCAGGCGTACCCGGCATTGCTGGGGGTAGTGCAAGCGACGTTAACCCAGTTATCAGTGGTCGTGTAGCCTGTCTTGCTCAATGAGTAAGTCAAGCTTGCAGCCAGATCGAGTTTGCCTCCCATCAATCCGCCATGTTTGGCGTTAATTCCAACAGTATTGTCGTCCTGAGTCAGTGAATTGTTCCAGGGCTGCGTAAGGGACCCCCCGGCGATGGCTGTTCCATAGGTTGTCGCGGCGTGACTCCACTGATCGTTCAGGAGGTCGCGTTTCCGGTTTTGCACGGTCACATAGGCCGTGGCGCTCGTATTCTCGTCAAAGGTGTAGCCGAGATCCAGATTTGCGCTCCACGCGCTACCGTTTTGCACACCCAGTGCCGCGCTGTAATTGTCATTAACGTAACGACCATTCAGGCCTACATTCAGTTTTTCCGAAGCCTGCCAGTTAACTCCGGCCTTCAGCATTTGCTCATTCCTCGAAGCATCGAAGTAGGCGACGTAACCAGGCAGTTCATAGCCCTGACTGTTCGCCTGCATCGGATTATAGAAAGCAGGATTGACGTCTGCTCTGCGGCGGGAATAGGAGTAGCCGGCATTGACGTTCACATCATCGCTCGCCTGCAAACGGTAATTGGCTGCCAGTTTGTTATCGGTGCTATCGGGAACCTGGGCGCACGACGTACCGAGTGCGTAATAAGCAGCTGCCAACGCCGGCCCTGTCGCACCGCTGCCTATGGCAGGACTTGCGGCGAGGGCTTGGGCCGCAGTTAACGAAGTGTTGCACCAGCGACGAATCTGTTCGTGCTCGAACCCGACATTGAGTTTTTGGTGCTGGCTAACCCGATAATCCGCATTCAATTCGAACTGGGTCTTTCTGTTGCTCATGGGCGTGCTTATGGCAGTCTGGGCTGCCGCACCCAAGTCGAGGAACTTGTAAATGCCCGACGCCGTCTGGTTGTCGTGATCGTTGAATTTCATGCCGGCAGACAACGACAGGTCTTTGGTCGTCTGGTTGGTCAGCTTCAGGTCGACGTGCTTTGTGACCACCAATCCGTTAAGGGAAGACTGCGGCAACCCGCCGACCTGCATCTGATCCTGGTTAATGAAAGCCGAATTCTGGGTGTTGCGCCCGTAAGACACGCCTCCCACCAGTTTCGTTGCCTGCGAGATGTCGTAGCCTCCATTCAGGTTCAACTGCTGGAAATAATTGTCCGGAGGGGTGCTCAACGTATCCACCGGGAACGCAACTCCCGGGTTTGTACCAGTCGCATTGGCGGGAGCAACAGCGCCCAAGGTGGCAAACGGATTCGAGAAACTCACGCCATTGTAATTGTCGGTAAACTTCGAGAAATTGTAGCTGCCGGTGAAGTGCGCCTTGTCTCCCATCCAGTTCAGTGCCAAATTCATCGTATCGGTCTGATAGTTGGTGGGGTTCATCAGCATCAGGATGTTTTCGCCCCTGACTCCTGTAATGCCGTTTGTGATGTTCGCATCGGACGGTCCGGAGATCAGCTTCGCGCCATCCTGTGTGAGACGGTTATAGTCGAACTGCATGCTCCATTGCTGATCGATATGATAGCCCGCATTGAATTTTGCATTCTTGCGATCCGAATGGACGTCCTCGGTATGAAAATACGCCAGCTGATTCGGCGTCAGCGCCTGCGCTCCGTAAGGGGGTACCACCCCGTTTACCAATGCCGGCTTGGTTCTCGAATCGACGACACCGAAGGCATTGGGCAGTATGAAGCTGTTCCCCCCCATGCTTCCTTGCAGGGGCGTTTGAAAGGTGTCGGTAATATTGTGGCGCAACTCATCGTAACCGATGCCGAAACTCCACTTGCCCTGTTTGCTCATGCCGGCACCGAGTTCGCGGGATGTCGTGCCGATATCGCTTCCCTTGAATTCCCAGCGATTGAGACCGTCGCCCCCGTCGTGGGAGTCATAGGCATCGCCGCCTTGTGCCTTGAAGTTGCCAATCAGGTAAGCACCCTTTTTATTCAGGCCGTTATATTCACCGAACTTGGCTGAGTCCTTGGACACTCCCTCCACACCGACTTCGACCGAGTTCGTGGGGTGCGTCAAAGCCGCAACATCTTCGTCTTCGGCTTTGGCCACCAGGGGCATGGCCAGCATCACCATCAACGCGCCCTGTACCGCCAAGGTCAACTTGCTGACTGCAAAAAGCTCTTTATTGGTTTTCATGATAATTTCCCTTTTTCCTGAAATTAGCGATGCAAGAACGCGCCGGCCGGGCTATTCGAACCGTGAACCATGACGTGGCAGTTCATGCACGCACGGCCAACGGCATTTGTATTCGGAGACGCCGGGTTGGTAGCGTTGGCGATCAGTCCATTTCCACCCTGGATCCCTGCAACGTTTGCGCCATATGAAGCCTGGCTATTGTGTGGACCGTCATGACATTCCTGGCACAAGAACGGAGGACGCGATTTCAGCAGCGGCGTGATGTTGGAACCGTGCGGCGTATGGCAGTTGGTGCAATCCTCGGTCGCGGGCTGGTGCTCCCACAGGAAAGGACCGCGTTTCTCTGCATGGCAGGTATAGCAAGTCTCGGTCACCGTCGCCTTCTTCAGCATCTTGGGGCCGGTGGAGCCATGAGGATTGTGACAGTCCGAACAAACGACCTTGCCGGCATCGATCGGGTGGGTCGATATCTTGTGGGTATCGGCGCGCTGATCCTTGTGGCATGTAAAGCAAACCTCGGTCTGCGTTTTTCTGTCGCGCACTTTGTCGACGGGTGCATGCACTTTGTGGCAGTCGTTGCACGCGATCTGGTTGTTCTGGTGCTGACCGCCGTCCCAGTTGGTACGGTTGGCACCTTTATGGCAGCTCAAGCACTGGCTGGCCCGAACCTTGTCGTCAGACAGAGCATAGGCGCCTTTCTTGAAAACAACATCGGGCGCGGCGCGCCCCTTGACGTTTGGATCACCCTTCAAATGCTTTTCGCTTTCGCCATGGCAGGTCTGGCAATTCGGCGTACGGGAATCACCTCTCACTCCGTGTTTTGTCTGGTAGATGGCAAGGATCGGCGTTGTCTCGCTTTCATCGTGGCAGCGCGTACAGATGGCATCTTTTTTCAGGGACTCCTGAGCGGACTTGGACTTGGACGCTTCCATGCTGAGATCGGGAAGCTTGTTTTCCGACGCCGGCTGATTCTGCTCCGCTGAAGGTGCTTCCGTCGCGGTTTGGCCTTCCGCTGCCAGCAGGCCGGTCGCGGTTCCCATGCTGGCGATGAATGCACACACCACCATCGTTTTTCTTAATGATATTTTCATGGCTCTTCCCTTTTTAAACTTGAATTTCTGCCGTTTGCTTGCGACTGGTTAAAGCGAAAGTATCCAGTCCACGAGATTCTTGATGCTTTCCGGCGATGCTTTGCCACTTATATTTTTGTGTTCTTCTTCATGGCCGTCGGGGAATTTGGCTTTTTCGCCGGACGTGACGTGATGGATCAGTTTTTCTTCGGCACCGGCTTTGCCGCGGTATTTTTCAGCCACTTTTTTATAGGAAGGACCGTCTTTTTCCTTGTCCACGCCGTGGCACTTGAAGCAGTTGTTTTCGCGCGCCAATGCCTTTGCGGCATCGACATCGACGGCGGCGGAAGCATTAAGGGAAAATGAGAGGGCAATTACTGCGGCGGTAACACTGAGTAGAGTTGAAGCACGAGCTGAATGTGTCATTTGCATCTCCTGAATATCAAAATTATTTTCACAAAACGTACTGAATCTTTACGTGTCGGCATTGTCTTCAAACCGGGATTGAGCCACTACGGCCTATCAGCGCAAAATGCATCAGACCATGGTTCCAATTTTTCAGACCTTGGTCTTAGTCCGGAATAACCATCGCGTGATACCATTAATCGCGCAATGACCGTTTAACCAGCGTTCGCAATCACATATCCAAGGCCTTACGATGTTCACCGCCTTAAAGCAGGCTTTCGACCGATTGAGTTTTTCGCGCCAGTTCATGCTGGCGATCATCGCCGTGCTTGCAATCGGCATGCTGGTCATCGGCTCATGGATAGGGCATCTGATCGAAAGGAATGCGATCAACCGCACTGCCGCGATCTCGGCTGTTTACCTGGAGAGCATGTCTGCGGCGCAGTTGCAGACATGGCCGCGAGCCGGGACAGTGGACAGCGACACACATGAAGATCTGGACCGGATTTTCGTCGACGGGCCTCTGCACCGCGAAGTGCTTCGCTTCAAGCTCTGGGATACCAACGGGCGGATTGATTACAGCAACGACCATGCGCAGATCGGTCACATCTTCCCGATACAAGGTCGTCTTGCCGCGGCGTTTGCAGGCACGGTGCAAGCCCAGATCAGCGATCTCAAGGAGTCCGATAACCTGCCAGAGCTGGTGAACTGGAACCAGCTGCTCGAGATCTATGTGCCGATCCGCTCCGTCGACGGCAAGGTGTATGCGGTGGCCGAGTTCTACCTCTCGGTGGATAAACTGAAACGCGACATCCTCGCCGCACAGCAACGCAGCTGGGGGCTGGTTGCACTCTCGACACTCGCAGTCTATCTCCTGTTGTACGGCATGGTCCGGCGCGCCAACAACACCATCAATGCGCAGCAACTCGACCTGCACAACCAGCTGCGGCAACTGCACAGCGTGCTCGACGAGAATGATCGCATGCGCGAGCAACTGCGCGAGGCCGGCATAAGCACGACCGCGCTCAACGAGGAGTTCCTGCTCAGGATCGCGGCCGACCTGCACGACGGACCGGCACAAACCATCGCCTTTGCCCTGATGCGTTTCGACGAGTTTGCCGAAACCTGCCATGGCTGCATTTCTTCGCAGGGTGACTCCCCGCATGAGCTGGACAGCATACAGAATGCACTGCAATGCTCTCTGCGCGACGTACGCAAGATATCTTCCGGACTCGCGATTCCAGGCATGACCGAGATGACGCTTGCCGACACCGCCAAACGTGCCGTGCGAGATTTCGAGCGTTTGTCCGGGCAATCGATCAAGGCCGAAATCGATAAGACGCTGGGCCAGGCACCGCTGGCGGTCAAGATCACGGTTTACAGGTTGCTGCAGGAATCGCTGACCAACTGCTGGCGGCATGCGCCTGGGGGATCACCGCAGGTACGGGTGAACAAGATCGACGGCCAGGTGTTGTTGACGATCACCGATCATGGCGCCGGTTTCGATCCCCAGTCGGCCGCAATCGGCGGAAGGCTGGGACTGGCCTTCATGCGCGAACGCGTCCGCCTGCTGGGCGGCGTCTTCGAAATCGATTCTGCACCCGGCCGCGGCACCTGCATCCGCGCCCGGCTTCCGTTATCCACCGACGAGATGATCCATGTCTAACCCGATCCGTATCCTGCTTGCCGACGACCACCCCCTGTTCCGCGAGGGGGTCGCCCATTCACTCAGCGTGGAACCCGACTTTGAGGTGATCGCCCAGGCCGTGAGCGGTGAGGAAGCGGTGGAGATGGCGCACAACCTGCATCCTGACATCGTGTTGCTGGATGTCTCGATGGCCGGAATGGGCGGCATCGCTGCTGCGGCAAAGATCTCGGCCAGCGCGCCTGTCGTCCGCATCATGATGCTCACTGTCTCCGAAAATCGGGAGAATCTGATGGCTGCCCTCAAGGCGGGAGCCCACGGCTATGTGTTGAAGGGTGTTTCCGCAGGCGAGTTGCGGGCCATCACCCGCCGCGTGGCCGGCGGAGAAGCCTATGTCACCCCAGCCCTGGCCGCAGACATGCTGACCGAATTCTCCAATCCGCATCCCATCGATTCGTTTTCCGAACTGACACCGCGCGAGACCACCATCCTCCAGCTCCTGAGCCAGGGACTCACCAACCGCGAGATCGGCGAACGCACCTTCCTGGCGGAAAAGACCGTCAAGCATTACATGACGAGCATCCTGCAAAAACTGCATGTGCGCTCGCGCACCGAAGCCGCCCTGATCGCCATGCAGCACGGGGTTTCCGGAACCGAGCAGTAGACCCCGGCCATATTCCCGCACCAAATAAAAAAGGCCACCGGGTATTCCCCGGTGGCCTTTTAAACTAGATTTGCGTCTTAGTGAGAAGCACCCACCTCTGCGCCCAGGCCCGTTTCGGCACGGATCATCTGTGCGTCATAGGCAGCCCGTTCTTTCTTGCCGCTTTCGCTGCTATCGGTTATCGAAGCAATATAGGCGACGATAAGCACTGCCGGCAGAACCACGAAGGTCGGGAAGTCGTACGGGAAGATTGCCGGTCCCATGGCGAGCACTTTGGTCCATACCGTCGGGCCGATGATCAGCAGACCGATGGAGCCGAAGACCCCGGTGTAACCACCGAGCACCGCACCGCGTGTAGTCAGGCCGCGCCAGAATATGGACATGACCAGGATCGGGAAGTTGGTGCAGGCCGCGATCGAGAAGGTCAGCGCCACGATGTAGGCAACGTTCTGTTTCTCGAATGCGATACCGAGGATCACGGCGAGCACGCCCAATCCGATCACCATCATCTTCGACACCCACACTTCCTGCTTCTCGGTCGCTGTACCCTTCATGATCACGTTCGCATAGATGTCATGCGACAGAGCCGAAGCGCCTGCCAGTGTCAGGCCGGAAACCACGGCAAGGATCGTTGCAAATGCAACCGCAGCGATGAAGCCGAGGAAGAAGTCGCCACCGAGCGCGTGCGACAGATAGACCGCCGGCATGCTGCCGCCGCCTTTCAGAGCCAGTACGCTCTTGCTGATGTCAGCCACATACTCCGGGTTGTTGGCCACGAGAACGATAGCGCCGAAACCGATGATGAAGGTCAGGATGTAGAAGAAGCCGATGAAGCATGTTCCATACAGCACCGATTTGCGTGCCGCCTTGGAGTCGGTAACCGTAAAGAAGCGCATCAGGATGTGCGGCAATCCGGCCGTACCGAACATCAGCGTCAGACCCAGTGAAATCGACTCGATCGGATTGGCCTTCGCCCCGATAGGCACCACGGACTTCATGATGTCCAGATGTTTCGGGTGAGCGGCAACAGCGTCGTTGAACAGTTTCGCAAAGCTGAAACCTTCGTGGGCCATCACACCGAATGCCATCATGGTCGCACCGCCCAGCAGCAGGCCGGCCTTGATGATCTGCACCCAGGTCGTGGCTTTCATGCCGCCAAAGGTGACGTAGGTGATGATCAGCACGCCGACGACAATGATCGACTCGCGGTAAGAGATCTGCGGCACCAGTGTGTGCAGCAACTGGCCTGCGCCAACGGCTTGTCCGATCAGATACCAGATGACGACGATCAGGGAGCTGATGGCGGCCATGGTGCGGACCGGACCCTGCTTGAGGCGGAACGAAACGACATCGGCGTAGGTAAACTTGCCGAGGTTACGCAAACGTTCTGCGATCAGGAACAGGATGATCGGCCAGCCAACGAGCCAGCCCACCGAGAACAGCAGGCCGTAAAATCCGTTGAAATACACCAGAGCGGCGATCCCCAGGAACGAGGCCGCCGACATGTAGTCGCCAGCGATGGCCATACCGTTCTGAAAGCCCGTGATTCCGCGTCCGGCTGCATAGAAGTCGCTTGCCGTCTTGGTACGGGTCGCAGCCCAGTAAGTGATGACCAGCGTGACCGCAACGAACAGGACGAACATGATGATGGCATGCCAGTTAAGCGGCACTTCTGCCGGCGCAACGGCGGCTGCAGCGGCTGCAGCGGCT
>JGI20214J51088_10001503_pt1 | contig 15891 bp, 15 predicted proteins | sample WetSurMetagenome_FD_51088 | JGI IMG/M metagenome (IMG submission 51088) | reverse complement strand
CCTGTACCGCGCCATCGTCGACGAAGCCCTTGAGCGCAACCCCACGCCGGCCGACGAGGTGCTGGACTGGCCGCCCGCGCTGCAAGAGATTGACGAGCTGTTGCCGCAACTGTTCGACGAGCTTCGCGAGCGCGAACAGCCGCAGACGCTGGGCGGCGGCTGGGCCATCCCGCTGACGGTGCGTACTAGCTGGGGGCATGACCACCTCAAACGCGCTCGGGTGGCACACAACTTCATAGGCGCGCTCGGCATCGACGAGGCTATGTACCCCACAGCCGAGGTCGACATCGACGGCAGGCCGCTGGACGGCGCCCACGCTTACGAGCTGCGCTTGCCTTCGGCGGACGCTCTCGAGGTCGACGCATTCTGGTCGCTGACGATGTATCGCCGCAGCGACTGCCTGCTCGTGGCCAATGCGATCGACCGTCATTCCATCGGTGACCGCACACCGGGCCTGCACCACGACGCCGATGGCAGCCTCGTGATCCGACTCCAAGCCACCGACCCTGGCCCAGGGGTGAACTGGCTGCCGGCGCCATTCGGCGAGCGGTTCTATGTGGTGTTGCGCTTGTACCAGCCGCGTGCCGAACACCTCGAGTACCGATACCGCTATCCACCTCTTCGACGCCTCTGACGCAGCCCACAACATCAAGGAGACAACAATGACCTTCAACCGTCGCCACTTTCTGGGCGTCACCGCCAGCGCACTCGCCGCGTCGGCGCCGTTGCCGGTCTTCGCGCAGACCTGGCCGGCCCGCCCCATCCACCTCATTTCGCCCTACGGGGCCGGGGGCCCGAGCGACATCCTGACGCGTCTGCTCGGCGACTATCTGGCGGGCAAGCTCGGTCAGAGCATCGTGGTCGAGAACAAGGCGGGCGCCGGCACGCGCATCGCCAACGACTATGTGGCCAACGCACCAGCGGACGGCTACACGATCCTGCACGCCGCCGCACCGATTGCGATCGGCGCCGCGCTCTACAAGGACCTGCCCTACGACGTCAACAAGAGCTTCGCACCGATCGTGAGCACGGCCATCGCACCGTTGTTCCTCATCGTCAATGCCAATGCGCCCTACAAGACGCTGGCCGAGTTCATCCAGTATGGCAAGAGCAACCCCAAGGGCTTGACCTTCGGCTCGCCCGGCGCAGGCTCGGCACCGCACCTGACGGCCGAGCTCTTTCTGCGTGCCGCGAACGTCAACGGCGTTGCTATCCAGTTTCGTGGTGACGCGCCCGCCTACATCGAATTGCTGGCGGGACGAATCGATGCCACCTTGACTGCGATAACGACGGCCATGCCGCACATCCGGGCCAACAAGCTGCGCGTGCTGGCGGTCGCCACCGAGCAGCGAACCACGGGGCAACCGCAGACGCCGACCTTTCAAGAGCTTGGTTTCCCCAGCGTCGTCGGCTATGGCTGGTATGGCTTGCTGGCGCCTGCGGGAACACCGGCGCCGGTCCTCGCGCAGCTCAACACCCTGACCAACAGCGCACTGGCCGACGCAGAGATCCGCGAGAAGATCGACGCACTCGGTCTGCAATCGCGCGGTGGTACGGCGGCCGAGTTCGGTGCCTTCATCGACAGCGAAACGCGCAAATGGGCGCAGATCATCAAGGCCGCGAACATCACCGTGGAGTGAGGCCATGCGCATGCAATGCGAACGGGAGACTCGACCATGATGATATGGAAGTTTGCTTGCGCGTTCGTCGTGCTTGCGCTTGTGCAGGGTTGTGCGAACGGCCCGCGGGTTGCAGGCGACCTGCAGCGCAACACGTCGTTCGGCCCCGTGCTCGGCAGCGACGATTCAGCGGCCCACGGTACATTGGCCTGGAAGGGCGTGCCCTACGCGCGGCCACCGGTCGGCGACCGGCGGTGGACAACACCGGTCGACCCCGAACCTTGGTCCACGCCGCGGCCGGCGCTCGCGTTCGCCCCGGCTTGTACGCAGTCGGGCCGGCTCTACGGACCCGGCCTGCACAACCGATACGACGAGACCATCGGCAGCACGCTCGGGCAGACGCTGGGCGCCGAGGATTGTCTGTACCTCAATATCTGGGCACCGGCCGCGCCGGCGGCTGCGCCTCGACCTGTCGTCGTGTGGATCCACGGCGGCAGCAACATCACGGGCTATACCGCCGACCCGGTCTACGATGGCAGCGCGCTGGCGAAGAGCCAGGGTGCCGTGGTCGTCTCGGTCAATTACCGGCTCGGCATCTTCGGCTTCCTGGATGCAGCGCCGCTGAAGTCCGGCCACGCCGAGGACGACTCGGGCGATTTCGCGCTGCTCGACATCGTCAAGGCGCTCGAATTCGTCCAGCGCAATATCGCAAACTTCGGTGGTGATCCGCGCCGCGTGACGCTGATGGGGCAGTCCGCAGGCGCGGTCAATGTGTACGCGTTGCTCACCTCGCCAATGCTGGTGGCGCGGCAGGCCCCGCTCTTCCACCGCGTGGTGGCGTTGAGCGGCGGCATCTCCAGCGCGGCCACCCTGCCCAAGGGCTCGATACCCGGAATCCTGCCGCCGTCGGTCTGGGCCAGACGTGGCGAAGCACTGCTGCTGGAATCGCTGCGCACGGACGGCTCGGCGCCCGACGAGGCCGCGGCGCGTGCGCTGATCCAGGCGCGTGGCGCGCCCGCGATGGCAGCCTATCTGCGCGGCCTCTCGGCGGATGCGTTGCTCACCACCGTGCGCACGCGCCTCGCGCCACGACACCTGTCGGCGTCGAACCCGATACCCGACGGGTGGGTCGTCGCCACCGACCCCATCACCGCGATCCGCGAAGGGCGGTACGTCAAGGTGCCTGTGCTGGCCGGAAGCACCCGCGACGAAACCAAACTGTTTCCGCAACTGCTGGCCATTCGCCCGTCCCTTGGGGGCGTGAGCGGTCGCCTGCTCGACGATGCCGCCGTCTTCGCGCTCGTCTCTCACTACGACGCCGAGGCGCCACCGGCCACGAGCGTGGCGCAGTGGATACCGGCGGCCTACCTGCCCGTGGACAAGCCAGGCACCGGCTTCAACGCGCGCACGGCCGAGCTCGGCCGGATCTGGTTCGAGGCGATCCGCAACGACGTGCTCGACGCGTTGCGGTCGAGGCAAAGCGACGTCTGGTGCTACGAGTTTGATTGGGACCGTCTGCCCAAACCATTCGACATGATCTACGGCGCCGCGCACACATTTGACCTGCCATTTGTGTTCGGAAATTTCGGGCCTTCGCTGTACTCGAACATCGTGTCCACGAAGACCAACCGGCGCGGCCGACTGGCCTTGTCGACGACCATGATGAAGAGCATCGGCAGCTTTGCGCGCAACGGTGACCCCAACAACGATGCACTGGGTCTGCGCTGGAAGCCCTGGCCCGCACGCATCGTCTTCGACGCCGATGACAACGGTGCGCGCCTCTCGGCGCGATAACACCGCTGCGGTTCTCCATTTCCAAGAGATAGCGCAGACAACGATGCATCGACAGCGATTTTTTAGAGATAACGCAGACAACGATGCATCGACAGCGATTCGGGAAGGACCACCTGGCCGGCGCATTGTTGATGCTGCTTGGCGTGGCGGTGGTCCTGGCAGCCTGGCGGTACCGCATGGGTAACCTCACACGCATGGGCGCCGGCTACGTGCCGGTGGTACTCGGTCTGTTGCTGGCGGTCGTGGGCGCACTGATTGCGCTAACCGCGCGCGGCGCCGCCACCTCGGTTCAGCGCGCGGGCCCCCACGCCGCCCCGGCCTTCGAGTGGCGTGCCTGGAGTTGCATCCTGGGTGCGATCGGCGCCTTCGTCGTGCTCGGAACCTACGGCGGCATGGTGCCGGCGACCTTCGCCTGCACCTTCATCGCCGCCCTCGGCGACCGCACGAACCGGCCGCGCGACGCGCTGTACCTGGCTACGGCGATGGTCGTCGCGGGCTGGCTGATCTTCATCGTGGGTCTGCGAGTGCAGATGCCGGCCTTCGCCTGGGGCGCCTGAGGGCGCCGGGCCGCGCGATGCATCAATCTCTGGTCGACCTGTGGTACGGCTTCGGCGTCGCGCTGCAGCCCAGTCATCTGATGTGGTCGGTGTTCGGTGTGCTCTTGGGTAACTTGGTCGGCGTGTTGCCCGGTCTGGGCGCGCTGACGACAATTTCGATGTTGCTGCCGTTGACCTACGTAATCCCGCCGGTGCCGGCGATCTTGATGCTGGCTGGCATCTTCTACGGCTCGCAATACGGCGGCGCCATCGGCGCCATCCTGCTCAACCTGCCCAGCCATCCACCGCATGCGGTGACCTGCCTCGACGGCTTCCCGATGACGCGTGCCGGTCGCGGCGGTGCGGCCCTGGGCGTGACGATGATGGCCTCGTTTTTTGCGGCATCGGTCGGCATCGTGGTCATGGTCTTCCTCTCGCCGCTGCTGGTCGCGGTGGCGTTCAAGTTCGGCCCCACCGAAGTCTCGGCGATCATGATGCTCGGCTTGCTAGCCGGTGCAACCATGTCGCGCGGTTCGCCGCTCAAAGGTCTTGCCGCGACGCTCTTCGGGCTGCTTTGCGGTGTCGTCGGCACCGATGTCAGCAGCGGCACGATCCGATTTTCCTTCGGCTTCGCGGCGCTGTCGGACGGTGTTGACCTGGGGGCGATCTGCATGGGCCTGTTCGCGGTGGCGGACTTCCTGGTCACTGTCAATCGCAAGACGAACCAGCCTGCGAGGGCAACGATGTCGATGCGCGACATGCGGCCGACGCGCGCCGAACTCAGGCGATCGTTCCTGCCAATGTTGCGTGGCACGATGGTGGGCACGCTGTTCGGCGCCATTCCCGGCACCGGACCGACCATCACGACCTTCATCGCGTATGCGCTGGAACGCAAGATCTCCCGCGAGCCCGAGCGCTTCGGCACCGGCATGATCGAAGGCGTGGTGGCACCCGAGGCCGCCTCGCATTCGAAGACACAAGTCGATTTCATTCCGACCATGACACTCGGCATCCCGGGCGACGTGGTGATGGCCCTGTTGCTCGGAGCGCTGATCATCAAGGGCATCCAGCCCGGGCCGCAGCTCATCACCGAGCATCCGGACATCTTCTGGGGTCTGATCGCGAGCTTCTGGATCGGCAACGCCCTGCTGATGGTGCTCAACGTGCCGCTGATCGGCGTCTGGGTGCGCTTGCTGCGCGTGCCGTACCGGTTTCTGTTTCCGGCCGCCACATTCTTCCTCTGTCTCGGCGTCTACAGCATGAAGAACAGCCTGTTCGACGTCGGCGAGCTGGTGGTGTTCGGCGCGATCGGGGCGATCTTCGTTGCGTTGGACATCCCGGTCGCACCCATCGTGCTGGGCTTCGTGCTCGGCCCGCTGCTGGAGGAGAACTTCAGACGTGCGCTGCTGCTGTCGCGCGGCGACCTGACAGCCTTCGTTCGGCAGCCGATCAGTGCTCTGTTTGTCACCGGTTGCGCACTGCTGCTCTTGATTCAGATCGTCGGCTTCCTGTGCCGCAGGCACACGGCGCGCCCGACAACGGACGCCTCCGCGTCGTCGGCCGCTGGCTGAAAGACCGACCGAGACGCCGGCGCTTCAAGACGGCGGAATCGTCCATTTCGCAGTCCTCGTTTAGGGCGTCCGCCATTCCAAGGCGCTGGCAGCGCCGAAAATCGCCGCCATGCACCCTTTCTTGTCCACCCACCCTTGGTGGCGCGCTTCGCTCGTCCTGGAGCTGTCGGCGCTCGCCGGCTGAAGGGAGTGGAAGACGATCTCAGAACAGGTTGCGATGCCGCTGGAGTGCTGTGACGACGAGGGAGTCGATACCTTCGCCGTGGCCTGTCTCGAGGTGCTCGAACAGTTGCTTGCGCATGCGCGGCTCCCAGAAGCGACGCACGTGCTGCGCAAGATCGCGCATCGCCTCGTCGCGGTCCGGCATCGCAGCAAAGAATGCGCCGATGCGGTTGACCATGCGGATCAGGTTGTCGTTGTTCATCGGTCAGAACTTGGCTGCGTCCAGCATCACCCTCTCGGGATGTGCATAGACGACGAGATTGTCATGGCGCGCGAGGCCGATCAGGCTCATCTGTGTCGCCTGTGCGGTGCGCACGGCGAGCAGTGTCGGTGCCGAGATCGCGGCGAGCAGCGATGCGCCGGCGGTCGCTGCCTTCTGCACCATTTCCACGCTGGCGCGGCTGGTCACTGCAATGAAGCCGTCGCCTGGGTCGCTGCGCGCGTTGGCGCCGATCAGCTTGTCTAGTGCGTTGTGGCGGCCCACGTCCTCGCGCACGACGAGCACCGCCCCGTCCGCAGCGCACCACGCGGCTGCGTGCACCGCGCCGGTCGCCTCGCACAGCACCTGCCGATCGCGCATCTCGCGCATCGCACGGGCCACCGCGCTCGCGCGCACCGGCGCACCAGCGCGCACGGCCGGCACCGGCCGAAGCACCTGGTTCAGGCTCTCGGTGCCGCACACACCGCAGCCGGTGCGGCCGGCCAGCGTGCGACGGCGGGCCTTCAACGCCATGAAGGTGCGAGACGAGACGGCCATCTGCACCGTGATGCCCTGCGGCGAGTGCACGACCTCGCAACCGTACAGATCGGCCGCGCTATCGAGGATACCCTCGCTCAGGCCGAAGCCCAGCGCGAAATCCTCGAGGTCGGCCGGCGTGGCCAGCATCACCGCGTGCGACACGCCGTTGAACTCAAGCGCGACCGGCACTTCCTCGGTCAGCCAGTCGTCGACCTCGCAGCGCTCGCCGCCGTGCCAGCGCACGACCGGGGCGAGCTGCGCGCCGTCGGCAGTGGCAGAGATCATTTGGCCTCCACCTTGTGGCGCTGTCCGAACAACTCTGCTTGCACCTTGTCGAAGCGGCCGAACTCGCGTTGCCACTCGGAGGGCTGAGACACCGGCATCACCTGCACCGCGGTCACCTTGTACTCGGGACAATTGGTGGCCCAGTCGGAATTGTCGGTCGTGATCACGTTCGCGCCCGACTCGGGGAAGTGAAAGGTCGTGTAGACCACTCCTGGCTGCATGCGCTCGCTGACAATCGCGCGCAACACTGTGTCGCCGGCCCGGCTCTGGATACCGACCCAGTCGCCGTCCTTGATGCCGCGGTCTTCCGCATCGACCGGGTGGATCTCGAGCCGGTCCTCGCTGTGCCACTGATTGTTGTCGGTGCGCCGCGTCTGCGCGCCGACGTTGTACTGCGACAGGATTCGCCCGGTCGTCAGGATCAGCGGGAACTTGCGCGTGACCTTCTCGTCGCTGGCAACATATTGCGTGATGACGAACTTGCCGCTGCCGCGCACGAAGTGGTCGATGTGCAGGGTCGGCGTGCCGTTCGGTGCGGCCGCATTGCAGGGCCATTGCACGCTGCCGAGCTTGTCGATCACCTCGTAGCTCACACCCGAGAACGTCGGCGTCAGCGCCGCGATCTCGGCCATGATTTCCTTGGGGTGCTTGTAGTTCATCGGGTAGCCGAGCGCGTTCGACAGCAGCATCGTCACCTCCCAGTCGGCGTATTTCGCGGCCGGCGGCATCACCTTGCGCACGCGCGAAATGCGGCGCTCGGCGTTCGTGAAGGTGCCGTCCTTCTCGAGGAACGAGGATCCCGGCAAGAACACGTGCGCGTACTTCGCGGTCTCGTTCAGGAACAGGTCCTGGACGACGATGCACTCCATCGCCTCGAGCGCGTGCGCGACGTGCTGCGTGTCGGGATCGGACTGCACGATGTCCTCGCCTTCGCAGTACAGGCCCATGAAGCTGCCGTCGATGGCCGCGTCGAACATGTTCGGGATGCGCAGGCCGGGTTCGCTTTGCAGCGACACGCCCCAGGCGGCTTCGAACTCGGTGCGCACGGTGGTGTCGGACACGTGGCGGTAGCCAGGCAACTCGTGCGGGAACGAGCCGATATCGCACGAACCCTGCACGTTGTTCTGGCCCCGCAGCGGGTTCACCCCCACGCCCTCGCGACCGACGTTGCCAGTGGCCATGGCGAGGTTGGCGATGCCCATCACCGTGGTCGAGCCCTGGCTGTGCTCGGTGACCCCCAGGCCGTAGTAGATCGCGGCGTTGCCGCCGGTGGCATACAGCCGCGCGGCCGCGCGCAGGTCGGCGGCCGGAACGCCGGTGGTCGCGGCGGTGGCTTCGGGCGAATTCTCGTGGCGCGACACGAACTCGCGCCATTCGCTGAACGACTTGCCGTCGCAACGTTCGGCGATGTACTTGTTGGCCATCAGGCCTTCGGTGGCGATCACGTGCGCCAGCGCGGTGATCACGGCGACGTTGGTGCCCGGCCGCAGTTGCAGGTGGTACTCCGCTTTGATGTGCGGCGACTTGACGATGTCGATCTTGCGCGGGTCGATCACGATCAGCTTCGCGCCTTCGCGCAGCCGCTTCTTCATACGGGACGCGAACACCGGGTGGCCGTCGGTCGGGTTCGCCCCCATCACCAGGATCACGTCGGCCTTCTCGACCGATTTGAAGGTCTGCGTGCCGGCCGACTCGCCCAGCGTCTGCTTCAGGCCGTAGCCGGTCGGCGAGTGGCATACGCGCGCGCAGGTGTCGACGTTGTTGTTGCCAAATGCCGCGCGCACCAGCTTCTGGACCAGGTAGCCTTCTTCATTCGTGCACCGCGACGACACGATGCCGCCGATCGAGTCGCGGCCGTGCTTGGCCTGGATGCGCTTGAACTCGCTCGCCGCGTGGCCGATGGCCTCTTCCCAGCTCACTGCCTGCCACGGGTCGGTGATCTTCTTGCGGATCATCGGCGTCGTGACGCGGTCGGTGTGCGTTGCGTAGCCCCACGCGAAGCGGCCCTTCACGCAGCTGTGGCCTTCATTGGCGGCGCCGTCCTTCCACGGCACCATGCGCACGACCTCGTTGCCCTTCATCTCGGCCTTGAAGCCGCAACCGACGCCGCAATAGGCGCAGGTCGTGATCTTGCTGTGCTCGGGCTGCCCGAGCCGGATGATTGACTTCTCTTGCAACGTGGCGGTCGGGCAGGCTTCGACGCAGGCGCCACAGCTGACGCACTCCGACTCCATGAACGGCTCGTCCATCCCGGGTGAAACGCGAGACTCGAAACCACGGCCCGAGATCGTCAGCGCGAAGGTGCCCTGAGTTTCTTCACAGGCGCGCACGCAGCGGTTGCAGACGATGCACTTGCTCGAGTCGTACGTAAAGTACGGGTTGGATTCGTCCTTCTCGCTGTCGAGGTGGTTGGCACCGTCGAAGCCGTAGCGGACATTGCGCAGGCCGGTGACACCGGCCATGTCCTGAAGCTCGCAGTTACCGTTTGCGCNGCAGGTCAGGCAGTCGAGCGGGTGGTCGGAGATGTAGAGCTCCATCACGCCCTTGCGCANCTCTTGCAGCCTGGGNCTTTGCGTGCGCACCTTCATTCCAGCTTCGGCCGGCGTCGTGCACGAGGCCGGGTAGCCCTTGCGGCCGTCGATCTCGACCAGGCACAGCCGGCAGGATCCGAAGGGCTCGAGGCTGTCGGTCGCGCACAGCTTGGGCACTTGGATGCCGGCGTCGACCGCGGCGCGCATCAGCGATGTGCCCTTGGGCACCGTCACCTGGTTGCCGTCGATCTCGAGCGTGACTTCCTGCTCGGACTCGCGCTTCGGCGTGCCATGGTCGATTTCCTTGAGATGTTCGAGCATGTGGTCTCCCTAGGCCGCCTGGCGGTTGGGGTTCGCGAGACCGAAGTCCTGCGGGAAGTGGTCAAGCGCTGACAACACTGGATACGGCGTCATGCCGCCCATCGCGCACAGACTGCCGTTGACCATGGTGTCGCAGAGGTCGCGCAGAAGTTGGACTTGCTGGGGCTTGTTGTGCTTGGTGGAGTGCGGCGCCATGATCTTGTCGATCACCTCGACACCGCGCGTCGAACCGATGCGGCACGGCGTGCACTTGCCGCAAGACTCGATCGCGCAGAATTCCATCGCATAGCGCGCGAGCTTCGACAAATCGGCCGTGTCGTCGTGCACGACGATGCCACCGTGGCCGACGACCGCGCCGACGGCCGCGTAGGCCTCGTAGTCGATGGGCAGGTCCCACTGCGACTCGGGCAGATAGGTGCCGAGCGGGCCGCCGACCTGCGCCGTCTTGATCGGTCGGCCGGTCGCGCAGCCGCCGCCAAACTCGAACATCAGTTCGCGCAGTGTCACGCCGAAGGCCTTCTCGACCAGGCCGCCGTGCAAGATGTTCCCTGCGAGCTGCATCGGTAGCGTGCCGCGCGAGCGGCCCATGCCGTAATCGCGGTAATAGCTTGCGCCGCGAGAAAGGATCAACGGCACGGTGGCGAAGCTGATGACGTTGTTGATCACGGTCGGCTGACCGAACAGGCCCTCGAGCGCCGGCAACGGCGGCTTCGCGCGCACGATTCCACGTTTGCCTTCGAGGCTTTCGAGCATCGCTGTTTCTTCGCCGCAGACATAGGCGCCGGCGGCCTTGCGGACGATGAGCTCGAACGCGCGGCCGGAGCTGAGCACGTCGTCGCCGAGGAAGCCGGCGGCGGTTGCACGCCGCACCGCTTCGGTCATGGTCGCGATTGCGTCAGGGTATTCGCTGCGGATGTAGACATAGCCGCGCGTCGCGCCGGTCGAGAGCGCGGCGATCGTCATGCCTTCGATCAGCATGAACGGGTCGCCTTCCATCGCCATTCGGTCGGAGAAGGTGCCCGAGTCGCCTTCGTCGGCGTTGCAGACGATGTACTTCTGCGCGGCTGCTGCGGCCGCTACCGTCCTCCACTTGATGCCGGTCGGAAATGCCGCGCCGCCGCGGCCGCGCAGGCCGGAGTCGAGCACCTGCTGGACGATGGCCTCGGGCTTCATCGTGAGCGCGGCCCGCAGGCCGGCAAATCCTTCGTGCGCCTCGTAGTCGGCGATCGACAGCGGGTCGGTGATGCCCATGCGCGCGAAGGTCAGGCGCTCCTGCTTCGCGAGATACGGAATCTGCTCGGTGATGCCATGGCACAGAGCGTGCGCTGCGCCGGTCAGCAGGCCGGCGTCGAGCAGGCCAGGCACGTCTTCGGGNGCGACCGGGCCGTAGGCAACGCGGCCTTGGGGCACGGTTACCTCGACCAGCGGCTCGAGCCANAACATCCCGCGCGAGCCGTTGCGCACGAGGTTCACGGGCAGACCACGCCGTGCGCATTCGGCTCGCAGCGTCGCGGCGACCTCGTCGGCCCCGACGGCGAGCGCTGCCGAATCGCGCGGCACGTAGATCGTGACCGCGCTCATGCCGCTGCTCCGAGCTTCGCGATGACCTGATCGAAACGCGCCGGCGACATGCGTGCGTGCAGCTTTTCGTCGACGATCATCGCCGGCGACGACGCGCACAACCCGAGACAGTAGACAGGGTTCAACGTGTACTGGCCGTCCGCGCTCGTGCCGCCATGCCCGCCGTGCGTGTGACAACCGAGCGCCCGTTCCGCATGTGCCATCAGCGCATCACCGCCCATAGCCTGACAGGCCTCGGCGCGACACACCTGCACCACATGCTTGCCCGTGGCTTCCTCTCGAAAGTGGTGGTAGTAGGTGACGACGCCATGCACCTCGGCGCGCGACAGGTTCAGCCCGTCGGCGATCTGCGGCACGACTTCGCGCGGGACATGTCCGAGTGCGTCCTGCACCGCGTGCAGGATCGGCAGCAGCGCGCCTGGTTCATCGCCGTGACAGGCAAGTGCGGCTTGGGCGACGCTTGCAGGAGTGACGTTCATTGCGGGGTCTCCATATAGGCGCCTGACGACACAAGAAGCTTTGGTGTATCGGCAATGTATGCAGCCCATCACCGTCTCGCAATATGATCGGGACGGTCGACGTCATAGGTGGCGAAGCGCATAAGGAGCAACCCTGTGCATCAAGTCAGCATCAAGCCCCACTGGACGATCGCCCGCCCCGGCGGTGCGGCGCTGGCCGAGCGCACGGTGGCCTTGCTGGTCNGCGTGGCCGAACATGGCAGCCTTCTGAAGGCCTGCCAGGCGATGCAGGTGTCGTATCGCCACGCGTGGCAGCTCGTGCGCCAGGGCGAGGAACTGCTCGGTGCGACGCTGCTGCGCATGGAGCGCGGCAAGGGCTCGACACTGAGCCCTCTGGCCGAGAAGCTCGTGTGGGCTGACCGGCGCATCGCGGCGCGGCTGTCGCCGATGCTGGACTCGCTCGCCTCCGAGTTGCAGGCAGAGATCGACCGCGCGTTGATGACCGTGCCTGCGCTGTTGCGCATCCACGCGAGCCACGGCTTTGCGATTGAGGCACTTCATGTCGCGCTCGGCGCGGCGGGTATCGTGACCGAGTTGCGCTACTGCGGCAGCAGCGAGGCGGTCGCGTCGTTGTCCGTCGGCGGGTGCGAGGTCGCAGGGTTCCACGTGCCGATTGGCGAGTTCGAGGCGCCGGCTGTTGCGCATTACGCGCAGTGGCTCAAGCCGGCTTCGCAAAGGCTGATTGGCGTGGCGACGCGCCGGCTCGGGCTGATGGTGGCCGAGGGCGACCCGAAGAAGATCTACGGCGTGCGCGATCTGGTCCGGCCCGACGTACGCTTCATCAACCGTCAGCCCGGGTCCGGCACGCGATTCCTGCTCGACTTGTTGCTGCACAAGGAAGGTGTCGCCGCGGCCGACGTGCGCGGCTACCAGCAATGCGAGCTCACGCACGCCGCGGTGGCTGCCTACGTGGCCAGCGGCATGGCCGATGTCGGCTTCGGCGTCGAAACCCCGGCGCGCCAGTTCAAGCTCGACTTCGTTCCGGTCCAGACGGAACGCTACTTCCTGCTCTGCGAGGAGCGCTCGCTGGAGATGCCGGCGGTGCGGGAAATGCTCGCAATCATGCGAAGCGATGCATTCAAAGCGACGGTGAACTGCCTGCCGGGCTATCTTGCGAGCGACGGAACCGGCGTCGTAACCGATGCGAAGTCGACATTCCCCTCGATAGGACGCAACGCGAGGCGTCGATCGAAGGCGACCTGACTGACAGGGTCAACTTGTGCGACCGGCGAGCCACTTGCGCACGACGTTGGTGTTCAGGCCGTGCGCGATCGCAACGGCCGAGACCGACGCGCCGGTCTGCCGACACTCGGCCAGGACCTGCGCCTTGAATTCCGGGCTGTAAACCCGACGACTGGAGCGATTGGGATGCATCGGTGTCCGCCAAAAATAGGTGGACGGCAGCGTCGGATGCCGCCGCGTCGGNCGCAAGGTGGGGCCGCTGGACGCTCACCGTACTCGGCGTCGCAGGCCAACTCCTTCAGCTTTTGCAGCCACTCCACCGCCATGGTCGGCAGCGGGATGTCCAGTGACTGACCGGTCTTGTGGCCACCAGTCACCAAGGCAGCGTACCTTCAAGCAGTCATTCGCGATGCCACGCGCAGGCGGCCAACGATGTCAGAGCAAATTGACGCGAGGTAGTTTGCGCATGCCTTTGTCGAAGGTGGCGGTGAAGTCGCAACCGTGTCGGGCGTGCTTGGCGACGACCAGGCAGTCGGCGAATCCACACGATCCTGCTGCGAACAGGCTGAGCGCGCCTGCCACGGCTTCGCGATCTTCGAAGGCGAACGCGGTCTCATCCAACAGGCTGTGAATGGCGAGCAATTGGGCCGGCTTGTCCTGCGCGAAGGCCGACCTCAATGTCCAGACCGCTTCCACCAGGACGACATCGGTCACAAGCAAGGAACCGGGCGTGCTGCCGTGTGCGGCCAGCAATGCGTCGATGCGCTTGTTCTGCGCCTGGTTATCGTTCAGCCAAAGGCGCAGGAGAATGTTGGTGTCGATGCCGATCATCGGCCCGTGGACTTGCGGCCCGCATTGACCGCGGCCTGCTTGTCCCGCAAGTGCTTCGACACGGCCTCGTCCATCTGCTCGACCGTCAGCGGCACAGCATGCGGCGACTTGAGTAATCCGCGAATGCGCCGGGCATCAGGCTGGACATGCCTCGCCGTGATCGTGTTGTCCGCCTCGATCTGGAAGTCGAGGATCGCACCTGCATCCAGGCTCAGTCGGTCTCGGATCTCCTTGGGCAGGGTGAGTTGTCCCTTGCTGGTGAGGGTGGCGAACATGACGGAGTCCTCGGCGCGCGTGGAGTTCCTTACATTCTAGCCTAGTAAGGAAATCGGATGCCTCTGGTGTGCGGCTGGCGGACGGCACGAGACCTTGCGGGACTACTCCAAATCTTGCACCTGAAGCTCGGGATCGGCTTCAAGCAGTTGATTCTCCATGGAGAGTTTCGCAGCAGCCCATCTGAACCCGCCAGTGAAGCCGCCACCAAACGTGAGCTTAGATGGCACTGCATGAGCGGGTTGACGGCACAACAACCCCAGACAAGATCAAGCGAAGGCAGTTCTAGCGAACCGCCTTCGGGCGAGGTGCTCAACGGCTGGACACGGGGGCGGAAATGCCGAACCATCGCGGGCGGAGAAGCTNNGAGGGGATTGGACATGGCCCTGGGGATCGAGACGGCTTTCGCTTACTGAGGTGCTGCTCGCGTGCGCACCATCAGCGAGTTNCTGAGAGATCAGGCAGCTGCGCTCCGACGCATCGCCGGTGCGACGCGCGGCGACATGANTGTCGAGGACGTCAAGCAAGAGGCTTGGCTCGTCGCGGCCGACATCGAGCGGCGCCGAGGCTACCCGGTCGACTTCAGCGATCCTGGCGATCAGGAGTCCGTGCTGAAGTGGCTCTACTGCAAGCTCGTGAAGTTTGCCGAGAAGCAGATGCGCCACGCCGTTCGCATCGACAAGAACTGGGACCAGGAAGAGGCCGACGTTGCTGCAAGTGCCTTGGCGCGCTTGGCCGCGCTGACCATCCAGAACATCAGCCGCTGGTGCTTCTGGACCACCGGGATGCCGCACACAGCGCCCGGCTCGCAGACCTGCATCTTGATGTACAGGCGCCGGAACGCGAGGCCCAGGAAGACGAGCGTCGCGCCGATGAACAAGGGCCGCATCGGTTCGAGCGCCGTAAGGTGGGCGACCCACGCGCCTGCGATACCCAGGGCGCGAGGCACCAGCGACGACCCCACCATCTGCCTGTGCCTGTCGCCTCCAGTTGTGCACAAGATTGGCGTTCAGGCCTTGGGTCATGGCCACCTGGGCCACAGACGCGCCAGGCGCCGCGCACTCCGCCAGCACTTGCCGCTTCAACTCCGGGCCGTGCCGGCGGTGAGATCCAGGCANGGCGTCCGTCTTGGTGTCCACTTCACCTCCTTGGTGGATTCGATCCTGGCCGACCAGTCGGGGGCTTTCAAGACGGGTTCTCCGGACGCTTACCGAGCTCGAGCCCATTGCCCGTGCCGGCACACCAGTTCCCGCCACGGTGCGGCGGCCGCATGGGAAACTGCCGCAGATGCTGCGGCCATTACGGCCCGGCTTGGAGGCTGCGCGCGCGGCCGCAGGCAGCGGCCGCAGACGTCGTGGCGTCGAAACTTGGGGGCCGCCGCGCGCGGCTCGCGCCCTCGACGCGCGGCGCCGCCTTGAGGTCGCTCCGTAGTGGGCGGCGCTGAAGTGACACGATCCGCTCGATGCTTGCCCGCCTAGCGGCTGACGCCGTACTCGTCGCTCACCTCGGCTTCGTCCTGTTCGTGGTTTTCGGGGGCGTTCTCGCCGCCCGATGGCGATGGGCGCCCCTGGTTCACCTGCCGGCGGCCGCCTGGGGTGCGTTCGTCGAGGTGACCGGCCGAATCTGTCCGCTGACCCACCTCGAGAACCACCTGCGCTTGATGGCCGGGCAGTCCGGCTACCGGGACAGCTTCATCGAGCACTATNTGTTGCCTGTGATCTANCCGGCGGGCCTGACCAGGGATGNTCAANGGATATTCGCCCTCCTTGTCATAGTCGCCAACGTCNTGGTCTACGGCTGGCTGCGCGTTCGGCGGCGCCGAGCCCCAAAGGTGTGAAGGCCGCGGCCGCCCGCTCTGCGCGGCATGCCAGGTTCTGTCAGTACTGTC
>JGI20214J51088_10001502_pt1 | contig 15899 bp, 12 predicted proteins | sample WetSurMetagenome_FD_51088 | JGI IMG/M metagenome (IMG submission 51088) | reverse complement strand
TGAGCGAGACCGGTAGCTCCCATCGGATGTCCCCGTCCCATCAAGCCACCATCAGTGTTCGTGGGTAATTTGCCGTCGATATCAAAATAGCCTTCTCTTAACAGGTGGGGAGCTTCGCCGGGCTTACAGAAACCGAGTTTCTCAATATCCCAGATTTCACCCGGAGCCATCGCATCATATACCTGCAGGACATCGATATCTTCAGGACCGCACCCGGCTATTTCGAAGGCCTGTTGGGCGGCCAGCTCTATCATATGTGCCGTAGGACCTGAAAACTTGGCACTGGAGCGACTGATATTTTCTTCGCCGTAAGTGCCGGTCATCATTGTAGTAGCCGCGATTGTTACAGCTCTTTTCTTTTGTTTTACTTTGTCCTTGCTGCAAACGATGGTTGCAGCGGCACCGTCTGCCAGCGGGCAGCAGTGCAGCAGGCGCAGCGGAGTAGATATCATCCTTGAGTTCAATACATCATCCAGGGTGACAGGCTGCTGAAAACGGGCGTTCGGATTGAGCATAGCGTTCTTACGGTTTTTAACCGTTACCAGTGAGAAATCCTCTACGGAAATACCGAACTCCTCCATATACCTGACAGTCTGCAGGGCATACGAAGCCGGTTGAACATTAAAACCCAGTGCTCGTTCCCAGGGACGGTATGCCATGCTGGGAATAAAGCCTTTCTGTCGCTGTTTCTCAAACCCTACCGCCAGAGCTATATCATACAGGCCGGTGGCCACCATCTGATATGCTAATCTGAGTGACGATGACGAGCTGGAACAGGCATTTTCAATATTGATGATGGGGATGCCAGTCTTCCCGATTTCAGCCATGACTTTGTGGCCTGAGCTTACCCCCTGATAGCAACTACCACAGAACGCTGTCTGGACGTCTTTGAACTCCATCCCGGCGTCTTTCAGGGCAAGGAGTACCGCTTCGCTGCCGAAATCGTACCATTCCTGGTCCGGGAATACTCCCCATTTGGTTATACCGACACCGGCGATAACTACTTCCCTTAGTGCTTTAATTTCTTCGGTAATTTTCATTATTCACTCCCTGACCGGATTCGCCTGAAATACGCATCCGGATCACAAAACTCGATTACAACCAGCAAAGTCGAGAATTTATACGGGCTGAAACTTAAATCCGATAAGCTCTGTCCCGGTTGCCTGGTCTTCCCAGATTTTCTCGATTACCAGCTCGACCTCCATTCCCACAGTGAGGTCTTCGAGTCGATCTGCTTTCAGTGGTGTTTCCACATAAACACCCTCGGGCAATTCAACAACACCTATAGCATAGGGGACCGGGCCGTGGTAGTAGTTTCCTCCCGGCTGCTGCATGATAATAGTGAAGGTGTTGATCGTGCCACGGCGGCTCAGTTTGATGTCTTTTAAGCCTTCTCGCTGGCAATGAACGCAAAGTGATTTAGCCTTCCTGGGAAAGTAAATCTCGCCACAATGCGGACATTCGCTGCCGATCAATTGAGGTTTTTCCCTTGAAGATGATGGCACAGTCCAGGCTCCTTCAAGGACCGGTACCTGTTTCTTTTTAGCAGTAACCATCCTTCTCTCCCTCCCGGTAAGTGAACAATCCTCACGTTATCAGGTTATTTCGATTAACAATTCTGTTCTTTACATAACTCTAAATATATTCTAANCGGAAACCGGTCTCCGCGTAAATTGAGACCGTATTTTACATCAGCAAAATACGGCGTTATTTATAATCGTAAAAACCTTTCCCCGTTTTCCGGCCGAGCCATTTTGCCGTGAGCATTTTCTGTAATAGTGTTGGAATAACGAACTGAGTATCTTTAGTTTCTTCGTAAACAGCTTTAGCAATAAAACAAATAACATCCACGCCGACCAGGTCGATTAAAGCGAACGGTCCCATCGGATGATTCAGCCCCAGCTTCACTGCGGTATCAATGTCATCCCGTGTAGCTATACCCTGTTCGAGCATCCGTACGGCGTTAAGTAATTGGGGAACCATCAGCCTGTTTACAATGAATCCAGGTGTATCACTGGTGATGACGACAGTCTTGCCTGTTGCTTCAGCATATTGCTTGCCGGTTCGAAAAGTGTCTTCACTGGTGGTGATTGTTTTAACAAGTTCAACAAGTTTCATCATCGGGACCGGATTGAAAAAGTGTATGCCCATTACTTTATCCGGACGCCCGGTGGTCATCGCAATATCGAGAATAGACAAACAGGATGAGTTGCTGGCCAGGATGGTTTGCGGTGGGCAGATCTTGTCCAGATCCCCGAAGACCTTTTTCTTGAGTGCCATATCTTCGATAACTGCTTCGACAACAAGGTCGCACGCGGCAAAATCCTTCATATCGGTAGTACCCTTTATCCTGGTCTGAATAGCATCTTTGTCCGCTTGAGTTATTTTTTGCTTACTGACGTCTTTGGCCAGATAATTTTCAATAATACCCAATCCGCGGTTCAGCAGAGGTTCGTTGATTTCAGATACCGTAACCAGATAACCTGCCTGAGCACTTACCTGGACAATGCCGGCACCCATGGCTCCGCATCCCACAACCCCGATTCTTTTGATTTCCATCAGAACTCCTTTATCTTTTATTAGTATTTATCTAATAGTATGTAAATATTTATATACTAAAGGAACGAAATAAACGGGATGATATTATTGGATACCTGAGTCAGCTTGCGGTAATATTATCTCCTTCCTGACCGCCAGGTGCCAGCGAAATAAACGTTGAAACGCTTTAGTAATGGCAGTGAAACAACAACAAATGAACGCTTGCCGGCGGAAGTGGACAAGTACCTGTCTTACCAGACAAGCTTTGCTTAAAATTGGCTATTATGATAGCACAATCAGGCTCAATATGCAATGCTCTTTATCGGGGGAAATAGATTATGACTTATTAGATTTCAGCTCTGGTTACAGTTCAAGCTCGATCCGGCTTTCCTCTTCGGAGATTCTGTTTACGGTGAAGCCCAGTTTCTTGGCCAGTTCTATCATTTTCATGTTATCGTTCAGAACTATGCCGTAAATATAGCGTAGTTTTTTCTCCTGTGCGATACCAATAAGCATATCGGAAATTTTCAGCCCCAGGCCTAGACTCTGAAAATCATCCGCCAGCAGAACTGCGTATTCACCCTGACTGGCATCACGGTCTATTATTAACCGGGCAACACCCACTATACGGCGTTTGTTGTCCTGGATATATTCCGCGATAATCGCCATTTCTCTTTCATAATCGATATTACAGAAACGGCTAAGCATTTCATGAGTTATTTCTTTCAAGGTGTAGAAAAAACGGAACCGGGATGTTTCCGGAGAAAGATTAGCCAGTAGTTCTTTTTCCAGAGGTTCATCTTCCGGTCTGATTGGCCGTAAAGTAATCAACTTGCCGTCCTGGGTCCTCCACGTCTGAGTATATTTAGTGGGATAAGGAGAAATGATCAGGTGACTGTGTTCTTCGGAAACCGTTACAGGGACTGTTTCATCTATTATAATGCGGGCATCGAGAGCAACGACGGTATTTTCGGTTACTACCAGAGGGTTGATATCAAGTTCTTTGATTTCCGGGAAATCGACGATCATATTCGATACCCGTACCAGAACTTCATCGAGCAGGCGCAGATTGACCGGCGGTTTGTTGCGGAAGCCTTGCGAAAGCATACGGTAGGTACGGGTACGCTCAAGAATACGGCGGGCCAGTACCTGATTTAACGGCGGCAGTCCGATTGAGATATCACGGAAAAACTCAGCTTCGGTGCCGCCCAGTCCGAACATGATTACCGGTCCCAGCATCGGGTCTTTCTTACTACCGGCAATCAACTCGTAATCATAGTTTTTTATCATTTTCTGGATCGTAACACCCTGGATCCTGGCCAGAGGCTGATGCTCTCTTACCTTGAGCATCATATCATCGAAGGCCTGTCTCAGTTCATCATCGGAATTAATGTTAAGTTTGACACCGCCTACATCGGACTTGTGTGATATATCGGGTGAGTTTATTTTCATAACAACCGGATAACCGACACTGGCGGCAAATCTCAACGCGATGTCGACATTCTGCGCAAGCATCGGGTTGGTCGCCTGTATACCATAAGTAGTAAGGAACTTCTTGGAATCTTCTTCGTCCAGCAAAGTCTGCCCTTCGCGTAAATGGTTGCGAACCATGATTTTTAAATAGTTTTTAGGTGCCACGCTATCCTGGGGTATATCTTCCGGAGTTTCATATAATGTCTCCAGGTTGCGGTTGTATTGGTACATGTAAAGATAGGTGCGAATAGCATCTTCAGGGAACTCATAAGCCGGTATGTTACCTTCGTAGAATAACTCCCGTGCTTTGGCCACGGCATCGTCGCCCATCATAGCTACCAGCAACGGTTTATTAGTCTCCTGGGCCTTTTCGATGGCAGCTTTTGCCATATCCTCAGGCTTGGCGAGGCCCTGAGGGGTATAAATGACAACCGCACCGTCTACCTGCGGGTCCTGCAGTACGCTGCTGATAGCCTTGACATAACGCTGAGCGTCGGCATCCCCCAGAATATCAACCGGATTAGCGTGGCTCCAGAAAGGCGGCAGGGATTCATTCAATGTTTTGATTGTATNCGGACCAAGCTGCGCCAGCTTACCTCCGCGACCCATCAACGCATCGGTGGCCAGAATAGCAGGACCGCCGGCATTGGTAATGATAGCCAGGTTCGGTCCTTTTGGCAGATGGGCGGTATTCAATATTGATGCCACGTTAAACAGGTCTTCAATTTCCTCCACTCTGACAACACCAGCCCTATCGAAGGCGGCATCGAAATACAGGTCTTCACCAACCATGGCTCCGGTATGCGATTTCGCAGCCTGCCGGCTTTCCTGAAATTTACCGGCCTTGATAACGATGATCGGTTTGCTGCGGGCGAACCCGCGGGCTGCACTCATGAAATGTTTGGCGTTGGTCAGCGACCCGCCGAGGGATTCCAGGTAGATAATAATGCTTTTGGTCTCCGGATCCTCACCGAAGAAGTCAATGAGATCGCCGAAATCGACATCCAGCATTGAGCCGAGAGAGACGAAGGCACTGAAACCGACGTCACGGCTGACAGCCCAATCGAGAACAGCCGAACCGAGTGCACCGCTTTGGGATAGAAAAGCTACACGGCCAGGTTTTGCCATCTTGTTCACGAAAGTTGCATTGAGTTTAGATGTCGGCCTGATAACTCCCAGACAGTTGGGACCGATAATTCTGATCCCATTGGCAGAAGCGATTTCCCCTATTTTTTCTTCTCTGGCTTTACCTTCCGGGCCGATCTCCTTAAATCCGGCGGAGGCTATTATTATGGCTTTGAGACCTAGCTTCGCGCATTCCTCTACCGAATCGATTACTGTCGCCGCCGGTGTAACGATGATAGCCAGGTCAGGAGTTTCGGGAATCTGACTGATACTGTTATAGCATTTCTGGTCCAGAATAGTCTGACGATTGGGATTGACTGGATAAATCTTGTGTTTATCTTTTCCAAGTAAAAGATTATCCATGACGGTCTTGCCGATAGAGTTTTCCCTCTCGGTAGCACCGATAACGGCAATCGAGTCTGGAGCGAAAAAGGATTTCATTGCTTCCATATTATATTGATTAAACCTCTTTCAAATGCCCGGTGCCTGTCAGTGTTATGTGCACAGGTTCCCCGGGCAACTGTTCTATTTTAGTAACTAATTATTAAACAATATCCTTTTCCGCGGGTATTGTTGCTGCCTCGTATTTAAATTTGGCTTTCTCAGCGACAATCGTTAACAGAGTAGCCGAGGCACCACGCGGCTGGTATATATTGGTTTCCCACTCACTGATGGTCTGTTGCCGGGTGCCTAATTCATCGGCGAGTTCACGCTGCGTCAGTTTAAGCTGTCGCCGGAGTTCCCGTATTTTATCGCCATTCCATTTAACTTTTTTTTGAATATTGCTTTTTCCCACTGCTTAATCTTACACGGACTAGAGCAACGCTGTCAAAGCTAGTCAGATACGTAAATTGAAGCTTAAAAATACGTAATATCTCGAAAAATGAAGTAAATAAGACTTTATAAGGGTGAAAGACCTGGAAAAGTAAAGGAGAAAGGTTGACAGTTACTTTAAATAACAAGAACTCTGGATATTTTAAGTTGCCAATGCCTGATTAGCTTTGCTAGTATATTATTAGCAATCTAATGGCGAGAGTGCTAAAATATAAAGAAGCTAATCTTAAAAGGAGGTACAAAGATGGCAATAAAACTACAACCTTTAGCTGACCGGTTGGTGGTCAAACCTATTGCTCGAGAGGAGGTGACCAAGGGGGGTATTGTATTACCGGACACTGCTAAAGAAAAACCGCAGGANGGTGAAATTCTGGCAGTAGGTCCCGGTAAAATGANCGATGACGGAAAGCGTATCGTTCCGGACGTAAAAGTCGGTGACATCGTTATCTATGCCAAATACGGCGGTACCGAGATCAAAATAGACGGTGAAGAACTGGTAATCCTGCGCGAAAGCGACATTCTGGCTAAGAAAACAAAATAAAATAGCTTAAAGTATAAAGCTCAGCTCAGGGCTAATATTTAAAGGAGTAAAATATGGCAAAACAAATAATTTTTGGTGAAGATGTCCGGCGTTCCCTTAAAAAGGGTATCGATACCCTGGCGGATGCCGTTAAAGTTACATTGGGTCCCCGCGGTCATTGTGTAGCACTCGATAAAAAATGGGGTGCACCTCAGGTAGTCGATGATGGCGTTACTATCGCCAAAGAAATCGAATTGTCCGATGCTTTTGAAAATATGGGCGTTCAACTGGTTAAAGAAGCTGCTACCAAGACTAACGATGCTTGCGGTGACGGCACTACTACTTCTACAATCCTCGCTCATGCGATGATTTCGGAAGGTTTCAAGAACGTTGCTGCCGGTGCGGAAGCTATTTCTTTAAAACGTGGTATTGAGAAAGCTACCGCAGCNGTTATTGCAGAACTCAAGAGACTGTCAACCGAAGTTAAGGGNAAGGAACAGATCGCTCAGGTTGCCACCATTACGGCTAAAGACAAAGAGATCGGTGATTTGATCGCCGAGGTTATGGAAAAGGTCGGTAAAGATGGCGTTATCACAGTTGAAGAGTCCAAAGGTGTTAAATTTGAGACTGAGTTCGTCGAAGGTATGCAGTTCGACCGCGGTTACGTTTCCGCCTATTTCATTACCAATGCTGAGAAAATGGAAACCGTTATTGATGATCCCTATATTTTGATCACCGATAAAAAGATTTCCGCCGTTTCCGACCTGCTGCCCGCCCTTGAAAAGATTTTACAGGTATCCAAGAATCTGCTTATCGTCGCTGAAGATGTCGATGGTGAAGCTCTTGCCACCCTCGTGGTTAACAAACTACGCGGTACCATCAATGTCTTAGCTGTTAAAGCTCCCGGTTTCGGTGATAGAAGAAAGGCCATGCTTGAAGATATGGCTATCCTCACCGGCGGTAAAGTGATCTCGGAAGAGGTTGGCCGCAAGCTTGATTCTGTAGCTGTCGAAGACCTTGGTAGAGCACGCCGCGTCACCTCCGATAAAGATAATACGACTATTGTCGAAGGCAAAGGTGATGAGGAATCTATTAAAGCTCGGATTAAGCAGATTAAAGCTCAGATCGAAGAGACTACCTCTGATTTCGACCGTGAGAAATTACAGGAACGCCTGGCCAAACTCGCCGGCGGTGTNGCCGTAATCAAAGTCGGTGCTGCTACTGAGGTAGAGCTCAAAGAGAAGAAACACAGAGTAGAAGATGCTCTTTCTGCTACCCGTGCAGCTGTTGAGGAAGGTATCTTGCCCGGTGGTGGCGTTACCCTTCTGAATGCGGTTAAAGGTATTGAAAAACTGGTAGACGTAGAGGGTGATGAAGCTACCGGTGTAAAGATTGTCAAAAAGGCAGTCGAAGAACCGATTCGCCGTATCGCTATCAATGCCGGTAAAGATGGGGCTGTCGTTATCGATACCATCCGGAAAGGCAAAGTTGGCTACGGATACGATGCTGAGAAAGACGAATTCGGCAATATGATCGAAAAAGGTATTATCGATCCGACCAAGGTCGTCCGCTCTGCATTACAAAATGCCGCTTCCATTGCTGCCATGGTACTTGTAACCGAATCTCTGGTTGCAGATATCCCTGAGAAGAAGGATAATGCTGCTGCTGCCGCCGGTGCTGCCGGCATGGGTGGTATGGGCGGTATGGGCGAATACTAACCATAGAATAAAAGTTAAAAATTAAATATCAAAGCTAAAGGAAGCAGCCCTCGTAAAAGCGAGGGCTGCTTTTTTTCCCCCCCAACATCCCAATATTGAATAAATCAAATGAAATAGATATACGTAAACCTGCTTGTTTTCAGAATCATAGTGAACAACTTGCCTGCTTTATTTTTCTTAAACCTGCTGGTAGAACCCATTAATAACTTCCGGTATGCGGCAGGTTGTTTATGATAAGATATCAAATGAGAATAGCGTGTCTGTTAAAGTGAGAAATGATATCTGTCAGCCGTTACAATCTACCTAAAATCAGGTTATTGCGTTTATTGGAGGAATTGAAGGCCAGTTCGGTTGAGGCCGGCTCTCTTTGTGTTCCTCCTGGATATTCANTGTCTAGGATAGAAGAGACGGTGGGAACTGCCCTTGATAAAAATACCGTTCCGCCAGAGCTTTCCAGTTCGCTAGCGGCATCTCTGACCGGCGGAATGGTGATCTGGGGATCCGATCATTGGTATCTGATCATACCTCCATTCCCGGTAAATACAGAGCGTTTTTCAAAGACCTGTGAGATAGACCCGCTATATTCAATGATGCACCAAAAGTACATTATCGGCTTGCTATTGATAAGAATGGGTGAATACCGGATCAGCGTTATTAAAGGAGAAACGGTACTCTCCGATAATAAAGGCACGGGACGGGTACATTCCCGGCACCGGCAGGGGGGGTCTTCCTCACACAGGTTCGAACGTCACCGTGAAAAGCAAATAGAAATGTTCTTTACCCGGGTCTGCGAGCATTCCAGAGAAATGCTGGAACCATATACCGGTATGATGGACTATGTCCTATACGGAGGTACCAGAGAGACGATNGCTGATTTCCGGAAGCAGTGCCGTTTTCTCCACCAGTTGGACAAAAAAACGCTGGAGAGGACTTTGAACATCCGGGAACCAAAATCCGGCCTGGAGGAAGGAATTCGTGAAGCATGGTCCAGCCAGGTAATCCAGTGGAATGGAAAGTAGTGAGTAGCACAAATGGCTCTGAGGTTAATAAACAGTCGAGGCTTATTTTTTCATTCTGGACCATGCTAAAATAACAAGAGCACTTAATAAAACGAAGACCGCGAGCCCACCGACCAGTGCTTGCGAGTATGAGGCTCCAGTATCAGCAGTCAGAGTCCCTGTGACCATGCCGAATATTGCCGCAAAAAGCAGCCCTGCCGGTAAACCGATCGTGCGTACGACATAATTTTTTACCCTGGCCATATTAGCCGCGTTATCGAAATGTGTAAGCTCGCCGCCGGATACGTAGGCCTGAAAACGGTTGAGTTCCTCATTCCAGAGCGTTCGCGTAATCGATTTTTCAAATGGGTCAACGTGGATGTCGTAGAGTACCGTACAAACCGGGTACATACCCGGTGTGATGCGGACCTCCGCTTCGCATTGCCAGTTGACCGGATTGAATGACATAGCTGAACCCACGGCTGAGCCTCGTTTGAATTTCAGAGTCCCATGTTCCTGGCGATAACCGGCCAGCGTAAAAAAAGCAGCGGCCCGGTTATAGACCGCCGCTGTATCGACCGGTGCAATAAAGTCTCTTTCAAGTTTCATACTACAGTTTTCGGTTTTTCAGTTGGCACGGTATTTAACTAATATTTATATATATTATTACTTATAAATCTTTAGTCTTAAATCTAAAGCTTAAGCAACCGCTCAAGCTTCTCGCCATCGCTTACAGGTCCGACCACTGCCAGCCGCAGGCTATCGGCTGTCAGGAGCCCGCTAGCCGCATTCCGGATATCCTCAGCGGTAATAGAATCAATTATTGTCACAACCTCTTCATCCGAGAGTATTTTACCAGTGAGAGTTTCCTGTCCCCCGATCCAGCCCGCTACAGCATGACTGTCTTCCATCCGCAGCAATATACGTCCCTTAGACAGTTCTTTGGCTTTGGTCAGTTCGGCATCCGGGATCAATTCGTTCTTTAAACGTACAAGCTGTTCCAGGATGGCATTAATAGCGATTTCCAGGTTTTTTAATTCTACTCCTGCATATACAATGACAGCTCCGGAATCAAGATAATGATCTATNTAACTGTANAGCGCATAAGCCAGTCCNAGCTTATCGCGGATTTCGACGAACAGACGGCTGCTCATACCGCCGCCCAGTACCACATTCAGTAAATCCAGGTGGTAACGCCGCGGGTCGAAGAATGATACGCCAGGTAAAGCAAGGCAAAGGTGCACCTGTTCGGTGTCTCTTTTTTCGATNCGCAGGCGCGGATTTAGCTGTGGATTATAAGGCAAATATGTATCAGGATGGGAAATGCTTTTCCAGTCAACAGTGGATTTTATTATTGCTTCCACTGTTTCTTCGTGCTCAATGTCCCCGGCAATGGCAAAAACAGCATTTGAAGGGGCATATTGCCGGGAGAGGTAATCAATCATATTGTCTCTTGTCATGTGCGACACAGTCTCACGGTTACCGGCTATGTCTTCTCCCAANGGGTGATGCGGCCAAAGAATTTCATCGGTTATCTGATCGACCTGCTGGGCAGGCGAGTCTTTGCTCCGGTTAATCTCTTCAATAATAACCTGGCGCTCCTTGTCAATTTCCGTTGCATCGAATTTAGAGTGTTGGATCATATCAGTAAGGACATCAAGTGCAATAGGGAAATGAGGACGAGCTACCTTACACCAGTAAACAGTGAGTTCTTTATCGGTCTCACCGTTAAGTATACCGCCGACCCCTTCAATGGCTTCTGAAAGCTCACGCGACGTGGGGCGTCTTGCAGTGCCTTTAAACAAGATATGTTCCAGGAAATGAGAAATCCCCATGTTTGTCTTGTTCTCATAGCGGGAGCCGGTAGCAAGAAAAATACTTGCCGAAANAGAGCGGGCGTGGGGCATGTTAGCCGTGACAACACGTATACCGTTNTCCAGGGTAGTTTTTTGGTACAAGTTTCACCTCAATGTTTTTTCTCCAATGTTAATATTGTACCGTTAAAATAATCAAGTAACAAGGCACATAGTCAGCAAATCCTGACTCCTGAACAAATCCCAATTTTCAGGACCTCAGCGACAAAATAAATTATTATAGCATTATTTATTTTGTTATTGTTTAGTATTTCGAATTTCGTGCTTAGAATTTGGGATGTGGTAGTGTTTCAGCAGGGCAGCTATCCTTGTCCAATGTTGTGAACCGTGTTATAATCATAAAGTAAGTGGGGAAGAAACCCACTTTTTTAATTGGTACTTGGTGTATTTTAAAAAAGGAGGTTTAATCCGAGATGAAGAGTGATTTTATGCTCGCTATCACCCAACTCTCGGCTGAGAAAAACCTGCCTAAAGAGGTTGTTCTGAAGGCGGTAGAGTCAGCATTAGTNTCTGCCTANCGTAAGGATAANTTCGCCCCTAATCAGAATATTCAGGTTAAAATTAGCTCTGCTACTGGTAAAGTGGAAGTATGGGTGGAAAAGACAGTTGTAGAGGTGCTGGTGGATAGCCGCAGAGAAATCTTACTGACTACTGCCCATAAGCTAAAACCGGATATTGAACTCGGCCAGGCTATAATGATAGAGGCAACGCCGCAAAATGCAGGACGCATTGCCGCTCAGACTGCCAAACAGGTTATCTTACAGCGGTTACATGAAGCGGAACATAGTGCTATCTTCGAAGAATATGCCAACAAAGAAGGCGATATCATTGTGGGTGTGGTACAGCATATCGAGCCCAAGCAGATTGCTCTTGATCTGGGACGTACCGAAGCTGTACTACCTGCCTCGGAACAGGTCCGCAGCGAGCGGTACCGGATAGGGCAAAGGTTAAAAGTATATCTGGTAGAAATCGCCAAGACAACGAAAGGCCCTAAAGTAGTTGTTTCACGCTCACATCCCAATCTGACGAAGCGCCTTTTTGAGCTGGAAGTGCCAGAGGTGCAAAACGGTATCGTTGAGATAAAGTCTATTGCTCGCGAAGCCGGATATCGAAGTAAAGTGGCTGTAGCAGCCAGGCAGCCGGGTATTGATCCGGTTGGCTGTTGTGTTGGCCTGCGTGGAATTAGAATACAGAATATAGTTAATGAACTGAACGGTGAAAAGCTGGATGTTGTCCAATGGGACACAGACCCGGCGGTTTTTATCGCCAACGCTCTCAGTCCGGCTAAAGTAGTCAGTGTTAAGCTGGATGACAAAGATGGTATCGCGTATGTAGTGGTGCCGGAACGTCAACTTTCGCTGGCTATCGGGAAAGAGGGACAAAACGCCCGGTTAGCGGCAAAACTAACCGGCTGGCGTATAGATATCAAGAGTGCCGCAGTGGCTGTAACTGAAAAACCGATTGTAGAACAGCCTGTCGTCGAAGTCGCTGTTGCGGCTGTTGTTGCAGCGGAAACGGTAAAAGTACCGGTCGAATCGGCCGTTGCTGCCAAACCATCGGTAGAAACACCGGTTAAAACTCCCGAGCCACAACCCGTGATTGTTGCGGCCAGAGAACCTGAACCTGTTATAGCTCAGGAAACCGAGCCGGTTAAAGNGGCTGAACCTGTCACACCTATCGAGACGAAATTAATTATACCGAGGATAGCTGTAGGCAGACAGAGTGAAAAATCGCTCCGGTTCGTAGAGGATATCATGAGACCGGATGCTGCCCGAACGGCTGCCAAAACCAAAGATAAAAAGAAGAAAAAGACCGGTAAAGAACGGGAAGAAGATGCCGGTAAAGGCAGAAAGCGTGTCGACATCAATTATGAGGAGACCGACGAGGACTTTTAATGCCGGCGGCTAAGCACGTCCCGCTGCGTACCTGTATAGCTTGCGGAAAAGTAAGACCGCAGCGTGAAATGGTCCGGCTGGTATGTGCCGGAAACACAATTGAAGTAGATGCCGGAGGGCGGAAAGCGGGGCGCGGATCTTATATCTGCCGTGAGGCCGAATGTTGGCAGTTGGGGTTAAAAGGTAACCGCCTGGAACGGGCGTTACGGACCAGTCTGACGGCGGAAGACCGTGATAGATTGGAGAAGCAATTGAAGGAGTTTTGTGGGAGTGCAGGCAAGTAAACCGGAAAAAACGGTGACACCAACAGGTGGGGAACCGAAAGTATCCCCGCCACAACCTAAACAACCTTCTATAGAACTGACTCATTCAGTGACAGTAAGGCAACTTTCGGATGTATTGCATATTACTTCCGTCAATATTATAAAGCAGCTTATGCGGCGCGGTATTCTGGCGAACATTAACCAGGCTATTGATTATGAAATAGCCGCTTCTATCGCTAAAGAATTCGGGATAGAGACGCATCCCGCACCGCATAGTATCCAAAAGACTGCCACCGATATTGCTGATATGAGGAAGCATCAAGTAGAGGAACAAACCGGGTTAAAACACCGGGCTCCTGTAGTCACGATCATGGGACATGTAGACCATGGTAAGACCAAGCTCCTGGACGCCATACGCCAGAGTAATGTTGTCGCTACCGAAGCCGGCGGCATTACGCAGCACATAGGAGCTTACCAGGTAGAAATCGATGGTCAGAAAATCACCTTCCTGGATACACCCGGTCATGAGGCTTTCACCGCCATGCGGGCTCGCGGAGCTCAGGTAACCGATATCACTATTCTGGTGGTAGCCGCCGATGATGGAGTAATGCCGCAGACTCTGGAAGCGATCGACCATGCTAAAGCCGCAGGCGTTCCTATTATAGTTGCGATCAACAAAATCGATAAACCAACGGCCAATCTTGATAAAGTTAAACAGCAACTGGCAGATGCCGGGCTGATTATAGAAGAATGGGGCGGTGAAGTGATTGCTGTTCCGGTCTCCGCCAAAGAAAAGAAAGGTATTCCTGAGTTACTGGAGAATATATTGCTTGTAGCCGAGATGCAGGAGCTTAAGGCTGATCCTTTAAAACCTGCGGTGGGCGTGGTCATCGAGGCTAATCTGGACAAAACCAAGGGCCCGCTGGCTACCGTGCTCATCCATAACGGTACATTGAGACTCGGTGATATTGTTGTGGCTGGTTTGACCTGGGGTAAAGTAAAAGCCATGTATAACGACTTGGGCAAACAGCTGCGCAAGGCAGAACCCGCCATGCCGGCTGAAATTCTGGGATTGAATGGTGTACCTCAGGTAGGCGATATCATCAACGCTGTCGCTACCGAGCATCAAGCCCGCAGTATGATCGAAAAGCGCTTGACAGAACAACAGGAGCAGGTAACTAAAGCGGTAAGACTTGACAATATTTTCGATCAAATAACTACCGGCAAAGTCAGAGAGCTTAATCTGATCCTTAAGACAGACGTCCAGGGTAGTATCGAACCAATCACCGATTCTCTGGAAAAGTTAAGCAGTGATGAAGTTAAGGTCCGGATTATCCGCCGTGCAACGGGAAACATTACAGAGAGTGATGTCATGCTGGCTGCCGCATCAAGCGGTCTTGTCGTGGGATTTTCAACGGCAGTTGAACCGGGTGCCCGTTTGCTGGCTGCCCGGGAAGGTGTCGATATCCGTGTATATAACATTATTTATGAGCTGTTGGATGATGTTGAAAAAGCCCTTAAAGGTTTATTGGAACCTAAATATATAGAAAAGATTGACGGACATGCTGAAGTCCGTGCTTTATTTACCAGTGGAAAGAAAGAGGTAGTAGCCGGTTGTTCTGTATCCGATGGTAAAATTACCCGCGGTATATCGGTAAGGGTGGTTCGCGGAGGCAAGGTGATCCACGAATCGGTAGTATCCAGCCTGCGTCGTTTTAAAGAGGATGTCAAAGAGGTTACTATCGGGATGGAGTGCGGAGTAGGTATCGAAGGATTCAGCAATTACAAAACGGGCGATATTCTGGAGTTTTTCCACAAAGAAAGAGCAAATTAAATGTCTCATCGTATCGAACGGATAAATCATCTGATTCGACAAGAGATCAGTGAGCTATTACGTCTTCACGTAAAAGACCCACGCCTGGGGGGGCTTATCTCAGTTACCGATGTGGAGACCTCACCCGATCTGAAGACAGCCCGCATATATATCAGCCATTTCGGTACTGAAGCCGAAAAAATTATGATAATGAATGCCATTAANACAGCTTCCGGGTTCTTTCGTAAAGAACTCGCTAAAAGCCTCAGACTNCGGCGGGTACCCGAGATCAGTTTTCACTGGGATGATTCTATCGAGCACGGCGCACACATGGAAGAATTGATTGATCGGGTCACCTCTGATAAAGATATTGAACGGCATTCTTAATATCAATAAGCCACGCGGCTTAACATCCTTTGCTGTTGTCGCTGCCGTAAAACGGTCCTGCGGCGAACGCCATGCAGGTCACGCCGGAACACTGGACCCTATTGCCACCGGAGTATTACCGGTATGCCTTGGTAATAGTACACGTGTCGTTGAATACCTGATGGACACTGCCAAAACTTACCGGACGCAGATCGGACTGGGTAGAACTACTGATACCTATGACGCTGAGGGTGTTACGTTAAAAACTGCTGATGCTTCNCCGGTTACGCGTTCTCAAATTGAAGGGGTGATCACCTGTTTCCGTGGAGAGATACAGCAGGTGCCGCCGGTCTACAGCGCTCTCAAACAACACGGGAAGCCATTATATCGCTATGCCAGGGAAGGTACCATTGTTACTCCTGTAAGCCGTACCATAACTATCTATACGTTAGACTTGCTGGACTGGCAGCCTCCGGTGATCA
>JGI20214J51088_10001501_pt1 | contig 15908 bp, 44 predicted proteins | sample WetSurMetagenome_FD_51088 | JGI IMG/M metagenome (IMG submission 51088) | reverse complement strand
CGCGCAAAACCTACAACCCAAAAAAGTAGTAAGTTGCCTATAATCGTTGCCACTACTTTTGTGAGGCAGGTATGACTCTTGCCGATTGTATCAGGAAACACGGTCTTAACGTTTCGTTCAAGGGTAGCCTTTGTGCGGTTTTGCCCTATCAAAAGCATCCTGCCGATTTGTGGCATTGTAGCGATTATGTCGTTTCTAGCGTCTCTGGTGGTTGTGTGTGGTTGCGCCGGATAGTCTGATTAAGTATGCCTTTGCGGAGTTTAACGGTTTACCGGATTGCTACGGTAAAAACACCCCACCCCGTACATAGGCGTTAAATGCGGAAACAAAGGCATACTTAATACGACTGTCACAAGAGGTACAATATGTTTAAGTGTCAAGAGTGTGGCAAGCGATACAATCGGCCGGTTTCCCGTTGCCGTTGCGGGGGTGTCGATATTGATATTGACCCCAGCGGGCAGCGGGCAGCGGGCAGCGGGCAGCGGGCAGCGGGCAGCGGGCAGCGGGCAGCGGGCAGCGGGCAGCGGGCAGCGGGCAGCGGGTGTCAGTTATTCCAACAATTCCAATTGTGAGGACTAGACCATGTGTGACAAAGATAACATGATTCTCGGTTGTGTGCATTGTGCGGAGTGTGTCGGTTGTAACGAAGATCGTGACCCCGATTGTACGTTTCCCGATTGTGAGGGATGTACTGGTTGTGAGGATTGCAATGAAACTGAATGATATTCTGAAAATGTCGGATGAGCAGATTGTAGCAATGGCAGCGGTCAACCACCGCAATGAGGGTTGTGTCGATTGTTATGGTTGTGTTGACTGTGATGATTGTCACAATTGTACCGAATGTATCAAGTGTTACAATTGTAGTTATTGCCATAATTGTGACACTTGCGCACGATGTTTCAAGTGTGTCGATTGTTGCGATATAACGGGTGCTGAGTATTGCGTCAGAAATACGCATTATTTGCCCCATGTCTATCATGCTATCCTTACGCTTTTGAGGGTTTAAGATGAAACTAGATGATTTGCTGGAAATGACGGATGCGCAGATTTATCTAGCTGCGCGTAGTAAACAAGTTAATCAGGATTGTCCCGGTTGTGAGAGTTCGACACGATGTTCGGGTTGTGAGGATTGCAAGTATTGCATCGCATGTTTCAATTGCAAGGTTTGTGATAATTGCACACGATGCACTAATTGTATCGAGTGCAGGGCTTGCGTTGAATGTGTGCATTGTACTGATTGCACCGATTGTGTTAAATGTTCGGCGTGTGACGAGAGCGACCGTTGTACCACTTGTACTAAGTGTGTGCTTTGTTCCGATTGTTACCGATGCAACGATTTGGAGGGAAAATCGTATTGTATCGGGAATCGTCAGTTTACCTGTTCTAACTATTTTGACGCCCTTTCCTTGTTGGTTGATTAACATGACTGTAAGCGAAATACTGGGGATGTCGGATTTGCAGATTGCAATGACAGCAACCAGAATTAAGGGTACTGTCGAATGTAAGAAATGTACCAAGTGTTTTGTTTGCTCTGGTTGTAGGGATTGTTTTACTTGTAGGGATTGCCACGGTTGCGAGCGTTGTGTGCGTTGTACTTGGTGTATCAATTGTCGTAAATGTGACTATTGCCACAGTTGTAGGAATTGTATCTCCTGTACTGGATGCACCAAATGCAAGTCGTGTGTCGATTGTGCCAATTGTTACGGTTGCGACAATCTTACAAACAAGTCGCATTGCATCGGTAATCGTCAATTTGATGAAGATACGTATTATGCCCTTTTAACCTTTTTGGAGAGTTGATATGAATATGAATGATTTGATGGCTTTGACGGATTCGCAGATTATGGCTGCCCTTGACGCTAAAAAGGGTAATAGCGATGGGGCCAATAGTATGCGGTGTACCGCCTGTAAGCGATGTACCAATTGTGTCGATTGTAACCATTGTGATGATTGCACAGGTTGTTCTTCCTGTGATAGTTGTTTCGATTGTTGCTCTTGTTCCTCTTGTACTGCTTGTACGGGTTGTAGCATGTGCAATGATTGTCATGCTTGTTATGATCTTGCGGGTGGAAGCAATCGTATCAATAATAGGCAATTTGACAGGGAAACCTATCTTGCCGCTCTTGAGCTATTGAAGGATTAAGCCGCTCTTGCGCCGTATGCGCCTTATACGGCGCATTTCTTTTTTGCCGTATGTTCCTGTTATCGGGGTCATATACTTGACAAGCTAACCCCCATATCTAGTTATAATGATTGTACTAAGTGTAACGAATATGGACACCTGTAACGTTTGCGTACACTGTAGGGGTCGGTGTACGTATGCACAGTGTAGTCAATTTGACTACACTAACGGATGCGCAGATTGTATTAAAGGTTCATAGTTTGTCGATTGTGGCGTTTCTCGCGCTTTTGAGGGTCGCACAATGGGGTCTAAATCGCAATGTTTCATTTTATCAACGTTCGCTACAATCGACAAACTTAGCATCATTGATACAATCGTACCTGGAACAGTTATGCCATGTGTGTCGCTTGTCGGGGTCATACCAGGCATGTCGATTGTGAGGATTGTAACGATTATATGATTGAATATCATGCTGACCCCGACAATCGACACACAACGTACAATAATAACAACTACTAGAATCATTGTATCTAGTACAATCATCATAATCAGCACAGCATGTCTAGCATGTCGTGTGTTCTAATTGTATCAGTTGTGCATGTTGTACTATCTATGCACATAGTATGTAGTTTGTCGATTGTCGGGGTCATAGTAGGTAGGGTGCATTGTATCTTTACTCTGTATTTAATTATATTATGATAAAATCATCATTAGTTCTATCATCATAGAAAACAAGTGACGAAGTATATCAGGTTGTAGTACCTGGGAGGGTTATTTCGATTGTAGTGAGAAGGATGATAATGCAGGTCGTAGGGGCGGCTGTTCTGACTGGCGATACCTAATTTTGGGGGTCTATTGACGCGGCAAGGGGAGGTCGTGGACGAAAAACCGGGGGGGTATTTTCTCTAAACTCTTGTGCAACAAGAGTTTACAGAAATTAAAAAAAGGTCTTTTCGCGTTTAGCAAAAAGGGTGTTTTTTTTGAAAAAGTTTCCCTTACAGGGTAAGGACTTACGGCGAATTGAAATTAACATTACGTCCATCTTCTTTAAAAGAACTAGATACAATAGAAAAAATAGTAGAGAGAAATAAATATATGGAGGCTGGTCAAATTTCCTGGCGCGGACGGAATGTTAATTTCAATTCGTCATAAGTACAAGCAACATGCGGAGTTACGATTTTCAAAAAAGGGTAAAAATGCTAAACGCGAAAAGACCTTTTTCGCCAAGTCACAAGTCATTGTGGCACAATGACTTATAAATTTCGTTGCTTGTAATTCCGTCCGCGCGGAGATAAGTCTAATAATATCAAGGAGTTAGGATAGTATTATAAATACCGCTATGTTTTGCATCTTTTATACGGTCCCAAATCCCAGGGCAGGTCGCTTGTTCAGGTGTAATCTTCCTACCATTTAATATATAACCTAATCTTCGATATAATGTTGGCCTTGTGATACTTTCCTCAAGATGTTGGGATAATTTATAAAGGGTATCGAATTTTTGTCCTAGGAATGTAAAGGACTTAGGTACTACTGCCACTTCAGGTGGTAGTAATTTTAAGCGGTGCCGAAGAGCGCTAACTGTTGAAACAAAACATGAAGGATGTTCCCACAGTTGTTGGACACTCTTAAATTCAATTCCCCAACATTTAATCATGGAAAAGTTCGTGTCAAAGTGAGTTGCAAAAATTTTATACAAGTAGGACACAAAACAAACGTATCTTCTATTAGCTTATCATCTATCAACTGGTAAGAAAGAGATAATGATGTTCCTGTATAAGGTGTCCAATAAACTATATTATCCTTATCTATGCCCAGGGCTTCACGGTCACAACGACTACACTTCATCTGAATTTACCTCCAAGATAGTCTCAAATTGAAGATTCAACTTCTTAATACAATCAGGGCACAAGACGATTTTATCTTGGAACATATCTCCCTCTTCAACAACATAAACATGCATGAAGCAAGTGGTAAATTCCAATTGATCCCAGTAAATTCTAAATCCATCACATTTGATAGATTCTCTCGAACATTGGCTACATTTAATCATTAGTAATCTTAGGTAAAATCTTATTCTGTAATTGAGAATAACACTCGGGACACAAGATTAAGGTATCTTGTGTTACTTGTCCACCACACTTCCTTAAAGATACAAATGGACTTGTGGCTTCAGTTTCAGACCAAACTATGAGATTATTATCAAATCTAAGTGGAACTTTTTGGCAAGAAAAACATTCAACATTCATAATATATTTGATATAAATAACAAAACAGGCGGTGGTTCTAATAATGAATTATCAGAACAAACAACACGCGGAAGTTTAACACCCACTGGAGCTAATGTACTAAGATATGTCACATGATAAACATCTACACCCATACGCTCTACTTTAACGATATAATCATCAGTATCAATACCCCATTGTAACAAATAAGCATGTAATAATTTTTCAAGCATGATATAACCAAATAACAGAGGATTCTATAATTTTATTGTTTTTGACAACTATTCTTGGAAGTTTTACAACTGCACCTGTTGCAGCATTCGTGCAAATAATTGTATAAACTACTGTAAAAGGTATTCTTGAAAGTTCTTGTATCTCAAGTCTATAATCCTTGGCATCAAGGTTCCATTGACGTAAATAATTAAGAATCAAATCGTGCATCATGTTCCTCCCAATCATCAAGTCTTAGATGCCTTACTACAGCCGTATAAACTTCATGATAATCATTAAATAACTGCTCATAGACTGTATCCATGAACTTAGACAAATCAGGAGGTAGGTTATAACCTTCTTCTACCTTCTTATGAAAGTATTGTTCAAATAAGCTTAAAATCTGATAACCATTCATAACATTCTCCTTTAGGCGGAAGACATGGGATTTGAACCCACATGACCCTGACGGGTCGCACGGTTTAGCAAACCGGCCCGGCCAACCATATCCGGCTATCTTCCTAATAAAACTTCTGTTAAGTTCTCAGGTACTTCTACATTCAATTCGGGATAATACTTTTTCACAAGTTCCGTGTTAGTTTCAACTATATCAGTGGGGCGATTCTTTGCCACCCACTCGGGCCGATAATTCTGCATCCATTCTTTATTATTCTCCCACATTATATCTGGATAACGATCTGCTAACCAATCAGGTTGATTAGCAAGCATCCATTGCAATTGATTCTGAACTATCCACTCAGGGTTATTGATAAATACTATCTCAGGATTTACGTCAAAGACCAACTTGGTCCTTAAAATCAGTAACAAATCTATCTTATTCTCTAGTAACCAATCAACTTTATTGTTTATCATCCAATCAATATGATAAGTTGCCATCCATTCTGGGTTGTGTTTTGCCACCCAATTTGGGTCAATGTAAACGATTTTCTGCAGTTGCTCATGCGTCAATTCAAATAGAGTCATTAAAATAATCCGTTTTAATGTGGTAGTTGCCCCTTTGGTTTAAATCGCTCAGGATCGCTGCTGTTACGTTTTAATTTACCTCCTTATTCTCTCTGCAAACCTTGCAGAGAAAGCGAATACAATGGTCTACAATGATTGAGGACTTGATTGCCCCCAAAGTCTTATTACAATAATAACAATGTTGAAGAATTTTGGACATTTGTTCATCAGAGACTAAGACGACTTTGCCATTTATACTTGTTATAACACTCATACTGTGGTGTCAAATTCTGATGGTATCTCCGTGTACAATTCAAGCGGTAAGCCCGTCTCGTTGTTATAATACCTATTGAATAGGTCCGGCCTGTGGTCCTTCATCCATTTCATGTGATTATTATAGACCCACTCAGGTCGATTTCTGCCCATCCAATAAGGTCGAAGACTAAACATTCGCTCAGGATAGTTGTTTGCTAAAAATACTGGCTCATGTTCCGCTAGCCATTCTAGTTTATGCATCAATAACCACTCTAGTCGATGACTTAGCATCCAATGTGAATCTATGGCCAGTAGATATTCAGGATTATGATCTGCAACCCAATCTTTATGACGTTCTAACATATATTTTGGATTAAACTTTAACATCCAGTACGGGTGATTTGTTGCTACCCATTCTGGCTGTAGTTTAGATAAAGAAGTAGGATCACAATCAAAAAAGATTGCTGGTTGATAATAAGCCATCCACTCAGGACAATGCTTACACATCCAAATAGGACTCTTTTCAGCCATCCAATCTGGATGTTGATAAGCGAATTTAAGTAGCTGCTGCTCCGTTAATTGGTTAAGTCTCATAAAATACTTCTAAACATGTGTTGTGGGATTTCAATATCTAACTTCGGATCAGCTTCTCTCAACCACTCGGGATAATGTTCTTGCACCCACTCGGGTCTATGTTTCAGTAACAAATCAGGTTTGTATCTAGCCACTTCGTCAGGGTAATTAAATACCATATAACTAGGGTTCTTTGCCATCATTGTCAGAGGATAATACTTAGCCATCCAATCTGGACGCTGGTGTGCCATGTAATCAGGATGATGGACGGCAACCCATGATGGATTATTATGTGATAACCAATCAGGATGGTTTGCCATAACCCAATCAGTACAATGATGCATCATATACTCAGGCATATGCTCGAACATATAATCAGGCATATGTTCTGCAAGCCACCAAGGACTGGTGTATACTAATTTTAGTAATTGTTGTTCAGTTAATTGATAGAGTTTCATGGCAATATATGCTCAATTTTGACTTCAGGATTAGTGGCAGCATGAATAGCTCTGGCAATGTACTTTAGGTTATTATTGTGTTCAAAATTTTCAGGTGTATTCAGACGGTAATTAAGTTTATCACAAACGACACACCTGTCGCCTTCAGCAGAACTTACAACGCCACATTTCTTACAAACAAACATAGCAACTCCTATTCATGTACGGTTCTGTGATAATTATCTATAGTGGCATTTATAGCTCTGGCAATATAGATTACTATCCGGTCATAATCATAATTATCGTCTGTAATGGAAGATAACTCAGAACAAGCTGCGCAAATTCTTTCACCCCATGCAGTATGCGTCCCTTCACCTTTACTAGAGCTACCACATCGTTCACAATCAAACATAGTTACCCCTCATCGAAATAGGCAGCGACAACTATAATACAGGTCAATAGAAACAACAGTAGAAAATAATTAATCTGGTCTACCATAAATCTAATCCACGGGTGACTATAAGAAACAAACCAATAATTGCCAACGCAATAAAGATTTCAGGAATTCCTATGTACATAAATTAACTTTCTTAAACTCTGTGTAAGTGTCAATCATACCGCGGCAACTTTCAGGTACACACCATGTATCTACGTTGAGTAATGGGTATTTTTGGGCTAGTTCCCAGTCCAAATCACTTATAATATCTTGTAATTCTTCGTCGTATTCTTCGGCTATTTGTACAAGTAAAAGAAGATAATAGTTTTCACAAGTAAGTACCAACCAACCATAACCAACCTTAGGGTGTTTGGCTATCCAATCTTTTAATTCGTTTACTAACTTCCATGCTTGGTAGATACGTCTAATTCGTGTGAACATTAAATAATTCCATTAACGTAGTAATATTGAATGGTATTTCAAGTACAAAATAAATAGGTTCTAATGCACTCTTCATATTGGCTCTACCGGCTGGATTCATAGAGTGCAATACCACTGTTGCGATGCTGACTTGGTTCTCACGCAACCAACGTGCAACTTCCATGCCAGTGTCGGGTCTCTTTGAATCTACGTAGGCTTCCCCACCAAGGTCATGATCCAAGAATACAAAATCCCACTGTTGTCCAGGTAATTCAGCTATGGCGTCTTCAGCCGTCCACACGCAAACTGCAGACGGTAGCATAGACTTGAACCACTTCTGTCGATAAGGATCATCGTCTAAGAATAAAATATTCAACATTTTTAATCCAGAATTCTATAAGCCACCCAATCATCCGAACCAAATCTTCTTCGGTATTGAATAGTAGTCCACATTAAACAACGAACTTTATTCTCTAGCCGTAAGTAAAAAACAAATTTCCTTCTCTGTTTATATTCATATAAAGTACCTTCATAAGGATTATATCCCAAAGAATCATATAATTTTAACATGGTGGTACGTCAATAACTCCTGCAACCATGAGCCAGAATTTACATGTATATAAAGGCCAAGTCAACATAGGATAAAGACTAAACGGCATCATCCAACTATTTGCAGCAATACCGCCAAGATAAAAGACAAAAAGATACGCTAGAAACTTCTTCATAAAACAACTCCGGGGTTAAATTTTGGTCAGTAGTTCCAAGAAACTTAGACCGCAATAAAATAAAGCAAGTATAATAAGAAATAAATGTACTTCAACGTCTTTAAACTTTTTTGTACGATATAAAATTAACGAAGTAATAAAACACGTTAAACCGCATAACATAGGTATAACAGTATTCATTCCGACCATCCACTAAATTTAATTGATAGTTGTAACAGGTCACTTAGGGTCGCGTATGCTAATAGTATTTGGTTTTGATTACCATTTTGCAAGGCTTCAGTATACTTATTGAAGGCAGCAATTAATTCATTTAACATACCATATCACCCAGCCAATAAGAGTCAAACTTACCAAAAGAACATATAACCTAAATGCATAATCTGTGTCGCAATTAAGATCGGTCACAAAAGCCGCCGTCGAAATCAAAAGTAAAATTAGAAAAATTATTCCCCACACCATCAGTGTACCTCATTTGATCTGTAACTAATATCACAACAAAACTTATAATGCTTTATTTTTATGTCTATTGCATTTTTTCGTTCTAATTCTAAGGCATAGGTGATTGCCGTACTATAGTGATATACAAATCTTATATGCCGAATAGGCTTTCCATCTACATCCCGTGTCGATTCAATAATATATAAATCATCATAATTTGTTTGCATATTCAGACACCCATACTTCATCCCAAATTACTCGTCGTTTAATCCTACTAACATCAGTCTCGATAATCTTTACACGTAAATCAGAATTCTCTTCTAATTTATCCTCTACAATATTTAATGCTTGTTTTCGTGTCTCTCTATATGCATCAAAATAATCTTGTTCGTATTCTACAGGGTCTAAAGTCTTCTCCCAAACAATATCCCACATACCATAAGATTCATTAAACTGTGAGATATAAATTACAGATGGTAATTGGAATGTCCTAGCATAATCCATAAATCAATCCCCATTCAGATCAAATAATACGCCACTTTCTATTTTAACAAGTAAACAATCATCACAGATTACGGCTTCAAAATCAGACATATCATAATGAGAACCATAACCTGGGCTTATATTGAAAGGTGTTCCTCCATACCAAAAGCCATGCTTATCCTGTTTTATTTCTTTACCGCAAATTAAACATTTTAAGCCCATAATCCCATGCTACTCCTATCCTGTAAATCACTGATGGCTTCTAAAATTGTATAACCAAACCCAGCATCAGAGGTTTGTAAATCTTCAAAAGTGTCTGTAAAAACAGCACAGTATTGGTCGCCATCTTTAAAAATCGAAATTGTCAATGCATTTTCTGGTATCATCTTAGTCTTTCATAACAAATGTGCTTACAAATAAACCTAAAGCTACTAGTCCACTTCCTATAAAACTTGAAGCAAGTACAGCGTCATGAGATACCATCATTGCGAGTAAACCACAGGAAAACATCACCAAGGAACTCATAACCCTTAACTCATATCTGCTCATTTCTACTCCTTAAGCTAATAATCAAAATAACAACCAACACACAAAATAAAATTATCCAGAACCAAGGTAAATCGGATATAGTAGATTTTGAAATAACTCCTAAGCACCAACCCATTGCAAGAGAACAAACGGTAATTAAATCATCTTCATTAATTTAAGTCTAGCTTTCAAAGTGGCATCAGCCAACCATCCAGTCACATAACAAAGCAACTCTTCATCGTGTGATTTACCGATCTTTTCTAAATATCTGTGAGCCATGTGAACACATTCATGAACAATAGTGTCTCTAGTTAAATCTTCTTTGGCAAAGAGAAAGGTACTTACATATGATTTATCTGTACACTTTAAAGTTGTTACCGCCGCACATGCCGGTGTTGTATAGGTGGTATTATGGCGTTTTCTCCATCTATTCAAATTTCGACATGTCTTAAATAAATAAAGATCACAATAAACCTCAGGTGTATTATCAACAAATCGGTTTGCAGGTATTCTTAGTTCAAAGACATTCATGAGCAAATACTATTCCGAAGTTCCAAAAATTGCACCCACACCATCCTTTAGGCCAAATAAAGGTTCATCTACATCAAATGTTACAATCGTATCGACCGTAAAGGCTTTTCCTATCTTTTCTACAAAAGTCTGAAAGTGGCCTTTTCTATCGTGTACAGTACATCGTAGTTCATCCCCTGGAAGAACTTTTACTGGGTCGAGTTTGTGTTTGTTACGCAGTCTCATTTCTCAAGTTCCCTAGTTTTTCACATATTAAATCTTCAACAGCACGACAGGCTGCGACTAGTTTAGGAGTTATAGGCCCTATTCTACACAACTCTGTGAAGGTCCGTTTAGTAATATATAGTTGATCCAAAGAATGCCTTCTCAGCACTTTTTTAGTTCGATCTAATTCATCTTGATATGAGTCTCGCATATTAACACTTTGTTGGAATGATTTTTATGATTCGTCGTATTTTAGTTAAACCTAATCCACTAGTTTTGGTTTCGACATAATATATTAAATCATTGAGCGGTGTTTTATTAGTGGTAACAACAAACTTACAATCATCGCCTTCAAGATGTAGAATAACTACAAGTTGTTCTTCTTCAGGGCAAACTAACTGGTAGGTAGTGGCTCCACACGTTAAATCCACCGCCATCAAGATGGGAGCCACAAAGAAAATTAAAATAACAGTTACAAGCAGTACAAAGAACCAAACATTTTTTCTCATAATTCTGAATCCTTTTTAATCCAATACATCAAAACTATCCCCATTACAGAAAACAAAACACAATAAACTACGCAAGTTGTTATAGGCATTATTTGTCCTTTCCAAAATAAATAACGTCAACAATCTTATATTTTTTAATCCACCCTGACCACGTTCGATCTATTTTAATTTTATAGATACAAGGGTCTTTAGGCATGGGAGTAGAAATTTGATAATGCCCCGACCCTTCTGTCTCAAATATTAAATAGTTATAACTACAGGTTGGGCTCGCATACTCATAGGTCGTATAACTATATTTAGTATCTAGGAAACAAAAACCAGCCGTTAATAAAAACGGACTCAAAAACAATACAATAAACAAACTCAATTTTAAAAATGATTTCATACCAAAATCTCCTATTAAAAACAATCAGTGACACTTTCTTCAATCGACCAACCAAGTTGACGCCGACTACGATATTTCTTTAAATTAATACCCAACTCCCTGGCTAACGCTGTCTCAGATGGGTAAGTTTTGTCTTTATAGCAAATAGCATAGGTTCCTGAACCTTTTCTACGTGCCAATGTTTTTACTTTAGCTCTGCCGATTATCACATCATCTAAGACTGTTAAACCAGCGGCACGCTTTGCTAATGTATTAAAAGACACGGTACATCTTGGATCACAAGTTACTTGATACAAACTAGCAAACCATGTATCCCAGCATTGATACTTCAACCCTTCAATAATGGCACCATTCTGCTCTAGTAACAGACGATCCTCCTCAAATAAGTAAGGCACTACCCACTTACCATTAATAACCCTAGCTCCGCGAGCTAGTAGCAACGGTTCAAATTTACCGGAACAGATTATATTTATCATCAAAAAAGCATTAATTGATATGCTGCATGATAACGTTTTGCAGTTATCTCAAAGAATCCTTGATTAGTCACAAGGTTCCATCCAGTAAGTTTATAAAATACATCATCAATTTTTACTGGTTTAGAAGTTGTTAATTTCATTAAAAAATCTAAAGTCATCCGACGTACATTACCATACAAGTATAAGTCTTCAGAATGTATCTTCCTTGTTATTGTACTAAATTCAATCGTGTTAGGAGACTTTCCCTCAAATTGAAATGTTACCTTAATCATAATTTTAAACAACCCCACTCATTTTGAGAGATTGAATAATAAACTTTCAACACCCCACGCCCTCGCATAAGTCTCTGACAAGTCATACAAGGTCGAGCATTTGCCAAGGAACCGTCCCTTTGAATACGAACCACATAGACTTCTGAATTTTTAGTAAGCTTTCGTACAAGACGAGCCTCAGCATGAGCAGGCGCGGTCAATTCTCTGCAAGGTATATTATTCGCGGTGACAATAATTCCATCACTACGTATTCCAACCGCACCCAACCTATAGTGACGCTTTATCTTCTTATCACCACGTTTAGCTACCTCTTGAGCCAGTCTAAAGTATCTCTCAATCTTAGCCATGAATCACCAATTTAACAAGTATAAGTCGGTCAATTACATTATATTCAAACAATATACTCATGCAATTAATAGGCTCTTGTATATGCGTATTTCTAAATTCTTTTCTTAATTTACGAAGACTAGGTTTTATGTAATCATCCTCTAATTGTGTAAAAGGTATAATTAAGGCATCTTCAGGAATCTTTATATCCACACTACTATTTATATTTGATTCTAAATTTACATACCATTTAAAGTCAGATGAAGTATTAAAATAATCTTTGATACTATCTTTGATGCGTTCTTTAAAAGTCTTTTGACTTAAAAAACGACTAGCTTCTAATTTAACCTTTGGATCAGTGTAATGTGTTTTAAACACTGGATATTTCAATTCCTCATTGTATCCATGATCGTCTGGAACATGATTAGCATCACACCAATATTCACGGTCACTATCAAATTTCTGTTCGTGAGTCATCCTTGCCTCCGGTATTAATTTCCGCAAAAACCATATTAGTAGCTGACATTACAACAACTCTCTTTAAAGTTTTTGTGTCATGGTTAAATTCAAATACTAATTCGTGCCCGGTAATTTTAGCGGGAACATCAATCATTTGGTTATCAAAGAAAAGCAAAGCATGACAACCTTCCAACTCAGTTTGTGGTAAACTGAGGGGCGCTATTACCTTAAGGTCCATATAATCACTCCTAATATAAAACCAATTAACATGCCAAATGTAAAAATGCCCCACGGAAAATACCTAGAAATATCTGACTTAGGTACTTCATACACTCGTTTATAATGCCAATCGGCACTACGTAAACTCATATAAGCAACCCCATAATAATGTGTAATGCTTCATCCAATGTCTCAACTCTAAATCCTGTGGCTTCTCTAATCATGGCATGGTCGTGAATATTACCTGTTTTTTCTATTACCAGTACCACAGGAATTCCATTATCCCATGCCCATGCAATTTCCATACAAGTGCCTATGCTTACTTTAGTGGCTCCCAATAAATTGACCAGCAACACACCACATCGAGTACAATCCCAATGGTCTCGGGTCATAATACCTCGACTGCAAGATAATACACTATCTTCATATGAATCACTCATATTGGTGTATTGCAATAGGTAATCCTTGGCCCGCATTGGATCAAGAGCGGTGATACCTACATCTATTAAAATTTTGGCCGCATACTTTCTCCAGTCTGTACAACCAGCAAAGGTACAACCTGTAATCGGACCTGCTAAATAGACGCTTTTATTCATGGTTTCTTTCATTAAAAAGTCGGGTTATATCGGTTTTGGGACATTTTCTAGTATCTAATACAGCCTCTTCAGGCACCACACCACAAGCAAGTTTCTTAGCTAGTGTACAGTATGTAACTCTACAGCGGGGGTCTTGAGCTAAAGAAAAGACAGAAGAAAATTTTTCACCCCAACACACAATCAAACGCTCAGGATTTTCCTTTAAGACTGCCTCTTCAGGATGCACCCCCTTCTTTAGCCTCTTTAATAGTGTCAAATAGGACACTTCACAACGGGGGTCTTTAGCCACATCCATAACAGAATCAAAGACCTGATTCCAAACTTCAACGCTCTGTCTCGGAAGATGAACAACCCCTCCATACTGTTTGATTAGCTCTATGGCCTGTTTAAGTTCTGGCGGAATTGTGTATTGTTGCATAACTTGCTCCAAAGAAAAAAGAATGTAAAGTCAATATTTTATATATTATGCAAATTTTATGCCAATAATGGTGAAAAGTATTGATTTATTTATACCGATTGTAACAATTTTTCCGATTTTTCCAATTTTTCCGATTTTTCATTTGATTTTCAAGGCTAAATAACCTTTATTATATTAGAGGGATATTCTACTATAATTATAGCCCCTAATCAGAAAAAGTCAAATGGCTCGCTGCGAATTTACTCATATTGGTGCTGGACAGTGCAACGAAGAGGCTCTTGAGGGGTGCCGATATTGTAGTCTTCACACAACTCTCGACCCTGAAAAACAGCAAAAACGCCTCTATAATCTATTAAAATTCAAGTATCGAACTCGATATGAACAAATAGGCGACCATGAAGCGCTTCGTAGTTTAAGGGAAGAAGTTGCTATAGCTAAGATGATGCTGGAAGAGAGTTTAAACTTGATTCAAAACGAGTCAGAATACATGGCTCGAAGATCAGAATTAGCTCAACAGTTAGTAACTATTGAAAAATTAGTATCATCCATGCTTAAGATGGAAACAAGTTTAGGGACGTTAATTTCAAAACCCACCTTATTAAAATTAACCAGCGATATTGTACAAATTCTTATTACAAAATTGCAGCATATTGAAGGCTATGAACTTTTAATTGATGAAATTAGTGCTGCTATTGTCAAGACAATAAACGGTGTACAGGGAAATATTGAATGACTTTCCATGTAGTTGGACTTCCTAGCAATAAGACTAGTAGTTATACATCTTGTGCTTTCACAAGTTTAACTGCTAATTTCATTAAAATGATGAAGTCACTTGGACATAAAGTTATTCATTACGGTGTTGGGTGTGATGTAGAGTGCGATGAAGATGTAGTTGTATCTAATCCTGAACCAATGGATTGGTCAGGTCGGGCAACATACTGGTCTTTGTATAATTCTAAAATTATTTCAGAAATAACTAAAAGAAAAAATACAAAAGACTTTGTTTGTGTTATTTGCGGTATTTTAAACCAACCGTTACTTCAAATCCCACAGGTGCAGGTTGTCGAGTTTGCCATAGGCTATAACTTTACCTTTTCTCCTTATCGTGTGTTTGCCTCGTATGCACATATGCATAAAGTCTGGGGCACTGAAGGTGGTTATGATCCTGATGGGCGATGGTGTGACACAGTTATTCCACATTATTTAAACCCTGACGATTTTACACCCCAATTTAAAAAAGCTGATTATTATTTATATATTGGACGATTAACTCAGAGAAAAGGTCTTCAGATTGCGATTGATACTTGTAAAGTATTAAACACTAAACTTATAATTGCCGGGGTTGGAGATTATCAGCCTAAGGCAGATAATGTTTTATATGCTGGGCAAGTTAAACCAGAAATGAGATTAAAATTATATCGCAATGCAATTGCTACTTTCGCACCCACGCAATATGTAGAACCTTTTAATATGACGGTCATTGAATCTCAAATGTGTGGAACGCCGGTTATCACAACAGACTTTGGGGCATTCACTGAGAACGTTAAACAAGGTGTTGGTGGTTTTAGATGTCGTACATTTGATGATTTTGTTAAGGCCGCCACTTTAGTAAAAGATTTAGATTTAGAAGAAATTAGAAATTACGCTGTTGAAACTTGGGGTTTGAATAATATAAAACATAAGTATCAAAGATATTT
>JGI20214J51088_10001500_pt1 | contig 15913 bp, 10 predicted proteins | sample WetSurMetagenome_FD_51088 | JGI IMG/M metagenome (IMG submission 51088) | reverse complement strand
TTCTCATCACCGCCATGCCTGCCACACTTACTGAAAGGGCAAACAACGCTTTGCCCGGTTCAATATGTATTTCTGAGGTCAGGAAAGTGGTTGTCCAGTTATTTATTAGTGATTCAAAGCTACTCTGAAAAAAAAGGAAGAACGATATTAAAAGCAACATTGTATCGCTCAAAAGTGCTTTGGTCTCTTTTACAGAGATGCCTTCTGTATGCTTGGGAGGAGGGAAGCTGATGACGAGGTAAAACAGTGCGGTAGCTGCGGTAAGCACCGCAACTGCAATAAGTATTATTTCAAAGCTGAAAACATGCTTCAGCAGCCCCAGAACCAGAGGCATCCCCAGAGCCCCGATAGTAAAACAGACTCCCAGCAGACTGAGATTTGCTCCTTTTTCTTTTGTGCTGAGGTCAGATACAATGGCATTGGTGGCTCCGTTAATAGCGCCGGCGCCGGCGCCAAAAAAGAATACTATAACCCTGAGCAAATTAAGGGAGGTAACATTTGCCATTGCAATGAATCCGCCGCAGATAAATAAAGATGAAATGGCAAGTAACAGCCTGTATCCCCACTTATCACATACAGGTCCAAAAAGAAGTGAACCGGCGAGAATTCCAAAAGGAAGGATAGCGAATAGTGATCCGGCGCTACCGTCATCGATGCCGATCTTTAATTTCATATCAGGTACAATTGATCCTAATGTGATAAGGCTTATACCGAACAGGAGCATGCCAAAACAGGCTGCAAAGAAGACTATTTTTCTGTTGAACATCGGGAAGTTATTTAGGGGTTGATTTCAATGCCAGATACCCTGCCCCATATACGCCTGCATCTGTTCCCAGGCCAGATGGTTCGATACTAACCTGTGTAATGCTGATAGGCTGTGCCCAGCGCTCGGCCTCTTCCCGAATATGAGGAATAAGTTTTACCGCCGGTCCGAATACGCCACCTCCGAGGATTATCTTTTCAGGATTAAAAATGCTGACAAAATTTGCGACAGCCATCCCCCAGAACTTAATTGCCTCTTCAATTATTTTGACTGCAATTTCGTCATTGTTGTCATAAGCGTCAAATACATCACGAGATGTGATCTTCTCTGCAGGTTTTTCCTTCAGCGCCCCTTTATATTTACTCTCTTTGGCAAGATATTCCCTGGCAACTTTTGCAAGACCCTCACCTGATGCATTATATTCAAAGCAGCCACAGGCCGCATATTCTTCCCGGAAAGGTTTGCCCAGAGCCATCCATCCTGTTGCCCCGGCAATATCATTTGAGCCGCGCAGCACTTTACCGTCAATCATTATTCCTGCGCCAATCCCTGTACCCACTGATAAGAAAACGGCATCCTTACATCCGAGTGCATTACCTTTCCAGCATTCTCCCAGAATATAGCAGGCTCTGTCGCTGTCAATGGTCACAGGTAAACTGCCGGTTACTGACTTTATTTCCTGCAAAAGAGGATAGTCATCCCAGCCTGGAATGTTGGGTGCCCATACGGTTCCCTTTTTCTGCCTGTATATTCCTGGTATGCAAATGCCTACAGATTCAATGTTGTTGCCATCTTTGGCGGAAGAAACCATATAGGAGCTTATAACGGATTTTATCATCCTGCCAGTCGCTCTTGCATCACCTTTCTCAAGAGATACGATACTGCTTTTAATAATCTCACCTTCGTTGGTGAAGGTGGCAAGTGCCATTTTTGTACCGCCAATGTCTACTCCCAATACAGCCATCTTATTTACGCGTTTATTATAAAAGCTGGTTTCCGTTTATTATAACTCCTTTAAGAGTGAAATCTTTATTAAAAATTGTAAGGTCAGCCCTGCATCCCTTTTTTAACAGCCCTCTCTCCCTGCATTTTATGACTCTTGCCGGATAAAGCGAAGCCATCCGCAGTGATTCTTCCAGCGGGATATTAGCGTGTTGAACGCAGTTCTTTACTGCCTGTAGCATTGTGAGTGCCGACCCTGACAGGGTGCCGTCAGGAAGAGTGAACCGGTCTCTTTGCCTTACATGCAAATATGGACCATGACTGCTCTCTTCAACTGCATCGGAAACAAGGTAAAGCCTTTCTTTCATAATTGATTTGCAGAGATAAATCATATCATAGCTCACATGTATTCCATCTGCAATAATGCTTGCATATACATCCCGGTTCATGAAAGTGGCACCCGGAAGGCCGGGATCGCGGTGATGCAGTGGCGACATGGCGTTAAATAGATGGGTCACGGTGCTGATACCGTTTCTGAATCCTCTTTCAGCTTCACCGAAGGAGGCATTACTATGACCTGCAGCAACAGTCACCCCATAATCTGTAAGAACCTGTATTACTTCAGGCGAGCAGATTTCAGGTGCGACTGTCATCATCTTAACTGCTCCGGCGGAATTGGAAAGAAGATCTTTTATGTCCTGAACTCCGGGAATAGTGATATGGTGTTTTGAATGTGCCCCCGCTTTTGAAGAGCTGATAAATGGTCCTTCAAGGTGCAGGCCCAGTACCGCCGGATGTGGATTTTCTTTTATTACCCCGATGGCTTTATGGTAAACATAATCTGAGTTTGTGGGGATAGCTATCAGGAAAGCTGTCGTACCGCTTTTTAATATGTTCTCAGTAATTGCATTGAGGGCTTCCGGCGTCGGGTTATCTGAGAAAAGGTATCCTCCGCTGCCGGCAATCTGAAGGTCAATTAATCCGGGAGTAATTATTCCTCCCTTGCAATCAACGGCCATTGCATCAACCGGAACAGATTCCGGTCCGGCTATTTCCCTTATTTTTTCCCCCTCGGTCAATAGCACTTTACCGCTTAAAAGTTCTTCCCCGGTAAAGATGGTTGCATTGATAAATGCCGTTATCATAAAATAAGATATATGATATATGATATCTTTTCAAAGATATCTATTTTTGCATATCAAAAACAGGGGAAAGTAAAATGATTTTTCCAGGCAAGATTGTGTTTACCGGGTAAAAGACAGGCCCCTGTTAGAGAAATTTTGCGTCATAATCCTGACTTCCATCGGAAACATGTACATCTATTATTCTTTGATATCCGGGATTGCCGTTTTTATGAGTCGCAGAGCCTGCATTATAGCACCTCGGAATATCCCATGTACCGTGGATAAAGGTGCCAATACCTTCCGGATCACGATGATAATGACCAAAGAGAAGCAGATCTATTTTACCCCTTATAATTTTTTTAAGTTTATCCCTGTCTTTCAACTGCATGCCTATCTTATAATCAAAAGGGTGATGATGAAGATAAACTACCTTTTTCCTGGCATCAACTTCCGGGCGCTTAAGTATCTTTTTCAGCCTCACACGTTGTTTCCTCCCCAGTTCTCCCTCTGACAGGATGCGATCCAGCCAATGCAGCTCCTCGGCTGTTGAGTCAAGACCTATAAATGCAACATCATCAATAATGTCAAGTTTAGGGTAGGTGATACCTGATGTGCCAAAAAATTTTTCCTTGAATGGCTTAACAAACTTTTTGTCACCAAGAATGCCTGTTCCATAGTCATGATTACCAGGAATGAGAAGTACCCGGTATCCGTTGTCTTTGAGTGTCTGAATTATCTCCAGCGCTTCAGAAACAAACTCATCATGATGGGCGTTGTCAACAATATCGCCTGTGATCACGATGATGTAATCCTGAACAGGTTGTCTGGTCTCAATGATTTTTTCTGCTATGGTGCGAAACTTATCACCGCAGTCTTCATTGCCGAGGTGAATGTCTGAGAGGTGGATAATCTTCATAACAGGATTTTATTTTTCAGTGGCTTTTGTTCTGCCAAAACTGCAAATAAAATTAATCAGGGTTGTGATTAATTCCAAAAATTTAAATAGAAAAGGCCCGGAGAGACGGGCCTTCTAGAACTTAAATCGAATAGAGATGTAAAACTACTTTCGAATATCTATCTTAACACTAAATAGAGTACTTTTAACATCACAATGAACTATCATTCAAAAGAATAATTTGTATGATATGTGGCAAAGCTATAAATGAATTCGAGGGAATAAATTAAAAACTCATTAGAAGTGTATTAGAAAGTGGTGAAAGCTACTCTCTCTGGGCCTCAAATTGTATTTTTGCCTAAAAAATGAAGGGAAATGGATAACATCAACATACTGATTGTGGAGGATGAACAGCGACTTGCCGAGGTTATGAAAAAGCATTTTGAGGAATGCGGGTTCAGGTCAGATATTGCCTGTGACGGTTATATTGGCAGGCAGATGATTGAAAAGCAGCGTTATAATCTTGTTGTTCTTGACATCAACCTTCCTATCATTAATGGTTATGATCTATGTAAGGAGATACGTAAAACAGACAGTAAGATTCCGATCATAATGCTTACGGCATATGGTACTTCCGATAATAAGATTGCCGGGTTTGATGCCGGAGCCGATGATTATGTTGTAAAGCCCTTTGAACTGAGAGAACTGGTGGCAAGGATAAATGTCTTCCTTCGTCGCTCAGAGTCGGTTACCATGAAAACAGAAAAACTTAAAATAGCTGATCTGGAGATGGATCTTGAAACAAAAGCAGTGACAAGGGCCGGCAAAAGAATTGACCTAACGGCCAAAGAGTCACTGCTGCTTGAAACATTCCTTAAAAACAAGTACAGGTTACTTTCAAGGGAATTCATTATTGAAAAAGTGTGGGGAATTGATTTTGATCCCAACACAAATATTATAGATGTTTATGTAAATTATCTGAGAAAAAAAATAGATCGCGATTTTGAGCCGAAAGTTATACATACCAAGTATGGCTTTGGCTTTATCTGCAGTGATACGGAGATTTAAGAGATGAATATCAAGACAAAGCTGTCAATCCAGTTCACCTTTATTGTTACTGGTGTGCTGTTCTTTACTTCTGTCCTCGTTTATTATTTTTCATATACAAGTCAGGTGAACAAGTTCAGGGATAGTCTTCTTGAGAGTGCCCGCAATACTGCAAACCTGATGATGAACGTCACAGAGATCAATTCTGATCTGCTTAAGAAGATTCATCAGTCAACCATCCAGTTGCAGGACGAAGAGATTGTGATGACCGATGCAAACCTTAACAAGATTTACAGCAACAATGCACGATATCTTTCCGACATCACAATTAAAGAAAATTCGCAGGAGAGATATCTGAGTTTTTTCTCCCTGGGAGGGAAAGATGGGGTATGTTATAAGCAGACTTATAATGGTTCAGAATACTGTGTCTTTGTTATGGCCCGAGACAAATCACGTGTTGAAGATCTTGCTGAGCTACGCAGGATACTACTGTGGAGCTTCCTCTTAGGCATTGTTCTTTCCATTCTCTCTTCATATCTTTTCTCACAAAGGGCAACAAAGCCGATACTTAAGATAATCAAGAGTGTCAAGGAGATCAACTCTGTGAAGCTGGGCACCAGGGTTGATGAGGGTAACCGCAAGGATGAGATAGCTCAGCTGGCAATTACATTCAACGAGATGCTCACAAACCTTGAGATAGCATTCAGAAATCAGCAGGATTTTGTGTCAAATGCATCACATGAACTCCGCACGCCCGTCTCGGTAATGATAAGCGAGAGTGAATATCTTCTCAGTCACGACAGGAAAAAGGATGAATACGTAAAACATATTACCGAAGTAATATCTGACCTCAAAAAGCTCAATGCCCTTCTCAACAGCCTGCTTGACCTTGCACAGATAAACCGCGATAAACCGGTTGTTTTTGAGAACGTAAGGATTGATGAGATTGTTTTCAATGCCATTTTTCAAGTCAAGAACAGGTATCTTGGACGTAAGATTGTGCCGAAGATTGTCTATCCCGAGAGCGGTGAAGACCTGCTTGTTTATGGAAACAGCGGCCTCCTTGAGATTGTCTTTGAGAACCTCCTCGATAATGCCTGCAAGTTCTCAAATGAAGATATTCATGTCGGTTTTGAGATTGATAAAGAAAAAATTCTGATCACCATTTCTGACAATGGTATTGGTATTCCTTCAGGGGAGCTTGAAAAAATATATAATCCTTTTACACGTGCCTCAAATGTGAAATACATTGGCGGGTTTGGAATCGGAATGTCACTTGTTAAGGGGATACTTAACCTTCATAACGCCACATTCAGCATTAATAGCCGTGAGAATGAGGGCACACAGATCACTATCATCTTTAACAGAATAGCAGGATGAATCGCTTGCTATTTTAAAAGGACCAAATATAAGGAGCAGATGACACCCCAATCATGGCCAATCCTTAAAAGCCACTTTTGCTTAATGCTTCTTTCAAGAGTGATATGTCCCTTTGTGCATAATTATTTTACCGGAGCAATCTCAATCAATGTAAATGTGGCCGGCTTTATTGTCGGTCGCGGATGCTGATTGGCTTCTGTCTTTTCCGGGGCAGGCCCAAACTCAGCCGTGGTCAGAAAGAGGTGATGTGTCTTTTTATCAATAGTAATGGTTCTTGCTCCCGGTAGTGTTTTTACTGTTTCAAGCACCACAAATTTATCCGGGCTGGTTTCCTGTACAACAGTCATTGTTCCTTCTCCGTTTGAGCTGTAGGCTCTTTTCAATCCCGGGTCAAATGTTGCACCATCCGTATTTCTGCCAATCGGAAGGGTAGTGATTACCTTGCCTGATATTGCATCTACAACAACCATCATCTCATTTCCACATACTGCAAACAACTTATGATTTTCATTATCCAGTGCCAGCCCGCTTGGCTCTTCACCCGGGGCGATGCTCCATACTTTATCCACACTGAGAGTAGCGGCGTCAATGCAGGTTATCTCACTCTTGTCTTCAATATTTACGTATACCTTTCCTTTACCGTCAGTGACAGAAAACTCAGGTTTACCATCAAGCTTAATAGTTGCAACAACCTTATCTGTTTTTGCATCAATTACTGTCGCATTTGCCGATCTCCCGTTGTACACAAATACTTTCTGGCTGAAAGGGTCATAAAGAATAGCATCAGGGTTCTGTCCCGTGACAGCAACTTTTTCTTTAAATGCCAGCAGTTTTAAGTCAACGACAGTTACGGACGAATCTTTACCGTCACTGATAAATGCTTTGTTAAGCTCAGGAGCTAATGCAATGCCGTGAACTCCTTTTGTATCAGGGATCATGCCAAGAAGGGTTCCGGTCTTTCCATCCACCACGTCCACAACCGTTCCATGAGATATGAATACCCTTCCGGTAGATTCATCAACGCTGAGATAGTCCCAACCGCCTTCGCCGGGAACATGGTATTTGTTTACCACCTTGTATTCCGAAGGTTTTGACTGAGCGTTCAGGAGGAAGCTACTCCCTGCCAGCAGGAAGCAAAAGACAACAAGCAATTGCTTTTTCATATCATGATTTTTTAGTCCTGTATCAAAGGTAGTCAGGATAAAATGAAGATAAGATGAAATATATCAAAAACAGGCAGTTAAGATGGTAAGTGCTGCAAATATAATGCAGCACTTAAACTTCAGTTCTTTAGATTTTCAATATATATATCTTGCATCCGCCTGCAGTGCAACGCGTATTGCCTGCTTAAGATCCTGGGCACAGTCTACAACCATTTCGATATCATCAGGGAACTCAACCGGTTTAGAGGCTAACATTTGTCTCTGACGATCAGACAGTGCACCCTGGTCTCCGATAGCTCTTGCTGATATGTGTTCAAAGCCTGACCTTGCACCGATAGGATCAGTTTTAATAACTTTTTCAGGTCTCAGACCAACAACCTCTACCTGACCATCAATAACACACTGTTTTCTCTGCACTGTCTGTATGAGTGCACACTGAAGCGTTTTATATTTCTTGACTTTGATGTCATTCCCAAGGGTGTCTTTTTTTACATTTCCCTTTTCATCAAGAACATACTGAAAACCGTCTTCAACATCTCTTTTAATAAGGCTGTCGAGCTGTACCTGGTTATCCGGGCTGACAGCAATGTTTTTTACGTAAACGTTTACCTCATAATCAAAGCTGGTGTTGGCATCAAGTGAGGTGGTATAATATTCAACCCATTCAGTGTTGAGCGAAGCTATATCAATGTTTAGCAGATCCTTTTCAAACTCTTCAGGGAATTTAAGCTGAGAGTTATTCCTCAGGGTTATGAATACCCTGCTTATGCCATAGTAACGGGCATCGGACAGCATAGGGTCAATATTCGGATAGTCACCGACGTAATCCTTTGCCCGGACAAACTCGTTATAAGCCTGACGGTAAGAATCTTTAGTGCCGTTTTTCATCAGCTCCTGGCCATGGGCATAATAAAAGTCGGCAGCTTTTTTCTTGGCAGCGGCCATTTCTGAGAGGTAGTCAACATAAGGGAAGTCAACTGTTCTCCCCTGGTATTGCAGAGGTGTCACTGTGCGAACCAATGCCTGCCTGTCGTTCAGTCTTTTATATATTAAATAAATCTCATCCCATGAAGATGCTTTCCCTTCAATCTTAAGGTAGCGTATACGTTCGTTATCCTGCTCGGTTACAACCTTCATTGCCTGCTCCAGAGTCTGTATATCTTTTTCACTTGTCGGATCCTTGCGCAGATTTTTTACTGCTTTCTGAATGGCGCCGTCGTAGTTGCCATGTTCAAGCTGTTTCTTTGAAGAGCCACAACCGGCCAAAAGCAGGGTTGCTAAAACAATCAGTACGTAAAACTTTTTCATATTTCCCCTATTAATGTTTGGATAAAGTTAAAAAAAAGTATCGAAAGTCCATAAAGTTCATAAAGTATGCAAGGCTCCGGAATCCCGTAATGTTTGAATCCTGGACACCTCGCCCCTTTAGGGGAGAGGCCGGGAGAGTGGCAGCTGATTTTAAGGACTTCAGACTATTAAGTTACCCTGTTGCAAAAAAAGATTTTATATATATCTTTGTCTCGCTCATTTTAGGGCAGTTCTTTGTTTTGGGGATTTAGCTCAGTTGGCTAGAGCGTTTGACTGGCAGTCAAGAGGTCAGGGGTTCGATTCCCCTAATCTCCACCTTCGCCCTCCGTAGCATCAGCGAAGGAGGGCTTTTTATTTTATAAAGTTTCATAATTCGCTGAAGCTACTCCGGGCTGCGGCGGACACGGTCCACAACATTTTCAAAAAAACAAAAGAGGCCTGATTCAGATGATCAGGCCTCTTTTGTTTTATCATAGCTTTTATTGCTGTTCGTCGTTACCGTATCCAGCCTGATTAGTCTCCTGCTGTGGCCCCTTGTTCATTCTCTTTGGCGCCATATTACCAAAGCTGTACGTAACTGTCAGCCCTACCATGCGGCCACCCCACCAGTTCTGGCTGTCCTGGATATAACCAACACCGGAGGTATATGTCTTCCTTTTTCTTGAGTCAAGAATATCACGTGCATTGATGCTGAAGCTAAGCTTTTTCATTTGCTTCCGAAGACCGGCATCTAATGAATAGTTGGCTTTCTGATACCCTTGGGCAACAATCTGTTTCGCATTGTAGTTTCCTGTCAGCTGAAGCGAGTATGATTTAGGGAATTTAAAACTTGCTATCATCCTTGCATTCCAGGTAAAATCTTCGTTGCTTTTTCCTGTTATAAAATCAGATGCCCCTTCAGGCAGATATTTAAAACTGTTAAGCTTATAATAATAGATATTGACTGTTGAGGTGAGCTCAAGCATTTTAAACAGCTCATCCTTCAGGACAAGTTCTGTACCCGTAGCCATTGATCTTGAGATATTATCGAAAGTGGTTTTCATCACATTTCCCTCAAGGTAGCTTATCCTCTGAATAACGTTGTCAGTGTTGCGGAAATATCCTGAGAAAGAGAATACATGCTTTTCCCAGTTCTTTATATAATTCAGCTCGAAAGCATTTGAGAACTCAGGAAGAAGATTAGGATTCCCGAAGGAGATATTTGTTGAATCGGTGAGATCCACAAAAGGATTAACGTCATGGCCTTCCGGACGCTCAATGCGGCGGGTGTAGCTTAGCTGCAGCTCATTGTCGGCAGGTAAAGAGTATGACAGGAATACCGTCGGAAAGAGACTGAAATAATCCTTTTTAAAGGGTGTTACATCAGAAGCACTCTGGTTATATCCCGGAGAGCGGGTTTCAATAGTTGAGTATTCACCCCTCAATCCAAGCTGGTAACCAAATTTATTCAGCTTGCCTGTATAGGTGGTATAAAGTGCATGGACAGCCTGGTTATAAAGAAACCTGTTAAAGAGGTCAGTCTGGGGAACGGCCGAACTTTCACTGGGACCACCATAAGTTTCCACCGGACTGTTATCACTTTCAATGGTTGACTTATATCCTGCTTCTATCTTTGTGTTTTCGTTGATCTTCTTATAATAGTCAAGCTGTATTTCAGTCTCGTGGTTATTCATATTCATGATCTGTTTCTGATATGAATTAACCTCACTTGCGTCGGCAAACACAGAATTCTGTTTATATATCGAAGTATTGTCCATTCCCCATTTATCGGTTGTGAAATTAAAATCGAGGTAATGGTCTTTACCAAACTCGTGTTTGTAACCAAATTCAAGGTTCCAGCCGTTCATTTTATTTTCGGCATCGGTTAATCTGGTGCTGCTGGTAAATGAGTTTGGGACATCACTCAGGTAGTTTACCGTTCTGTTGTTGTCTCCATTGCCGAACATTGCAAAGCCACCGGCAGTAATATGATCATTTGGAGTGACATGCCATGTCATTCCCAGCCTTGTGAAGATATTGCCTCCGCTTCCGCTGTTGTTTGATTTCTGGTCGAGGAATGTTGTGTCTGTATCTGAGGTATTCAGTCGATTGCTGAATCCTCCGCCTTTACGCACTCTCTCCCTGTAGGCCAGGCTTGCATATGCATCAATCTTGCTGCTGCTGTAATTGTAATTTGCGCTTGCATTATATCCGCCCTGCGAGTCACCTCCCAGCTGAAAGCTGCCATAATAACCGGCTTTCCGGTCTTTCTTTAGCACGATATTAATAATTCCGGCAGTTCCTTCCGGACTGTACTTTGCTGACGGGTTTGTTATTACCTCTATCTTTTCAATTGTCTCTGCCGGAAGCTGCTCAAGTATCTGCCCGCGATTATCGGCTGAAAGACCTGATGCTTTACCATTTATCCATACTGTAACCGATGAGTTACCTTTAAGGGATATGCCGCCCTCGTTGTCTACTTCAACAGATGGGATATTGCTTAAAACATCAGTGGCAGAGCCTCCTGATGCAGCAATATTCTGATCAACAGTAAAGACTTTTTTATCGATGTCAACCTTCATCTCTGACCTGATACCTACAACTTTTACCTCATCCATCATCTTTGCATCAGCAGAGAGAGCTACGGTGTGAATATTTACCACGCCTCCTGCGGGTGAAATCGTAATTGGCTTTTCAACTGATGTATACCCGATATATGAAATTGTCATATTATAATCACCGGCAGGTATGTCAAGAATTATAAAACTCCCGTTCTTATCGGTAACTGTTCCCAGCGGATTGACGCCTGTCACATTTTGCCTTTTAAGCACTACATTCACAAACTGCATGGGTTCTTTTGTACCAGCATCAATAATCTGTCCTGTTATCTTACCCCTGGTCTCTTCGGCAAATACATTATTAAACGTAAGAACCATTGGTAATAATAAAATAAAAAATGCTCTCTTCATTTTAAAAATCAAAATTTGCGCAAAGTTGGGTCAATTGCGTCAATATTGAATTCATTTTTAGTTAAAAAAGAATAAAACAAATAATGTTCATGACGTCGGCTGTGCAGCACAATGACCTTCAGTGCAGCAATATTATGAGAACTAACAGCTTAATTATTGGTTTTGTTTTAACATGAGGGAAATATTTTAATACTTTTGCGCCGTTGAACTGATTTATGATTAAAAAAGAAACGACTGAAGAACGTGCGGTGCTGGTAGGAGTTATCACTCCGGATGTTGATGAGGCTACTGTTGCTGAATATCTTGATGAGCTTGCTTTTCTTGCCGAGACGGCTGGAGCAGTGCCTGTAAAACGTTTTTCGCAAAAGGTGGAATATCCTAATCCCAGAACTTTTGTAAACAAGGGAAAGATTGAAGAGATAGCCCTCTTTGTTCAGGAAAATGATATTGAGATTGCAATCTTTGACGATGACCTTTCGCCGAGCCAGATCCGTAATATTGAGGGGATACTTAAATGCAGGATTCTGGACCGCACCAATCTTATACTTGATATCTTCGCCTCGAGGGCACGTACCTCGCATGCCCGTGCACAGGTTGAGCTTGCACAGTACCAGTATCTCCTGCCACGGCTGACAGGTATGTGGACACACCTTGAGCGTCAGCGTGGAGGTATCGGACTGCGTGGTCCGGGTGAGACAGAGATTGAAACCGACCGACGTATAATAAGAGACAAGATTTCCAAGCTCAAAGAGGATCTTAAGAAGATAGACACCCAGATGTCGCAGCAGCGTAAGAACCGGGGCAAGATGGTAAGGGTTGCACTGGTGGGATATACCAACGTTGGCAAATCTACCCTGATGAACCTGATATCAAAGTCAGAAGTATTTGCCGAGAACAAGCTCTTTGCAACCCTTGACACAACGGTACGAAAGGTTGTGATTGATAACCTGCCGTTTCTCCTTAGCGACACGGTCGGATTCATACGCAAGCTGCCTCACGACCTGGTTGAGTCATTTAAATCGACACTCGATGAGGTAAGGGAAGCAGATCTGCTGATACATGTTGTTGACATATCGCATCCCGGATTCGAGGAACAGGTTGCAATTGTGAACGGCACACTCGGAGAGCTGAACTCGCTGGATAAGCCGACAATAATGCTCTTCAATAAGATAGATGCATTTAATTATATCCCTAAGGATGAGTTTGACCTTACTCCTTCGACAAAAAAGAACCTTTCACTTGCTGACCTGAAACGTACATGGATGGCCACGGGCAAAGATTACAGCACAGTTTTCATCTCGGCAAAGACAAAGGAAAATGTTGAGGAGATGAAATCACTGATATATAACGAAGTAAAGAAGATACATTCTATCCGTTACCCCTTCAATGATTATCTGTATTGACCCGGCTCACTGCCGATGACAGGTGAGGATGTGGGATGTAGAACTGTTGCATGCAACAGTTCTACGGAATACATTAAATAAATACTGTTATTTAAGCAACCCAGCCTTTATCATTGCCTCGGCAATCTGAACAGCATTGGTGGCAGCACCCTTGCGGATATTGTCGGCAACAACCCACAGGTTAAGAGTATTGTCCTGCGAGAAATCACGACGCAGACGTCCAACGAAAACTTCATCCTTGTTGTGTGAGATGATAGGCATAGGATATCTCTTTTCAGCAGGGTTGTCATAAAGGATTACTCCCGGCATACCGGAAAGTAGCTCTCTCACCCTGTCAAGATCATAATCTCTGGCAAACTCAACGTTTACTGCTTCTGAATGCCCGCCTACCACAGGGACCCTTGCTGCTGTTGCTGTAACTTTTATACTGTTATCCTCAAGTATCTTACGGGTCTCATTCACCAGCTTCATTTCTTCCTTGGTGTATCCATTATCAAGGAAAACGTCGCATTGCGGGAGACAGTTCATGTCAATCTGGTAAGGATAAGCCATATCGCCCTGGATACCCTGACGCTCATTTTCAAGCTGGGTGACAGCTTTAACGCCCGTGCCGGTTACTGACTGGTATGTTGAAACAACAATACGTTTTATTGTATACTCCTTATGAAGAGGAGCCAGTGCCATCAACATCTGTATTGTTGAACAGTTGGGGTTTGCAATAATCCTGTCGGCTGCCTTTACTGCATGAATGTTTATCTCAGGGATTACAAGCGGTATGTTCTCTTCCATACGCCATGCCGATGAATTGTCAATAACGACAGAGCCATTCTGTGCGAATACCGGAGCCCATTCCTTTGATACTGAGGCACCGGCTGAGAAGAGAGCCACTTCCGGTTTGGCTTCAACAGCCTCCATAACACTAACAACCTTCAATGGCTTTTCGTTGAAAATGACATCCTTTCCTACAGATTTCTCTGATGCGGCAGGATACAACACATCAACCGGAAAATTTCTCTCCTCAAGGACTTTTAACATCATGCGGCCAACCATCCCGGTGGCACCGACAACTGCTACTTTCATTTTTTCTTTTTAATTATTTAGTCGAAATTTGTTTACGGAATAATTAGCAAAAATAATTTTTTTTCATTCTCGCTGCATGAAAAAAGTAATTGTGTTATTATTTCTGCTCCTGCAGTTGAAATCTTTCAGCCAGATCTTATATTCATTTGAAAGCGGGACCACTGCAGGATGGAGCTTCTCTCAGCAAGAGCGGTGGGCTGCCGATTCGTTCCAGCCAATTAATGGTTCCTGGTCGCTGCATCATGTGTATAATAATTCATCAGCAGCAACCGATGCAGCCTCTTTTTCCCTGGAAGGATTGTGCCCGGAGTGCGCAGATGCGACATGGAGCTTTTATGTGCGACATGGTTATGCCCCATCAGCATCAAACAAATGGGCATTCGTCATCTCATCTGACATAAATGCAGGCAGCCTCCTCTCATCAACAGGTTTCAACGGTTTTGTCATCGGTGTTAACCTGATGGGTAACGATGACACTCTCAGATTGTGGAGTGTTACGTCGAAGGGCTCCGCCACAATAATAAGCTCACAGGTGAACTGGGAGAAAGACATTGGCACCTCAGCAGCTGTCAGGATTGTTGTTACACGGCAAAAATCAGGCGACTGGATACTCAGCCTCTTTAAAACCGATGGGGCACTTATTGGTACCTGGAAGGGGCACAGCAGCCTGCTTCCCGGGGCGGTATCATCAGGAATAGTTTACAGCTACACAGCAACAGCCGATCAGCTTTTATGGTTAGACGATGTCTCAGTTACCGGGAAGTTTGTACCAGATACAACCGCCCCTTCAATAGTTTCTGTAAAGGCGCTTTCATTAACCAAATTGCGCATCGTCTTTGACGAGGATCTTCAGGATCATATATTGCCTGCCGGAAAGGTAACACTTACATCCGGCATAACTATTCTGAAAACCACAAGAGTAACGGATGGGATTTATGATATAGAACTTACGGCGATGCTTAAAAATAAAAAGAATGACACTGCTATAATAACAGATCTGTGCGATAAGGCAGGTAACTGTTCGCCAGTAGTGTCTTTCGATTTTACCCCTGCATTTGCTGAGACAGGTGATGTAGTGATTAGCGAGATAATGTTTGACCCTTCTCCTCCTGTTGATCTTCCGGATGATGAATATGTTGAAATATATAACCGCACTGATTATGATTATTTAACATCAGGATGGATGCTTATTGCAGGTTCTGATACCTCGTTTTTGCCCGACAGGACAATTGCCCGCGGTGAGTTTTTAATACTCTGCAGCACCTCTGACACTTCAGCATTAAACCGGTATGGCAGGACGGCAGGCATTAAGTCATTTCCGGGACTTAACGATACGGGAGAGTTGATCGCTCTCAAGGATGGAGATGGAGCTCTTTTACACGGACTTGAGTTTGGCCCTGAGCTTTATAATGATGACCTGAGATCAGGCGGAGGATGGTCAGTTGAGTTAACTGACCTCAATGCTCCCTTTAACACAGGCGAAGCATGGTGTGCTTCACAAAACCCTCTTGGCGGAACACCCGGGAAGATAAATTCAGTACAGGAATCACATATTGACACCAGGTGCCCTGAACTGTTGACTGTTTATCCTGCTGATGAGGAAAATGTTGTTTTGGTGTTTAATGAAACCATGACCGGCACCAACAGTCCGGCCGGATTTATATGCGGAAATTCAAAAGCATCTGAAGTCACATCATTTGATCTTTTGGATAGGTTTTTTCTCATTTCTTTTGATGAGCCATTCAGGACAAACCAGGTATATACTTTGGAGATTCCTTCTTCGCTTACAGATTTTGCAGGGAACGCGTTATGTAAATCAACCGTTAGGTTTGGAATCCCTGTCGGGGCAAATACCGGAGA
>JGI20214J51088_10001499_pt1 | contig 15916 bp, 12 predicted proteins | sample WetSurMetagenome_FD_51088 | JGI IMG/M metagenome (IMG submission 51088) | reverse complement strand
CCGCGCTCCCTTGTCAGATACATCAGCACATTACGGCAAAATATAATATCCATAGCAGTGGTATTGTTGAGGAGCGACGGATAAGGGTCTTCAGCCAGATTATGATAGGAAAACGACACCATATCCTTGATATGAGGCAGGATCTCATAGCCTGCCTTCGTTTTCCTGAAAAACCTTTCCTTGAGCCACAAAGGGGCATTTCGAAAAGACCATTCGCCGTACACTCCACCGGAAGCTTTTTTAAGCGAGTGCGGATTTATGTCGGTCGCAAGAATGGTAATCTTCCAGTCTTTTATGTCAGGTAAGTTTTTGTATAGCGCTATCGCAATGGAATATGCCTCTTCGCCTGTCGAGCAACCGGCGCTCCAGATTTTGAGGCGTTGTTCCTTGCCCCTTCGCGACCGGATCAATTCAGGAAGAATATGCGCCTCGACAACATCGAAACTTTCCCTGTTTCTGAAAAAATAAGTTTCTCCCACCGTAAGATGACCTGCCAGAGTTTCGATCTGGCTATGTGTCAACCGGGATGACAACAGCCATTTTATACAGGATTCGGCATCATCATATCCAAAATCATTGATAGCTGAACATATCCCTCTTTCGAGATCGCGAAAACGTTCTTCCGGAAAGTGCAGCCCCATATGGGTTTCTATAAAAAAGCTCAGGCGCGAGAGCTGAGTAGAGCTTATCTTAATTGCGCCATCGTCATTATTGCATGAAACTCCTGACACTGTTTCATTCTCAGTCTTTGAGTTATGAGTCATGACTGCAGGCTTCCGGGTTCATTTTTCCGTCGGTTTGTAAAAGCGGTTCAATGACCGCTATATCGTCAAGCGACAGCAATCTTCCAAGATCGTAAATATATACAATGCCCTCTTTCAGCTTTACCACACCTTCCAGATACTTTATGCCCGGGAATAGCTCTTCAGAAGTAATGAAATCCTGATCCTCATATTCGGAGATGCCGTTGACCTCGTTTACCGGAATTGCTACCAGCCGGCTCAATGTATGCGCAATTATTATCTGGTCGCTCAGGGTTATTTCAATATCAGGCAGGTGAAAGAGTTCGCGAATGTTCAGTACAGGAACAGCCATCCCATGAATATTTATCAGACCCGATACAATTTCCGGAGCTCTTGGAAGTGGAGATATCTCTACTGAGCGAATTACTCTTTCTACACACTTAAGCGGCAGCGCGCAGCGCTGATCGGCGAGGCAAAAAACCAGAAGCATGCCTGTTTTCTTCACCGTATTCTGCCACCCTTCAGACTTCTTACCTTAATGCTACAAACATGCAAGCTGCTTGTCAAACTCTCCCCAAGATTGTGTGAAAGAAATTTACTGATTATTCTGACTATCCTTGCGATAGTGTCTACGCTGATTTCATTGACTTTCAGCAGGCAAGCGCAAAATCCCAAAAGACCGCTCAGGATCGCCAGAATAGACGTCAGGAATCAATAGAGACCAGGAATAGGTTTTTATCGGATAAAATGGTAAGAATAGACCGGAAAATACATTGTCCCAAGCATTTCACAATTGTGCTGTATTTTTAGATCAAATTATTTATACGTCAATATTCCTGGCTTCAAGCGCGTGCGTCTCGATAAACGCCTTGCGCGGCTCGACCTGGTCGCCCATGAGTATGGAGAATATCTCATCCGCGCCGACGGCGTCATCAACCGTAACCTGCAGGAAAGTCCTTTTTTCCGGGTCCATGGTGGTCTCCCAGAGCTGTTCGGGATTCATCTCACCCAGTCCCTTATAGCGCTGGATGGACAACCCTTTTTTTGAGTCCTCTGTTGCCATTGCCAACAATGCCCTGACAGACGCGGCTTCCCCGACCTCGCCCTTCAGTCTGATCTTGTAGGGAGCGGGGCCTATGGCCTCGACAATCTCCCCGTAAATACGCGCCATTTCCTTGTATTCCGGAGATGTNATAAGGTCAAAAGATATAAGAACCTTGCCATGCATCCTGACATCGAACGCATGGGCGTCATGCTCTTCATCAAAGACGATCTTGCCCGCCTTTGACTCCGGGAAGCTCCCGGCGATCTTCTTAACAAGCTGCTCCATCGCCTCTTTGGTCTTGAATGTCTCCTTGTCTATATTCCATTGCACAAGCGCCTCAATTATCTCCGGCACCCTGCGCCTCCTGCCGAACCAGTCCATCACCTTTTGATAACCCGCGATCTTCTTCAGCATGGGTATCAGATTCTTGCCTTCGTATTCTTTTGCCGGCGCAATGACCACCATGTCTTCAGCAGCAAGCTCAAAAAGCAGCTTCATCAGATCCGCCTCATTCTGGATATACTTTTCGGTCCTTCCTTTTTTTACCTTGAAAAGCGGGGGCTGGGCGATATAAATATAGCCACGTTCGATGAGTTCCGGCATATGTCTGTAGAAAAAAGTCAGGAGGAGCGTCCTTATATGAGCTCCGTCAACATCGGCGTCGGTCATTATAACGATCTTGTGATAGCGGCACTTCGCTACATCGAAGTCCTCAGCCCCGATACTGGTGCCGATTGCAGTGATCAATATCTTGATCTCTTCGGAACTCAGCATCTTGTCAAACCGGGCCTTCTCGACATTCAATATCTTGCCGCGAAGGGGCAGGATAGCCTGATAACGACGGTCTCTTCCCCCCTTTGCCGAGCCTCCTGCCGACTGTCCCTCAACAATATAAAGCTCCGACAGCGCCGGGTCTTTTTCCGAACAATCTGCGAGCTTGCCGGGCAGGCCGGTGTCTTCGAGCACGCCCTTTCTCCTCGTCAGCTCACGCGCCTTGCGGGCAGCGTCGCGCGCGCGGGCAGCCTGGAGCGCCTTTTCTATAATCTTCCGGGCAACCGCAGGGTTCTCTTCATAATAGGTCGAGAGAGATTCGTTTGTGATGGATTCGACGATGCCCTTTACCTCGCTGTTCCCGAGTTTCATCTTGGTCTGCCCCTCAAACTGGGGATTGGGCAGCTTCACACTGATTACAGCGGCAAGGCCCTCGCGGATGTCATCGCCCGAGATGGACTCTTTTCCCTCTTTGATGATGCCCTTTGACAGGGCATATGAATTTGAGGTCCGTGTAAGGGCGGATTTGAACCCTATAAGATGAGTGCCGCCCTCCCTGGTATTTATGTTATTGGCAAATGTAAAGATATTTTCGTTGTAGGTGTCATTATACTGCATGGCAATCTCGACGTTGATACCGTCCTTGTCCATACTGAAATATACCGGCTTGGGATGGACCGGCGTCTTGTTTTTGTTGATATGCTCGACAAAAGATTCGATGCCGCCCTGATAGAAAAATTCTTTGCTCTCGCTGGTCCTCTCGTCGGTGAAGTTTATCCTTAGGCCGCGGTTCAGAAACGCAAGCTCCCTAAGCCTCTGGGTAAGCACATCAAAGGAAAATTCGGTTATCTCGAATATCTCGGGATCTGCCTTGAAGGTGATCTTTGTGCCCTTGCCCTTTGTCTTTCCTACAACAGTGAGCGGACTGACCGGATTACCGCGTTCAAACCTCTGCTGAAAGACCTGGCCGTTCTGTTTGATCTCTACCTCGAGCCATTCGGAAAGCGCGTTTACCACAGACACTCCCACGCCATGCAGTCCGCCCGAGATCTTGTAGGCCTTGGACTCGAACTTACCGCCCGCATGGAGTTCTGTAAGGACTATCTCGGCTGCCGTGCGGCCTTCAGGATCGCCTGCATGCAGTCCGGTAGGGATACCCCTGCCGTTATCGATAACCGTGCAGCTGCTGTCGTGATGGAGTATGACATCGATATTGGTGCAATGTCCTGCAAGGGCCTCGTCAACGCTGTTGTCTACCACTTCGTACACCAGATGATGCAAGCCTTCAATGCCGGTCGAACCTATATACATGGCCGGCCGCATCCGAACCGCGGAAAGCCCTTTGAGGATTTTTATCTGTTCGGCGCCATATGCCTCTTCATTGGGTTCTATTGTATTGGTATCTTCCATTTTTCTCCTTCAAAAACATAGTGTTAAGCAAGAAGTGAGCGTCTGAGGACCTAAACGTCATATCAAATTCGCATACATGAGCAAGACTCCTGCCTTACACATACATATACCTATATTATATAGAATCAAATTATATTGAATCAAATCGGTTACGACTTATGCGGCTGGAANATTTTCTATAATCTCATTGGCATAACAACGCATTTATAGTCTTCTTTCCCCTCTTCCATCAGGATAGTCGGACTCAGAGGCTCGTTCAGCCTTAGAATTACCGTCTCTGATTCCATAACATTCAGCACATCGAGGAGATATTTGGCGTTAAAGGCAAATGACATGGACTCACCGGAATAATTGATCGGAGCTTCATCCTTGGCCTCGCCCAGATCCGGGTTTGATGTGGATATGATCATAACATCCGGATTGATATCCACCTTCACGGCGCTACTCCGCTCCTTGCTCATAATCGATACGATCCTGAGCGCCCGGCTGAAGGCGTCACGATTAACACCGACAATTTTGTTGTTATTAACCGGAAGCACCTGTTCATAATTCGGATAGGTCCCTTCAATCAATCTCGTCAGGAATTGAATGCCGCCAACCGTAAAGAGAACATGGTTCTTGCTGATATTAAGAGTTACCTGACGGGGATCGCCATCTATAAACCGTCTGAGTTCCGATACGGATTTCCTCGAAAGGATAAGTTTCATTTCCTCCTGCAAAGTTTCGGAAATCTCTTTGACGGAGAGGGCAAGCCTGTGGCCGTCAGTGCCTATCACATTCAGAATCTTGTCGGTTTTCAGATGGAAAAGCAGGCCGTTCAGCACATACCTTGTGTCGGATTCGCCGGCTGCGTATAATGTCTTTTCGATGGCGTCATGCAGCATCGAGGTGTCGATCTCTATTGTTATGGACTCAGAGGGAGCTATGGACGGCCATGCCGGATATTCATCGGGAGATATGCCGGCAAGCCTGAAATGGCTCTTGCCGCACTTAACTTTGACCCATTGATTGTCGGCAGACTCCAGGGCAATCTCGCCCTCCATTTCCCTTACGATTTCGAAGAGCTTCTTGGCAGGTATACATGCCTTACCTTCTTCAAGCACATTCATCTCAATAGGCTCTTTGAGGGCTGTTTCGAGGTCGGTGGCCGTAATAAAACATCCGGCGCTGCCAGCCTGAAGGAGAAAATTGTTCAGCGCAGGCATAGTGTTCCGCTTTTCAACGATATTCTGAATATCAGAAAGCTTCTTCAACAGCTCGTTCCTGTCGACATTTACCTTCATTGTTTCCTCCGATCGGTTTCCTGGTTTCTTTGAATCTATGACGCCTTTATCTTTCTGATAATCTGATCAATCATCTTGTTAAGGTTTTCGTCAGAACCCCTCTTGGTTTCTATCATTTTACAAGCATATATCACGGTAGCATGGTCTTTGCCGCCGAACGCCCTGCCTATTTCGCTGAGCGACATGGTTGTGAGCTGCTTGGCAACATACATGGCAATCTGCCTGGCATTCGCTATTTCTTTGGTCCTTTTTTTACCTTTGATGTCATAAATCTTGATACCCATATAGTCGCTGACCGTTTTCACGATAAGATCAAGAGTCAATGGTTTATCGCCTTCCGGTAAAAGATCCTTAAGAACATTTTTTACCAGCGCCAGATCGATAGGCATGCCTGTAAGCGAAGAATAGGCGCCCAGATTGATCAGGCATCCTTCGAGTTCCCTGATGTTGGATTTAACCCTGGAAGCAATAAAATAGGCCACATCCTCGGGGATAACGAGTTTCTCCGCCTCAGCTTTTTTATAGAGTATGGCCACCTTGGTCTCGACCTCGGGCAGCTGAATGTCTGCAATCAGCCCCATGCCGAATCTTGATCTGAGCCTGTCGGTAATATCCGAAATATCCATCGGAGCCCTGTCGCTGGATACCACTATCTGGCTCTGACGGGCATAGAGAGAATTAAACGTATGGAAAAACTCTTCCTGTGTAGCGGTTTTCCCTGCAATAAATTGTATGTCATCCACAAGCAGGACATCTGCGTTTCTGTATTTTTCCTTGAATTCACCCATTTTTTCATGTCTGAGTGATGAAATCACCTCGTTTGTGAATTGCTCGGCAGAGACATAATAAATAACCTTTCCGGGAAATCTGTCTACGATATCATTACCTATCGCATTGATTATATGGGTTTTCCCCAATCCTACCCCACCGTATATGAACAGCGGATTATATATTGTTCCCGGGCCCTCACATATCCTTTTTGCGGCAGCGTGAACATACTGGTTCGAAGGACCTACCACAAATGAATCAAACGTATATTTCGGGTTTAAATATATGCCCCTGCTTGCCAGCTTGCTTCTGCGGCTCTCATTTTTGGAATCCTGTTTCTTTAATTCTCCATCTTCCTTTGTTCCGACCCTGAATTTAAGAGCTACGGGATAACCAAGCTCAATCTCCAAAGCTTCACTAATAAGCTGAGGGTAATTATCTTCCACCCAATCCTTGAAGAATCTGTTGGGAATGTCTATATACGCTATTTTGTCTTTGACATGGTGAAGCTTCATAGGCTTAAACCACAGCTCAAAAACACTGTTTCCCAGCTTTTCGCAAATACTGGAAAGCGCGTTATTCCAGAAACCTTCTTTTTCGGTCATCCCCTGTACCATAGCTGATTCTCTGATATTTTTCTATATATTTATCAACAACTAACTAACAATTGTGGAAAACTCCTTTTTTGTTCACCGATAATTATAGCCTATAAGTAAAAATGATGGCAATAAAATGTTGGGGGTTTTGTCAGTTACTAAATATTCACAGATCATCATCCATCCCACTAATAACCCCATTTATTTTTCAGTAAGTAAACTTATTGAATATATTAAATAATATCGGCTTATTAACATATTCATGGCGCCTATTACGACTACTTAAAATATTCTTTAAATAAATAATAATAGTATAAAACCCAGCTCAAATTATCTGTCCGATTTTAAATACTCTGTAATAAACAGATCAATATCCCCGTCAAGAACAGAATCGACATCTCCCACTTCAAGGTTTGTTCTGTGATCTTTTATAAGACGATAAGGCTGAAGCGTATAAGACCGTATCTGATTTCCCCATGAAATCTCTTTTTTGTCTCCTTTGAAATCATCCAGTTTTTTTTCTCTGGATTTGAGAGTCATATCATAAAGTCTTGCTTTGACCACTTTAAGCGCAAGTTCCCTGTTGCGTATTTGGGACCTTTCACTTTGACACGCTACAATAATGCCTGAAGGTATATGTGTTATACGAACAGCAGATGAAACCTTGTTGACATGCTGGCCACCGGCTCCTGAAGATCTGAAGGTATCTATTTTAAGGTCTTCATCCCTTATTTCGATCTTTATATCATCTTCAAGCTCAGGATACACAAGCACGGCTGCAAAAGATGTATGTCTTCTTTTATTAGCGTCGAAAGGGGATATTCTTACCAGACGGTGTATTCCGGCTTCGGCTTTGATATACCCATAGGCATATAGGCCTGAAACTGAAAAAGTAACACCTTTAATGCCGGCCTCATCTCCAGGCTGACTATCTACTATTTCCACCTTATAATTGTGGCGTTCAGCCCATCGAAAATACATTCTCATAAGCATCTGGGCCCAATCCTGGCTCTCCACACCGCCTGCGCCCGGGTGAATAGACACGATGGCGTTGTTTTTATCGGCTTCTCCGGATAACAGAAGCCGCAGTTCAGCCTCGTCCAGAAAACCTTTAAGTTTTGTTATGTCTTTGAGCATTTCTTCAAGAAAGATATCGCCGCCGTCTTCATCGAGTATCTCGAGAGATTCTTCGAGGTAATTAATTTTTTGAATAGCTTCTTCGATGGGTGTAATAGTCTCCAGGATATTTGATTTTTTCTTTTGCAGCTCCGTCATTTTGTCATGAGAAGACCACACGTCTTCCTCGGAAAGATTTTTTTCAATCTGCGCCAGTGTCTCTTTAAGTTTATCTACATCAAAGATAACCTCGTAAGGAAACGAATTTATCTCTGATACCGCCGATCTCTTCCTGGATATCTTTTTTTAGAATCATTATATGCGCCTCCAGCCTATTTCTTGCGGAAATTTAGTAACAAAAATATGGATGACACTATACAAAAGAAAGAAAAAAGATCACCATATTTTGTGTAAAAAGATAAGGTCTGATCTGTTTTAATAACTTTTCTCAAAATAGTTCCTACAAATATATCGCTGGTCTGCAATATATTTCCGCTGCTGTCGATGAATCCCGATATCCCGGTGTTTGCCGCCCTGATCACCGGTTTTCTGTTTTCTATGGCCCTGAAAACCGCCATACTGAAGTGCTGGTACGGACCGCTTGTGTCTCCAAACCATGCGTCATTGGTCATGTTCACCATGAAGTCTCCGCCCTTAACATAATATTTCCGTACCAGCCCCGGGAATATGATTTCATAGCATATAGGAGTGGCAAAGGAGCCAAAAGGCGTTACAGCTTTTGTATAACTGTCGCCGGGAATGTAGTCGCCGACACCTTCGACAAGTTTGTTTACGAAAAAGAGAAGATTTCGAAGGGGAACATACTCGCCAAATGGCACCAGATGTATTTTATCATAAATATAGGAAGGTTTTCCCTCTTTTGTAAGCAGCACGGCGCTGTTGGAAAATTTGTCGCGCGAGTTGTTTTTCAGCATTACAGCTCCGAAAAGAAGGTATGTGTGAAGGCCCTTTTGAAATGATATGTGCTCATCGCTCTGGCGGTTGTTTCCAAAAAAGAAGGGCACCGAGGTCTCAGGCCATACTATTAAATTAGGCGGATTGGCAGTGGTTTCCGTTGTTGACAGCGCGCTGAGGGTCAGTTTTTTGTAAGCATCGGATACAAATTGCTGGTATTCCTTGTCCCATTTTTTGTCCTGTTCGATATTCCCCTGTACGATCGCCACATCGATCGGGGAACCGGGACGCTCCTGATATAGCCTGTAAAAGCCGTAGCAGAAATTTGCCGCGATGAGCGCCAGCAATACAATCCAGCCCGCATAAGTATAAAAGCGCGCATGAAGGGGCTTTATTATCATGCGCTTTCTGTGGATGAAGAAGTCGGCGACGGCTCCGTTGACGGCGATTATCAGAAAGGATATTCCGTATATTCCGGTGATATCAGCGGATTGTATGAATACCGTAAAATTGAACTGGCTGTAACCGAGACTGGACCAGGGGAAGCCGGTAAAGACGATGGAGCGAAGATATTCGAGTGATGTCCAGAGCACAGGAGCGACAAACGCAGCCGGCAAATCCTTTTTTCTTATGACTGCTGAATAGAGCACACAGAACAGGGCCGGATAGAGGCTCAGATAGAGGCTCAGGAGCAGTACAACGAATAGACTTGAAACAAGAGATATGGAGCCGTAATGATTGAGGGAATGATATATCCAGTATATTGTTCCGAAGAAATAGACGGTTCCAAACAGAAAGCCTATCCTGAATGACTGCTTCCCGGATTTGTCGTAAAGAAGAACCAGCAGAGGAATAAACGCGACCCAGACAAGGGGGAAGACATTAAATTGCGGGAAGGAAAGGACTACAAGCAGTCCACAGAAAGCGGCGCACAGATATGAAAAGTTCAGGCGATTCAAGATTTTCATCCCCATCTCACAATAAGGTTATTTTAAGTGAAAGCTATTTATGTTATCATAGAAAAAGTTATGTCCGCCATTGTTATAATACCATCCAGATATCAGTCTACGAGATTCCCCGGAAAACCCCTTGCGCCCATCAGAAACAGACCCATGATCCAATATGTTTATGAACGCGCAAAATCGGCCCTTTCAATCACTGATGTTTTTGTGGCAACCGACAGCCGACTTATCTTTGACGCGGTCGTGGGATTTGGCGGAAACGCGTTGATGACATCTGAAGAGCATCAGTCCGGTACAGACAGAATCGCGGAAGCTGTGGATATTCTGTCCCGAAAGGGCCTTCTGGAGGCGGATATTATCGTGAATGTGCAGGGCGATGAGCCCCTGATCAATCCGGACATGATAGACAGCGTTGTCGGTATTCTCGATGATGAAAGGGCGCACATAGGCACACTCGCAAGGAAAATAGATAATTCGCAGGACATATTCGATCCCAATGTGGTAAAGGCCGTATTCAACAGCGAAGGGTTCGCCCTTTACTTTTCACGCGCGGCGGTTCCCTATCACAGGGAGATCTTTACATGTGAAATTGCGGCGTCCCAGGGAGCCGTCCCTGCTGTCGGCGGCTGCGCCGGTATTACGATGTTCAAGCATATCGGAATATATGCCTATAGGGCTGCTATGCTTAAAAAGTTTACAATGCTGCCGCCTTCAGGGCTCGAAGCAGCCGAAAAGCTCGAGCAGCTGAGGGCTCTTGAACACGGCATGTCAATAAAAGTAAAAGAGACTATTTACGATACTATCGGGGTGGATACTCCTGCGGATATTGAGAGGGTGGAGAAATGTCTAAGTATATCTTTATAACAGGAGGCGTTGTTTCAGCCCTTGGCAAGGGCATATCTGCGGCCGCAATAGGCGCACTGCTCGAGTCAAAGGGGCTCCGGGTCACAATCCAGAAGCTCGATCCGTATATCAATGTGGACCCGGGCACTCTCAGTCCGTTCGAGCATGGAGAGGTCTATGTAACCGATGACGGCTGCGAGACAGACCTCGATCTCGGCCACTATGAGCGCTTCACGCATATGCGCGCGGCGGTGGTCAACAACTACACAACTGGAAAGATATATTTCAACGTTATCACAAAAGAGCGCAGGGGTGATTATCTGGGCGATACGGTCCAGGTGGTGCCCCATATCACCGATGAGATAAGGGAGGCCATCAAATCCGCCGCATCGGATGATTATGATGTCAATATCGTGGAGATAGGCGGCACGGTGGGCGACATCGAAAGTCTGCCTTTTCTTGAAGCCATTAGGCAGTTCCGGTATCATGTTGGAAAGGACAACGTGCTGTATGTGCATCTCACATATGTGCCTTTCGTAAAAACCGCTGGAGAACTGAAGACCAAACCGACCCAGCACAGTGTCAACGAGCTTCGCGAAATCGGTATTCAGCCGGATATACTCCTCTGCAGGACAGACAGGCCTATCCCTCCCGAAATGAAGAGAAAGATTGCTATTCACTGCAACCTTGATCCCGACGCGGTTATATCGGCGCTTGACCTCAGCACTGTATATGAGGCCCCTATTTCTTACCGGTCGGAAGGGCTCGATAAATTCATAGAGAACAAACTTGCTCTCAGGCTCCCCGAGGCAAAGCTCGATACCTGGGAACAGGTTGTCGACAGGATAAAAAATCCGAAGTTTGAATGCAAGATCGCCATCGTCGGGAAATATGTCGACCTCAAAGACGCATATAAAAGCCTGGAAGAGGCCCTTATCCATGGCGGTATTGCCAACAACTCCCGTGTAAATCTTCAGTGGGTCGATTCCGAAAAGATAGAGGCGTCTGATGCCGAAAGATATCTTTCAGAGGCCGACGGAATACTTGTGCCCGGCGGATTCGGAAACCGTGGTATAGAAGGCAAGATAGCGGCCGTGCAGTACGCCAGAGAGAAAAAGATCCCATATTTCGGCATCTGCCTGGGCATGCAGCTTGCGGTCATTGAATTCAGCCGGAATGTATGCGGTCTTTCCGCAAACAGTACGGAGTTCGACCCGAACACAAAAGATCCCGTCATTTATCTGATGGAGCGCTGGTACAATCACCGCTCGGGCAGGATCGAGGAGAGGACTGCCGAGTCGCAGATGGGCGGCACGATGAGGCTGGGCTCATACCCTACATCCCTTGTGGAAGGGACGCACGCATTCGATGCCTACGGGATGAGAGACATCAATGAGAGACATCGTCACCGTTACGAATTCAACAACAGATATCGCGACATCCTTACATCAAATGGGCTGGTAATAAGCGGGCTTTCGCCTGATAAAGAGCTTGTCGAGATAGTAGAACTGAGGGACCACCCCTGGTTCCTCGGGTGTCAGTTCCATCCGGAGTTCAAGTCAAAGCCTATAGCCCCGCATCCATTGTTCAGGGCGTTCATAGGCGCAGCAGTCAAAGAAAAGAGAGAATTGTTCCTGTGACAACTAAGGAATGAAGAACGACCCGGCAGGACCTGCTGCCGGGTCGTTCTTCATTCAGGACAAATCAGAAATACGGATATTGTAATTAGGAATAAAATCAAAGGAGCTCGTTATTTTCCTTCGGGCGCAGTCTTGGCATTGGCTGCGGAGGTTTCTTTATTCTGCTCCATGATTTTTACCTTATATTTCCCGAATAGCCTGTTCTGGGTCTCATCAAATGCCTTTTGTTTTTTATCAGACAGTAATTTTTGGTAGATCGCGTTCTTAACTTCGCCAAAGGAGAGTTTTCCCGCAGGCTGCCTGCCCGTTAACTTAAATGCAATAAAACCGTCGGTTACCTTTACCACAGGGCTAATCTCGCCGATTTTCAGGCTGAAAGCGACCTTTTCAAGCTCGGGAACCAATCGGCCCCTGGCAAAAAAATCGGACTCTTCCTTGACTCCCTCTTCGGAATAGCGCTTGACAATGGCCAGGAAGTCTTGGCCCTCTCTGGCCTGCTTGACAAGTTGTTCGATATCGTCTTTCTTGCGCTCGACTGTTTCCCTGGAGCTGTCGGGACGCACTACGATAAACAGGGTAATGCCCTTGATCTTTTCAGGAACGGCAAATTCAGCTGGATTGGCCTGATAATAATCGGCTATTTCCTTTTCAGTTACGGAGCCGACTGCAGATGTTGCCGTTTTCTTCCTGATATATTCGGATGCAAGCAATGTTCTGGACATGTACTGAAGTTTTCTCTTGTATTCCGGGGTTTTGCTGATACCGGTCTTGTTTGCTTCAGCAGAAAAAACTTCAATTCTGATCATTTCCACCAGCAGGACGCTGCGGCCTTCCCGGGATTCCGCATGTTCTTGATATTGCGGAGGAAGTTTGCTGATCCGGTCATTCAGATCCTTAATCGTGATTTTCTTTGTTCCGATAGTGGCGAGAACCGTAGACTCGTTTTCCGGTTTTGGTTTATCCTGACCGGTAACGTCCTGGGCTATTGCGCATACTGAAATGACTAAAGACAGACAAAGGGATAAAAACAGTATACGAGAAACATAATTATACAAACCCATTATTAAGCGCTCCTTAATTAGAATTGAGACAGCAGAGATAACTTGCGAGACGCGCCCTGCGGGAAGTTAACCCGGTCTCCCCGCAGGGCAATATGGAACAACTAACTATTTAACACGATACTTGTTCCACATGTAATATGTGAGAGAATCGAAATACGGTCCGAAAATCTGTTTCGGTTCAGCTGTATAGATATAGCTGGTAACGCTGTTGGCATAGTTGGTTGACCCGCCTACACCAGGCGTATACTTGACAATCCAGGGGCCTCCGCTCGATCCGCCGGTCTGGCCGAATCCCTTGCCTGTTGTGTAAGGCGCCTCGCACCCGGGGGCATCCTGGCCATTGTACGAAGCCTCTGTCTGCCACATTTTATTGCCGGCAAAAGGAGCCGCTGCCGGATAACCAAGCTGGGTCCAGTGCTGAAGCCTGTCGGCGCTTGTCATAATGCCGAGCCAGCCAACTACCTGCGAAAGTTTTTTCCCTGAAATCTTTTTCGTAACTACAAATGAATAGTCTCTGCACAAGGAGCCGTAACTGGCCCAATCGGTTGTTGTCACCAGGGTCTGGGCTGTCCATATGCCGAAGGGAGCCGCCCCCTTATAATATGCCGGGACAAACCTCCAGTTTTTTGCCCAGGCGCCCGTTGTGCCGTTGCTGCCGCCTTCGTTCACGCAATGTCCGGCTGAGAGCACCAGCCTGCCGCCGATGGACGAGCCTGAACAGACATAGTTCGAGGAGCCAAACGTCATGAAGACCTTACCGGTCTGTTGGTACGGAAGTATGGTGTACCACGCGACGGGAACTGCAAACACAGTGTAAGGAGGCGGATACGTATATCTGAGATCAAAACTCTCCTCGTCAATGCCTCCGAGAGTTCCCGACATCTCGATAAGCTGGTCTTCAGTGGCTTGCGAAAGGGAGCCGGCGTTTGAACTATTGGATTTCCTGACCGGCCCTTCATATACAATCGGTTTGTTGAGGTCCTTGGGTGTCCCCTGCAATACCTTCAGCATTGGTTTCGCATTCATCATGCGCTCTTTTGTCCAATATTCACCACCACCTTGCGTATCTGTTGCAGCATGTTCAACATATCCTGCCGCCAAGACCGCGCTTGCAAACAGCATGACAACCAGCACAACCAGTCCGCCCAATAACTTACTCTTCGATGCCATGAGACCCTCCTTCTTATCTGTTTTTTTTGATTATACAAAAAGTATAGGGATATAAATATAGAATGTCAATATAACAAATCCCGGTTTTGTGATCGTAAAACAATGTCCGGTTGGCAAGGGGAATTGTAAATAATTGTAAACAATAGTAAATAGTTGTTTACAAAAAAGAGGGGAAAAATGTAACTGAGAATATATTGAAAAAACTTCGGGACGTCCTGCGGGGAATTAACCTGGTCTCCCCGCAGGACAATACTGCACACCTTGCTATCTGAAATGATTAGCATACCAAAATCTGTATGTCACAGCATCGAAATACGGTCCGAAAATCTGCTTCGGTTCAGATTCATAGATATAGCTGGTAACACTGTTGACGTAGTTGTTTTTTCCGTATACAGCGGGCTTATACTTGACAATCCATGGTCCTCCGCTCGATCCGCCGTTCTGCCCGAATCCCTTGGCCATGGTGTAAGGCGAGCACGCATCCGGATCGTCCGAGCCGCTGTACGAAGCGTCTGTCTGATACATTTTTTCCCCAGTGAAAGAAGATTCTGCCGGATAACCAAGCTGGGTCCAGAGCTGATACCTTGAGACGCCTGTTATAATGCCCAGCTGGCCAACTACCTGTGAAAGTTTTTTCCCTGAATTCTTTTTTGTAACTACAAATGCCCAGTCCCTGCACAATCTGCCGTACCTGACCCAATCGGATGAGGCCACAAGGGACCCGGCCGCCCATATACCGTAAGGGGTATTTCCGTTATTATATGCAGGCACAAACCTCCAGTTTGTTGCCCAAGTTCCTGCTTTGCCTTTGCTGCCGCCATTGTTCACGCAATGTCCGGCTGTGAGCACAAGACTGCCGCCGACGGATGCGCCTGAACAAACATAGCTCCAGCCGTTCATTGTGAAATAGACCTTACCGGTCTGTTGGTACGGAACTAAGGTGTACCATGCGGCGGGCACCGCAAACACCTGGAAAGGAGGCGGATACGAATATCTTATATCGAAACTCTCTTTGTCAATGGCTCCGAATGTTCCCGACATCTCGATAAGCTGGTCTTCAGTGGCTTGCGAAAGGGAGCCGGCTTTTGCGCTGCCGGCTTTCCCGACCGGTCCTTCATCAACAATCGGCTTGTTGAGGTCCGAGGGTGTTCCTTTCAATACCTTCAGCATCGGTTTCGCATTCCGCATGCGCTCTTTTGTCCAATATTCCCCGCTTTGCGTATCTGTTGCAGCCTGTTCAACATATTCCGCTGCAAAGACCGAACCCGCGAACAGCATGACAACCAGCGCAGCCATGCCGCTTACAAATATTTTCTTCGACATAGTTAATCCTCCTGTAATTGAAAATTTTACAAGCAAATATAAGTATATGGCTGGGGATATGGAAAGTCAATTTTAACAGAGAAATAGCATTGGGAAACAATAAAATAGCCGTCATTGGCATCCATCTCTCGTCTCGCCAAAACTCCGCAGGTTGTCCCATTAAATATGGGAAATAGATAACCGCATGATATTATTTTCGAAAGTTGAATACGGTATCCTGCGCCGAGACTTCGATATGGCTGCCAAGGACGGCTATTTTAGCATTTGGAA
>JGI20214J51088_10001498_pt1 | contig 15918 bp, 11 predicted proteins | sample WetSurMetagenome_FD_51088 | JGI IMG/M metagenome (IMG submission 51088) | reverse complement strand
GCCCCGCCGCGTTCCGCCGCTTTCCCGATTATCGTGATATCCGTGACATTTGGCGTGAGCTTAACCCAGGTCGGGACACCGCTCTTACTCACGGCCCTTGTGCAGGCTTCGACCAGCGCCGGGTCGGTGCCGATCGCAGCACCGTAGCCCTCGGCATGGGGGCAGGAGAGGTTCAGCTCGAAGCCGGCGACTTTGCCGGCAAACCACCCGGCAACCGTTGCAAACTCTTCCGGCGTCCCGCCAAAGATGCTGGCTACCACCGGTTTCTTTGCCAGCGGCGCGAGTTCCTCCACGAAATCCTTCGAGGGATTCGGGAGGCCCATCGCGTTCAGGAGACCGTCTTCCAGCACCACGAGGCAGGGACCCGCGTGGCCGTCCTTGGGCACCGGCCCGATCGATTTCGTGACAACGCCCCCGGCGCCCAGCGTGAGCATCCGTGAGAGCGAGGCCCCGGTGGTCCCGAGGANNCCTGCTGCAAGAAGGAGGTGATTGTCGAGCGTTACTCCTCCTGCCGTAACTTTGCCGGGTTTGATCGAAACCATCTATCAGAAAATGGACTTTAAAATATATAGAGGATTGGAGCGATGGGGCCGGGACCGGTAAGGATCTTTTTATTTCGCTGGTGTGCCGGGTATTTTGTGTTTATCGCCGGGGTTCGTGCCGGTTGCCGGAGTTCCGGGAGAATTTTTCCGGGGGTTTTGTGAAAAATTTTCCGGGAAAATTCCTAAACCCGGACTCTGCCGGGGCCCTCGTTTGTAATTGTTACAATTTGCCTGCACCTTCACCCGGGATTACGTGGATACTAATTGCCAGTTAGCAGATTTCCCTGTTTTTACTATTTACGGGTTAGATTCCCAGCCGGGATTCTGCCGGAAAATTCCGGCCAACGATTATCCGGAAATAATTCCGGCCCAGGTCCGGAATAATTCTGCAGGGAGAGCGTGCGGAACATGTGGACCCCGGGGATTCTGCCGGAAAATTCTTGTTAACGGTCATCCTGAAAAAAATTCCGGCCCGGTTCCGGAATAAATTTACCGGGCTGTCATGCAGACGGGGCGGGTACGACCCGGATCCAGAACCACCCTTCATTTCTTGATGTATGCTCCTATACGCATTATGTGGACTTTCGCGGTCTGATAAGGTCTGTTAGGGCACTTTTTACATAAGGCGTGGAATTCCAGAAAGGGGCCTGAAATAGGCCTGAAAAAAGTGAATTCGCAACACTTTTCTGCGAATTCGGCACATTTTCGGGCACCCTGAATTTTCCGGGAATTTTTGATCAGAATCAAATCACTCTAAAAAGGACCCGATTTGAAAAAGGAGCGAGATTTGCAAGGTTACATTTTTTATCGATCCTTGCCCTCCTTTACACCCAGTACAGTTATCATGACCGGGGTAACCTGCCTTCGGGGGGAGGGTCTGCCAGGCCCGCGATCTCCCCGGCCGGCACTATTCCATCCTCCGCATCTGCCGGGATCTCACCGGATATTATGGCCGGATCCGTTTCCGGCTTTGCATCTGCCAGGATCTCAACGGGCTTTATGGCCGGATCTGTTTCCGGCTTCGCATCTGCCGGGATCTTACCGGGCTTTTTTTTAGCCGGCATTGCTTCCGGTTCCGGGTCTGCCGGGATCTCACCGGATTTTCCGGCCGGTACTGTTTCCGGCTCTGAATCCACCGGGATCTCGCCGGACTTTCCGGCCGGCTCCTTTCCCGGCTTCACGTCCGCTATGATCACGTAGGCATTTCCGAGCGGTGTCGTAACTGCCGGGAATCTCCGCTTTCGTACCGGCCACTGCACTGGCAGCGGTTGCCCGTCGCGGTCGAGCTCCACGAGCGAATCGCTCGTGACCCGGAAGATCCGGAAATTCCCCCGCGGCGAACAGATCCAGAGCTCGCGGGAGATCTGCGGCGATAATGCGATGCACCGGAGCGCCGCAAGTTCATCAGCCGCTTCCCGCTCCAGCGTCTGCTCTGTGCACTGGATATGGCGCATCCGTTTTATCCGGACGTGAGCAACGAGACCGGCGCAGTAGATGATGAATGTACAGATCATGCCGGGCCGGAACCTGACGAGATCCACTTCGCCCCGCTTCTCCGCGATCCGGATTGCGGTCCGGATCGCCTCCTTCGGCTTGCGCCCGCGGGGCATTGTTATGCCTCCTTTTTCCCGGATTTTTCCGGAGCCGGCGCTCTTCGTACGTGTGTTTCCATAGAGTCGCTTTCCTTTGATGGCCGGCTTTTTTTATACCGGTTTCGTCCCGGTAATTTGATGGAGCCGGTGTTCCGGGATCGATTATACTTTGGGATATATACGCTTTGTAGTATGAGATGGGAGATAGACATTATTATGAAGAATTGTTATTGGGGGGGGATTTTAGATAAGAGCGTGATTTGTTCAAGGTGTTTTGGGAATACTGGGAATACCACAGCACACATAGATATGAATTTTCCAGCCCTTGAATACTGTATTCTCCAATTCCTGATTTTTAGGAGTGAATTTTTCACACTCCACATCAACCGAAGGCCGCCCGTCCAACCCGATAGTTGTCACAGAACTTGAGATCTGATAATCCGGCGTATGGAAGAATTGAAATAAATAATCCTGAACTTCTGAACGTGTGGTCTCTAATTCTGTTCTGTTGAAAATATGAATCGTTGAGTTGCCAATTTTTTTTCCAGAGAGATCTCTGTATACACTTGCGTTTGGCATATCTTGTTCGAGAAGATCGATCTCATTATTGACAGGATCAAAACCCCAGTAACCTGGGGGAATTGAATATGAATCAGAAAGTGTCTGGATTTCACCTTGTATTTCCGGAGGGAAGTAATTTAGGCTTGAATTAATGATGGCTGGAGAGGGTGTTGTTTTTACTGAAGGTTGTTCAATTGGTATTGTTGCTCCATTGTTACTGAATATTCCTGATATCCAAAGGGCAGCAATAACACATGCGATGAAAAGTATTCCAACGATAATTATCATGGGTAACGGCTTTTTTATATCCATTTTCATGAAACACCTGTAAAAGATGGGGAGAACGATTCTGTATATACTGAAATCCTCCACCCGTGAATAATCGTATTATCGAGCTTTCTATTCTCTGGTGTCGATTTGTACACCCATAATTCCACATAATTTTCTGGTGGATCATTAAGTGTATCTGTTGTCATTACGATCCCGCTAATCTGGTAATCTGGATTCTTCTGGAGTTCCGTTAATTGTCTTCGAACATCTTCCCGGTTTTTCTCGAATTCAGAATCATGGACAACCCGGATTGAATATTTTTTATTTGGATTTTCCTGAAGATTGTCAACTGCCTGTTGATCGGTAATATCATGTGCATATAGCGTCAGCTCTTTCGATACTGGATNGAANTCCCATTTACTTATTGTAAACTGCCCATTATTACTCATTGAATGTAATACATCCTTCAAATCATCAGGAATGTTTTCGGCTGCAATTGCTGTTTTTCCGGTTTCACTAATAATTAATCCCTTAATATAGGACACTGCCGGTTGGGGGGTTGCGATGTTATTCTCGTCAATGGTAAACAGCATTACTGAATTTACATTGGGCTGGCCACAGTTACCAAATCCGATAATTTCTTTAATTTCGACTGTCGTATTAACGGTTGAAGTTCCCGAGGGCATCTGTTGAGGATCGCCAGCGGGTATATTCATAACATGGTAATTGAAAAATTTCCAGTCTGCCCATGTGGAATTTTTCACGTCTCCTGTTCCTAAGAATTCAGCAGCGACAGCATGGGCAAATGTCCCACCTTCAGGTAATGGTCTATCAGAATTCTTCACCGCGGTATAGAAAATTGGTTTATTGGCAGGCGAATCAAAAGCCCATGAATAGCCCGGATCCGGACAACAAGCATGACGTTTCCACATCCATGGCGAGAGTTTTGAATTAAAAGATGAACTGGTTCCTGCTCTTGACCACCGGATGATGGTATTTGCCGAACATGACGCATTCCACCAAGCACCTTCATGATCTTCAGGGCATTGCATTCTGTCTATTCCAAAATTAATATAGGGGGGATCTGAAAGAGTTACATCACAGGAAACATACGATGGGCATGTCACCGAGATAAATTCCGATTTTGTCTCAGTACTGGTTCCGTTTTCATTCGCTACAGTCAGGCTCACATCATACAAGTCTGCAATGATAAACGCGTGTGAAGGATTCTGCTCATCCGAATATTCACCATCCCCGAATGACCAATTCCACGATGTCGGATTGCCGGTTGAAGTATCGGTGAACTGTACTCCCAGCGGGGATACTCCTAAGGTTGCATTCACACTGAAATCCGCCACCGGCCCCACCCCCGTCACGTTGATGTACCCCTCCTTCACCGTCGCATTGCTCCCCGCCGCATTCGCCGCCGTCAGATTCACGGTGTAATTCCCCGCCGCATCATACGTGTGCGATGGGTTCTGCTGCGTAGAGTTCGTGCCATCGCCAAAGGACCAGGTCCAGCTGGTCGGGGAGCCGGTGGAATTGTCCGTGAAGGTTACATTCAGCGGGGCGGTGCCGGAGAGGGGGATATTATCCACTAAAAGTAAGAACCGATTTTCCAAGAGAATACCGATTTTGGCCATTTTATCAAGAAGAGTTTGGTGTGTTCATTTTCGGAGTTTTAGTTGTTAATGGAGGTGAAGAAGCGGGATAAACGGAAATTTTCCATCCTTTTATCATAGTTTTATCCAGCTTCTTGTTCTCGGGTGTTGATTCATACACCCATAATTCTGCATTATTAGCCGGAGGATCATTAATCCTGTCAGTAACCATGTAAACACTATTAACTTGGTAAGCCGGAATTTTCCTGAGGTCGTAAAGATAATCACTCACTTCTTTTCGAGTTGTTTCAAATTCTGTATCATGAATGATACGGAGGGTATAATTTCTAACCTGTTTTCCCTGGATATTTTTTATCAAGCTCTCATTGCGGATATCATATGCATACAGGATAATCTCATCTTCTTTTTCCGGATCGAATTCCCATTTGTTGATACTGAAAACAATATCTCGTGCAATTCCCTGGATATCCTGTTTTACCTCGGGAGGTAATCTTGAAGGACTGGAATTTGTGTCAATAGATTGACTACTGATTGGAATATTTGGGGATGGTATCTTCGTTTGAAATACTCCAGATATTAAAAGGCTGATTAAAAAAACAGCAATAAGGAATATCCCTACAATAATAATCAATTGGTTCCGGTTTTCTCGAGTCATTTTTTATCTTGCCTGTCCTGCCTGATGGTTTTTTTCTTATTTCGGTTACCTTATCACATGTCAACAGGGTAAACCCTGATTTTCCATCCCTGGATCATACTGTTATCCAGTTCCTTGTTCTGTGGAGTGGAGTTATAGACCCATACCTCTGCGATATTTTCAGGTGGATCATTGATCCTGTCAGTGACCATGTATACACTATTAACCTGATAATCCGGATTTTTTCTGAGGTCGTAAAGATAATCGCTCACTTCTTTTCGTGTTGTTTCAAATCCTGTATCATGGATAATCCGAATCGAATATCTACCAATGGGCTTTTTTTGGTATTTGTTGATTACCCGCTCATTCTTGATATCATGAGCATAGATGACGATTTCTTTTTTTGTTTCATCAAATTCCCATTTATTGATTGTGAATGGATTATCGGTTTTTATTGATTTAAGTAAATTATTTACATCCACTGGAATCTTTTGTTCTTGAAGTTGGGTGTTGAGAGCCAGACGCTTCAAATTATTTGTGGTATACCAATCCCAATTATGATCGAATGGGGTACCATTCGGTGCGATATAAAATTCCCTCAACTGTTGTCCGTTTTGCTGGCCGCACTGATAGAAAACATCTACACTTTTTATATACACATGTGTCCATTCCGACTCGTTTCCCACGGGTATCTGTTCATCTCCAATTGACAGATTGAGTTTATAATAATTGAAAAAATTCCAGCTTTCCCAAGCAGTATTACTTGGACTCTCATTTGTCAGGAGTTCAGCTGCAACAGCATGGGAAAAAACCTTACCATCCCTGATTACTTGTGAATTGTATAAACCCGCGATGTATATCGGTTTATTTGCAGGCGAATTAAAAGCCCACGAATAGCCGGGATCCGGACAGCACGCACTGCGTTTCCACATCCATGGGGAAAGTGTTGAATAGAATGAGGAACTCTGACCTGCTCTTGACCATCTTATCACGGCATTGTTCAAACAAGTAGCATCCCACCAAGCACCATCATGATCTTCAGGACATCTCATACGATCTATTCCAAATTCAATATACGGGGAATTCGTTAATGTGACATCACAGGAATAGGGACATGCTACTGAAATAAAATCTGGTTTTATCTCGGTACTTGTTCCATTCGTATTCGATGCTGTCAGGCTCACAGTATAGGTCTGCCCAATAATATATTCATGGAGCGGATTCTGCTCATCCGAATATTCGCCATCCCCAAACGACCAGTTCCAAGTTTCAGGATTTCCAGTTGATGTGTCTGTAAACTTTACTAACAGGGGAGAATCTCCGGATAGATTGGTACCAGTGAAATCCGCCACCGGCCCCTCCCCAGTCACGTTGATGTACCCCACCCTCACCACCGTATCGCTCCCCCCCGCATTCGCCGCCGTCAGGGTCACGTTAAACGTCCCCGCCGCTTCGTAGATGTGCGACGGGTTCTGCTCTGCGGACGTGTTGCCATCGCCAAACGACCAGGTCCAGCTGGTCGGGGAGCCGGTGGAGGTGTCGGTGAAATTCACGGAGAGCGGGGCGGGGCCGGAGGTAATATTGGCAGTGAAGTTAGCAACCGGCGGATTGACCTTTTTCATGACAAATATCGCAGATCCGCGGTTGTCCCCGTAGGTATCGTCCTGGATGATGATCCCTGTACGGGATGCCGAAGTCAGGACCACGATTGCGGAACCCGTTGAGTTCTCCCGTGCGAACGTCCCGTTGACGATCGTCCACAGCGGCGTTGTCTGCTGTCCCTCAACCCGGAGGGCCGTCATATTATCGTATGCTGCAAACTTGCACGCAACCGTCGTCACTCCTTCTTCCCACCAGCCGTAATCATAGGACCACCGCGAGTCCCACCCGGTCACCGTGAGCGTGTAGGTGCCTGCCGGGATCGTATTTCCGGAGTTGAAATACACGACACTGCTGGATCTGAAATTCATACGAGAGAATATCAGTTCATACCCATCTTCAAGGATTGCCGCTCTTTGCGGGACGAGCAATGGTTCATCCAGTTCGATCTGTTCTGAGGTATTCATATTCGGTACAGCACTCGCCATCGGCACGAATGCCATCCCTACAAGGAATAACACCAGCAAGATGGTTTCCGGCCTGAATAATTTCATGTGCATCATATCCTCCTTTTCTCATCCACGGGAGGCATGACCCAAAACTTCATCAGCGAAGAAGCGAATTGATCCATGCCTACGGGCAGGCGGCGTTCATCAGGCTTTCCACAGCGGTGAACCCGTCCTTCTTTTCCCTCCGGCACTCTGCAACCGGAACTATGCTTAGGTTCCAGGATGCCCGGGTAAATCCGGATATTTCTTTGATTATTTATAAAACATATGATTTGATTATCTTGGTATAGTTCATTATAATATACTCAAACCAGAACCGATGGCCTGTCACGTTTACAAAAATATCCTCCCCCTGTTTTTCGACCTGTGACGAAAATATCAGCCCACACGTATGTTCCCCACACCTTCGGCCGGCCCGGACTCAACACATTTCTACCATGCCTTCCAATGATAAACCAATGGCGCGTCTGGCGATAATCGGCGTAGGAAGGATCGGGGGCGAGGTCGCGTACCTGGCAGCGGCACAGGGAATCGCAGACGAACTCGTGCTCCACGACAGCGCCCCTGACCTGCTCCGGGCGCAGGCGCTCGACCTTAAACACACCGGGCTGGATATCACAATCAGCACGGATACCAAAGATATCAGGGACGCTGATGCCTGTATCTTCGCCGCCGGCCTGCCCCGCAACCCGTCCGTGAAGACCCGGGCCGACCTGCTGGACGCGAACCTGCCGGCAACCCGCGAAGCAGCCGGCCTGCTTGCCGGTTTTTCCGGGGTGCTCATCACGGTCACGAACCCGATGGACATCAATAATTATTATCTCTGCACAAAGACCGGCATCCCGCGGGAACGCTGCATCGGTTTTGGCGGCCAGCTCGACAGCGCCCGGTTCGGGCTTGCACTCCGGAGCCGGAACATGATCGGCAACCCGTATGTGCTGGGAGAGCATGGCGAGCACCAGGTGCCTCTCTTCTCGGGCCTCGGCAACCTGGTGCCGGATGTTGTGCGGGAGGATATCCTTTCTGAACTCCGCGGTGCAAGCATGGAAGTGATCAAGGGGAAAGGCGGCACCGTCTTTGGCCCGGCCCTCCACCTTGCCCGGCTCGCCGAGATGGTCCTCGCGGATTTGAGAAAAAGTGCGGTCTGCTCCGTGGTACTGGAAGGGGAGTACGGTATCACCGGCTGCTCGCTCGGCGTCCCGGTTGTTGTCGGGAAAGAGGGGATCCGAAAGATCGAGGAATGGCCGCTCGACCCGTGGGAGCAGAAGAAGATGGACGAGGCCGGCCGGTTCGCACAGGAGCTATGCAGGAAGGCGGTGTCCTGATGTCGTCCCAGTCAGCCCTTTCTGAATCAGGAGCGAGTGCATTGAGCATCTCTGGTCTGGATTCCACGATAACTATTGCTATCAATCAAGTCGAATACAGCAAAGGCGGAAACACTCCGACAATCCATGTATTCGGCCGTGATATACATGGAAAAGCTATTCGTATCGATGTTACCGGATTCCGACCCTACTTCTATATCCCGGAAGACGAAGCCACTTCAAAACCGATCCCCCTCCAAGCGGATCTCGAGCCGGAAAAGATATACAATTCGATCCGAGGGGAGAGACTGCGGCGTCTATATACTCAACAGCCGACTGATGTCCGCGATGTCAGAACGCAGTACAGGCACTTTGAAGCCGATATCCCTTTTGCTACCCGTTTCATGATTGACTGTGGGCTGACGGGGGGAATGTCAGTCCCCGTTCAGTCATCTATCGCTGACAATTTGCCGATAGCGGGAGTATCTGCACCGGATATTATCGTAGACTTTAAAGAACTCAAACCCGCGGAAGTCGATGCCCCGGCCAGGTTCTGTATAATTGATATCGAATGCGAAGACGAGAGGGGTTTCCCGGATCCCCGTCGAGATGCCATCATTTGCATCACTGCATTCGACTCATTCGAGGATGATTACAAGACATTCCTGCTGTTCGGGAAAGAAACACCCAGGTCTATCACGGAACAGCAGGCAGCCGGTGGACTTATCAATGGCTGTTTCCAAAAAGAGAAACATACCATCTGTACCTATGAGACCGAAACCGACATGCTCAAGGCTTTCGTAGCATACATCGCCGAGCGTGACCCGGACGTCCTCTCAGGTTGGAACTTCACTGATTTCGACATGCATTACATTACAAACAGAATGGAGACTCTCAAGCTCCAGCCGTCTCAGCTTGCGCGACTCTCCGGATGGTCTGACCGCAGTGCGCTGCGGGGCCGGGCGCTTTTCGATCTCCTTACAGCATACAAAAAGATGCACCTGAGCCAAAAGGAGTCGTACCGGCTTGACGCAATCGCACTCGAAGAGGTCGGTGAGCAAAAGGTCAGGTACACCGGCACGATCTCAAACCTCTGGAAGACGCAGCCGGAACTCCTCGTTGAGTACAACTTCAAGGACGTCGAACTTTGTGTCAAAATAAACAAAAAAGACAATATTATTGAATTTTATCGGGAGATAGCCCGCTATGTCGGTTGCCCATTGGACAAGACACTCAACTCGTCGAGTGTTGTGGATGTCTTTGTCTTGAGGAAGGCTTTCGGAAAATATGTCTTACCTTCGAAAGGGTTTGTTAATGCTGAAGAGTTCGAAGGGGCGACGGTTTTCGAACCGAGCAAAGGTGTTCGGGAAAACGTGGTCGTGCTGGACTTAAAATCCCTCTATCCGATGGCGATGATGACCATCAACGCATCAATGGAGACCAAGGATCCTGAAGGTGAACTAAGGGCACCAAACGGGATCCGTTTTAGGAAGAAGCCGGACGGGCTGACGCGGACAATCATATCGGAACTCCTCAAAGAGCGGGACGAGAAGAAGGCACTCCGGAACACCTTCGAGTTCGGCTCGCCGCAGTATGTCCTCTACGATATGCAGCAGAACGTGCTGAAAGTGATCATGAATACTTATTACGGTGTCAGCGGGTACCCCCGGTTCCGGCTCTTCGACCGGGAGATTGGTTCTGCAGCCACCTCGGTCGGCCGGGCGATCATCGAGCATACCCGGCGCGTCATCGAGCAGCAGGGCTTCAAGGTAATCTACGGCGACACGGACTCCTGCATGGTCCAACTTTCGAAAGATTTCGATAAGGAGCAGACCATCGCGACAGCGAGAACGATCGAAAAGCGTCTCAACGAGAGTTACAAGGATTTCGCTAAAAACCAGCTCAATGCAGATGAGCATTTCTTCTCAATCAAGTTCGAGAAGATCTATGCCCGTTTTTTCCAGGCCGGCAAGAAGAAACGGTACGCGGGATCTCTTGTCTGGAAAGAGGGAAAAGACGTAAAAGAAACCGATATTGTGGGCTTCGAGATTCGTCGCAGCGATACGCCTCATATCACAAAGACTGTGCAACAGCGCGTAATGGAAATGATCCTAGATGGAGAGGGGAAAGAACAGATTCGAAAATATTTGATAGATGAAGTAAAAAAATATCGGGAAGGAAAATATCCATTGGATATGATTGGGATACCCGGCGGAATCGGAAAGGACCTCAAAGATTACGATATAGACGATGCACAGATTCGTGGTGCGAGATATTCGAATGAAAATCTCGGAACTGAATTTGGAAAAGGTAGTAAGCCGAAGCGTGTGTACATTAAAAGTATTGACCCATCAGGTATCGGGAAACAGAAATACCCCGATACCAACGTAATCTGTTTTGAATATGGGGATCAAGTTCCAAAGGAATTTCACGTTGATATTGATTTGATGTTAGAAAAAACAATACAGCAACCAATATCCCGAATTACCGAAGCTCTCGGATGGGATTGGAATGAACTGTTGGATCCGAATAAAAAAATGACAACAGCAACAACATTCGCTGAATGGGGGTAATCAATTTCATTGAGTAATTGGACATAATTGCAATAAATAGAGAAACCACTGATGACCTCAAGTATCTACGAACCAAAGGGACAAGCGAAGGAGTATTCGGAATTATCTGCAAATTTATAGAGTCCGGCTTCACCCACATAATTCGTCACCGGTTTGTGGCATTGTATAATCCCAGATATCGTTAGCGATTACAAAAAACCGACAAAAATCCAACCACATGCATTATCGTTTTCATAGGTATCCCATTTCTGCAAAGATGGATAAAAACAGCCGGTGTAATAAAAATTCTTTCTTATGATTGCAAAGTTTAACATATAAATTATTCAAATATAAGAACCATGGACTCAGAAAAAATAATCCTGACAAAAGAACTGTTTTGGGTCCTTTCATCCGACACTCGTATTACTATCTTGAAAAAGCTTGCTCACCGAAGAATGACGATCAGTGAATTGTCACGTGAGTTAAAGGTCGCTAAATCAACAGTACACGAACATCTTGCTCTTATGACCGGGGCTGGATTGATCGTCTCCGTTCCCGATGAACACGAGTGGAAATATTATGAAATAACCCGGAATGGAGCAAATCTGCTGGCACCGGAAAATTCAATTCCAATATCCATTCTTCTTACAACAATCGGATTCATTTTTTTGGCCGGATCCATTACCGCATTTGTCGTCGCATGGTTCTCGATGAAGCAACCGCCCATTTCAACGCCCATGCACGGCGGGGGCCATCCGGGTTATTTATTCCCGGACATCTTGTCAATCAGTATTGGAATTCTTCTTCTTATAGCCGGGATTCTGGTTTTCGCCCGGCTGTTCAGGATCCGTACATCATTCACGGTGGATGCCTTTCAGTCATCCTGATCCGGGTATTTTTAAAAAATCGACCTCAGGAATTGGATCAACCTCCACAGGTCTCTAATACCTTTGGGATATATTCTGGCAGATTCGTGAAATTACATTTCGGGATGGCACACCTCATTTCCCTTTTTGCTGTTTCAATGTGTTCGGAAAAAACCGAACGCTTTTCGGTGGTTGAAATAGAATCGCAGAAAAGTTTCTAGTATCCAGGAAGTGATGTTTCCGCATTCTTGCTGGGATGGAATATTTCCGATACCGGATAAAGCAGTCCGTTTTCTGGAAAAGTTCCGGATAAAACATTATCGGGCATATTTCAGAAACCTNCGCAACAAAGACCTCCAACAAACGTGATACTACGATTTGCACCTCCCTCGCACATACNGGGATNTCAGGATTCTGATCATGCCTGAAAAAACTGATGATAGGAGAAGAAAATCATGAAAAACTCATTACCAAGTATTGTTTTCGTATTGGTACTTATGTCGTTCCTGGTAGTACCTGTGCCTGCAACAGATACCAATCTTGCAGTGCCGTATTACCAGCAGGAAACTGATTATTATTGCGGCGCTGCAGTTGCCCAGATGTGGATCGATTTCCACAGTAGTCTCGTAAGTCANGACACGTTGTATACATATATCCAAAACCATAACAGCGAATCCGGATGGTACACTGATCCTCAGGGACTCGAAGACGCTGTGGGAAACTATGTGTCAAATCTTATTACGGACGATCACAAGTGGAGTTCAGCTGACACTGCAATAATGGGTCAGGCTGTTGATATTGTAAACCGGGGAATCCCTTCTGCCTCGTTGATTCACGAGGGGAATCACTGGAATGCAGTAAAAGGTGTAAGCTATACCCTCTACGGGGGTCAGATTTCCCAGATCAACGGTGTCTGGGTCCAGGATCCATGGAACACAATGTCGGCTAACACATATTATGCCGTTAATTCGTGGAAAAATGAATTTACTCAGGTCGATGCACCTTCTTCGACTTGGGATAATTACTGGGTAACAGTTCAGGGATACTGGGGAAGTCGCGGCGGCGCTCCGGATTACGAGAAGGAAATTGAAAATATCCGGTTAATGGATGAATCCGAAGTCAGTATCCCCATCACGGCAGAGACGGACATTGCCGGTTTCGCACGCGAACAAATGAATAAACAGAACCTGTTCCAGGAAGATCTTAAGGGAAGTAGTTCGGGAAATACAGTGCTTGTTTATTCCCTTAACAAAAATTATCCGGATTATTACCTGATTCCGTTTGAAAAGAATGGAGTTCCTGTTGTAGTCTCAAAAGTTGACATTAAAGGAGACACAGCTGTGTTCAGTGCAGGTGCAGCACTGGAGAAGGTTGCCAGCATTATAAACCCGGATCTGGATGAAGCGAAAAACGCCCTGAAATCTAAAGGCTATGGAGACCTTGAGAATGCACGCCTTGTATGGAAACCCTGCGAACAAACAATGTCGGAGTTCATGCCGGTATGGGAATTCTCGAACAATGCCAATAAAGTAAAATACGTCGGTTATAACCCGTTCGAACAGAAGGTTATGGTGTACGATAACCTTACCCCCAGAAAGATGAAAGGTTAACTCTTCCTCGTACATTTTTTTTTAGTGATTCCTTAACAACGACCACGGCAATGAACTCAGGTTGTGGGGAGGATGAACCTCATTGAGAGCCAATAATATACGATATCGGAAGAGCGAGCGGAAGGCATCGGCAAGTCGCTTGACGATTATGGCAATGACGACGCCCAGGTCCGGGGTGCAAAATATGCCAACCAGTACCTCCACACGGAGTTCGGCAAGGGGAGTAAGCCCAAAAGGATCTACATCCGTACCGTGACGTCAAAATATCCCAAGACGGATGTGCTCTGCTTCGAGTATGCCGACCAGGTGCCGCCGGAGTTCGTGGTTGACTGGGAACTGATGCTCGAGAAGTCGATCAAGCAGCCTATCTCCCGGATCATCGAGGCGCTCGGCTGGGACTGGAACGACCTGGACCCGTCCCGGACAACGCTGGCCCAGTGGGGATTCGGATAAGGCCCGGGCCGTTACAGGGCAGTGAACACGGGCGGGGGCTGAAACCATCAACGCAGTAATTCTTTCCCGGAACCCCCCGTGAAAAACAAAGATCGCCGCGCAATTTTTTTAATATGGCCAGAAAAAGATTGGATTTGCAATTTTCCATTTTTTCAGACCGTTCAAAATCACAATGAATTAATATGGGTTCGTGCAATTGGTTTCATACGAAGAGGTATATCGCATAAACAGCGGCCGGGACAACCTGCAGGGACGTGTGGACAGGAGGCAGGATGACAAAAGGGAATATGTTTATCGAACGTGAAGAGAGCCTGGTCGACCTCTGGCTCTTCATCGTTGTCAATACGACCATCCTCGCCATCCTGATCAATATCTTAAGCCTGCACTACGGCAACAACCCGGTTGCCCCGCATCTCCTCTATATCCCGATCATCATTGCCTCGTACTGGTACCCGGATAAAGGCATCATTTTTTCCGTCCTCATCTCCGCCATCTATCTCGGGATGGTCTGGTTCTTCTCCGGAGGTGCGATGGATGATCTCACGGCTGCGTTCATCATCTGTATCGTGCTCGTCGGGGTCGCTACGGTCACCTCCAGCCTCTCGTCCCACATGCGGAAGAACGAGCTGAAGTACCGCGGGATCTTCAATTATTCCGAGGCGGGTGTCGGCCTTGTCAACCTCTCAAGCCTCTCGATCAAGGAAGTGAACGAACGGTTTGCCGTCATGCTCGGGTACAGCCGCGACGAACTCCCTGCCCTCTCGTTTGCTGACCTCTGGGTAAACCCGGCCCACAAGGAAGCATTTTTTATCGGGTTGAAATCACACGGCAATATCGAGAACCTGGAGACCCGTTTCCATTCAAAGATCAAGGGAGAACGCTGGGTGCTGGTCTCGGCCGGGAAATTGCCCGACAACCAGTTTGTCGTCACGCTCATCGATATCACCGGGCGCAAGCACGCGGAGGAAATGCTGCTGATAAAAGACCATGCCATCCGGTCATCGATCAACGCCATTGCGATCCTCGACCTTGATTTTACCATCACCTACGTCAACCAGTCGCTGACCAAGATGCTGGATTACTACCACGAGAAAGAGTTCATCGGGAAAAACCTGGGCAGCTTCATGATGGTGAGCCAGGCATTCGGGGAGATCCGCGACACCCTTCCGCATGCCGGCAGCTGGTTTGGCGAAGTAGTCCTGTTGAAATATGACAAAAGCCCGTTTTATGTCCTGCTCTGGGCAAACCTGGTGAAAGACGATACCGGAAAGCCGGTCTGCGTGATGGTCTCGTTCATCGACATCACAGACAAGAAGCAGATGGAGATGGCCAAGAGAAAGGCGCTCGAACAGATCGAGCAGAACATCGAGCAGTTCGCAATCCTGGGCGACCATATCCGGAACCCACTCGCAGTGATCGTGGGCCTCTCCAGCCTCGCTCCCGGTGACATCACCGACAAGATCATCCACCAGGCACGGGAAATCGACCGGATCATCACCCAGCTGGACATGGGATGGATCGAATCCGAAAAGGTCCGCGATTTCATCAAGCGGTATTACATGGTGGGGGCAGGGGAGGTCGCCAGCGGGGATAAGCCGGCCGTGACCGGGAACGGTAAGGAGAAGACGAGGTTCGGGGTAACGGATCTGAGGAAGTAAGCTGGCCGGTGGATTTCCTTTTGAGATTATTTTAAAAACCTTTTTTTGCATTATTTCCTGATGAAAAAGTGTCGTGGAAAGCTTACCCGGGCTTCAGATTTCAATTACNATGACCCCCGCCGCCCCCGANGGGGCGCCCCCGCGGC
>JGI20214J51088_10001496_pt1 | contig 15939 bp, 14 predicted proteins | sample WetSurMetagenome_FD_51088 | JGI IMG/M metagenome (IMG submission 51088) | reverse complement strand
CGCGACGCATGCTCGACGTGCGCCGCGGCCAGCGCCTGCGGGTCGCGCGTCGCCAGGTCGGGCGCCCATTCACACCAGTCGCGCCAGTGGTGAGCCTCGGANAGGGCCATGAACAGCGCGTAGTCGTCGAGCCAGCTGCGGTGCGCGGCGCAGAACTCNGCGTAGGCGTCGCGGTGCTCGGCGCTGGTGTCCTCGGCGAAGCGCTGCGCNGCTCGCGCCAGGCGCTGCATGCGGAACGGCACCATCGCCGCGAACGCGACCCGCGTTGCGTTCAGCCCGTGCGTGGGCACCAGGTCGGCCGCGTCGAGCCAGCCCTGGCGCTGCAGCTCTGCCAGGTCGATCAGCAGCACGTTGCCGGCGAAGGCCGAGCTGCTCATATAGGGCGAGTTGCCGGGGCCGATTCCGGCCAGCGGCAGCACCTGCCACAGTGTCTGCCCGCCGCCGACGAGCCAGTCGACGAAGTGGTAGGCATCGGCGCCGAGGTCGCCCGAGCCATGCGGGCCGGGCAGGGAGGTCGGGTGCAGCAGCACGCCGCTGGCACGGGGGAATCGCATGGTCGGATCCTTCGTCGTGGTCCTCAGCCCGAGGCCGAGGCGGTGTCGCTGAGCAGGACCAGGCTGCGCGCGCGCAAGGGGTAGGCGGCCGTGCCGTCGTGCCTCCAGCGGCTGCTGCCGTCGGACGCGGCGCTGTCGAGCTCGACCTGCCAGACGCCGGCGGGCAATTGGAACTCGACATCGATGTCGCGTGCGTTGACCAGCAGCAACAGCGGGCGGTCGGCGCGCCCCGGGGCGTTGATCAACGCGCCGAGCACGCGCGAGCGCCGGTTGTTCCACTCCTCAGTCGTCAAGGGCTCGCCGGTGAGGCGCAACCAGGTCAGGTCGTGCCGGCCGCGCGCATCGGGCAGGCCGTCGTACCACTGCAGGCCGAACGGCAGCAGTTTGCGCCGCAGCGTGAGCAGCCGCGCGGTGAACTCGAGCAGCGCCGCGTCGGCCTGCGACCAGTCGATCCAGCTCGTCTCGTTGTCCTGGCAATAGGGGTTGTTGTTGCCGCGCTGGCCGTGGCCGAGCTCGTCCCCTGCGGCGAGCATCGGCGTGCCCTGCGCCAGCAGCACGGTCGCGAGCAGCGCGCGCTGCAGCCGCTCGCGCAGTGCGAGCACCTCGGGGTCGTCGGTCGGGCCCTCCCAGCCGCAGTTCCAGCTCAGGTTGTGGCCGTGGCCGTCGCGGTTGCCCTCGAGGTTGGCCTCGTTGTGGCGCATGTCGTAGCTGACCAGATCGGCGAGCGCGAAACCGTCGTGCGAGACGACGTAGTTCACCGATTCGGCGGGCGAGCGTCGGCGCGCCTGGAAGCGGTCCGCCGAGCCGGCCAGGCGCTGCGCGAACTCGCCGCGCGTGCAGTCGCCGCCAAGCCAGAACGCGCGCACCGTGTCGCGGAAGACATCGTTCCACTCGAGCCAGCCGTTCGGGAAGTTGCCCATCTGGTAGCCGCCGGGGCCGATGTCCCAGGGCTCGGCGATGAGCTTGACGCCGGCGAGCACCGGATCCTGGGCGAGCGCCTTGAAGAACGCGCCGTCGCGCTCGAAGCCATGGCTGCCGCGGCCGAGCACCGGCGCGAGGTCGAAGCGGAAGCCGTCGACGTGCATCTCCTGTACCCAGTAGCGCAGCGAGTCCATCACCATCTGCAGCACGCGCGGGTGGCGCAGGTCCAGCGCGTTGCCGGTGCCGGTGATGTTGTCGTAGCCGGCGCAGTGGCCGGGCTGNAGCCGGTACCAGGCCAGGTTGTCCAGGCCGCGCCAGGAGATCGTCGGGCCGCGCTCGTCGGTCTCCGCGGTGTGGTTGTAGACGACGTCGAGGATCACCTCGATGCCGGCCGCGTGCAGCCGCCGCACCATGCGCCGGAATTCGTCTCGCGGGTTCGGTCCGGCGGCGTAGCGCGGCTCGGGGCAGAAGAAGCCAACCGTGTTGTAGCCCCAGTAGTTGCGTAGGCCGCTCTCGACCAGGCGCTGCTCGTCGAGGAACTGGTGCACCGGCAGCAGGCTGACCGCACTGATGCCCAGGCGCTGCAGGTGCTCGACCGCGGCGTCGCTGGCGAGGCCGGCGTAGCTGCCACGTTCGGCCTCGGGCACGCCGGGCATGCGCTTCGTGAAGCCGCGCACGTGCAGTTCGTAGAGCACGGTGTCGGCGAGCGCGGTGTGCGGCGGCCGGTCGCCCTGCCAGTCGAAGCGGTCATGGACGATGCGCGCCTTGAGCGCACTGCGCGCGTTGTCGCGCGGGTCCATCTGCAGCGGATGCTCGTGGTCGGCGCCGAAGTGCGGCGCATTCCAGTCGAAGCCGCCGGGCGGAGCGACGATCTCCCGCGCCCAGGGGTCCAGCAGAAGCTTGTTCGGGTTGAAGCGGTGGCCGCGGTCGGGGCGCCAGGGGCCATGGGCGCGCAGCCCGTAGACCAGACCCGGNGCGGCGCCCGCGAGGTAGCCGTGCCAGACGTCGCCGCTGCGCGCGGGCAGGTCCAGGCGCGCGGTCGGCTCGAGCCCGGCGGNGTCGAACAGGCACAACTCGACGCGCGTCGCATGGCTCGAGAACACAGCGACGTTGACGCCGGCGCCGTCCCAGTGCGCGCCGAGTGGCCAGGCGCGGCCGGCTTGCAGCACGGAGGTCAGGCGGTCCATTCGAAGAACACGCTGGCCAGCGGGGGCACGCTGACGACGATCGACTGCGCGCGCCCGTGGCTGGCCACCGGCTCGCTGTGCGCGACGCCGAACGCGGTGCCGACGTTGCTGCCGCCGTAATGGACCGAGTCGGTGTTCAGCCGCTCGTGCCAGGCGCCGGACTCGGGCACGCCCAAGCGCAACCCGTGATGGACGACGGGCGCGAAGTTGCAGAGCACCAGCATGCGTTCGCCGCCGCGGCCACGGCGCACGAAGGCGAGCAGCGAGCGCTGCGCGTCCTGGTGATCGATCCACTCGAAGCCCTCGGCGCCGAAGTCCTGGGTGTACAGCGCCGGGCTCGCGCGGTACAGGCGGTTCAGGTCGCCCACCAGGCGCTGCACGCCGGCATGCTCGCCTTGTTCGAGCAGGTGCCAGTCGAGGCTCGCATCGTGGTTCCATTCGCGCTCCTGCGCGAACTCGCCGCCCATGAAGAGCAGCTTCTTGCCCGGGTGGCCCCACATGAAGCCGTAGTAGGCGCGCAGGTTGGCGAACTTCTGCCAGCGGTCGCCCGGCATCTTGCCGAGCAGCGAGCCCTTGCCGTGCACGACCTCGTCGTGCGACAGCGGCAGCACGAAGTTCTCGCTGAATGCGTAGACGAGGCCGAAGCTCAGCTCGCCGTGGTGGAAGGGGCGGTGGATCGGGTCCCGTGCGATGTAGGCCAGCGTGTCGTGCATCCAGCCCATGTTCCACTTGTAGTGGAAGCCCAGCCCGCCGGCCCAGGTGGGGCGCGAGACGCCGGGGAAGGCGGTCGACTCCTCGGCCAGCGTGACCGCGCCGGGGCGTTCGCCCCCGACGACCTCGTTTGTACGCCTGAGGAAGGCGATCGCCTCCAGGTTCTCGCGCCCGCCTTGCACGTTCGGGATCCACTCGCCCGGCTTGCGGCTGTAGTCGCGGTAGAGCATCGACGCCACCGCGTCAACGCGCAGGCCGTCGACGTCGTAGCGCTCGAGCCAGTACAGCGCATTGCCGATCAGGAAGTTGCGCACCTCGGTGCGGCCGAAGTTGTAGATCAGCGTGTTCCAGTCGGTGTGGAAGCCCTCGCGCGGATCGGCGTACTCGTAGAGATGGGTGCCATCGAACTCGGCCAGCCCGTGCGCGTCGGTCGGAAAATGCGCCGGCACCCAGTCGAGCAGCACGCCCAGCCCGGCGGCGTGCGCGCGCTCAACGAAGCGGCGCAGCCCCGCGGGGTCGCCGAAGCGAGCCGTCGGCGCGAACAGCGCCAGCGTCTGGTAGCCCCAGGAGCCGTCGAACGGGTGCTCGCTGATCGGCAGCAGCTCCAGGTGGGTGAAGCCGGTCTGCTGCGCGTAGGGCACGAGGCTGTCGGCGAGCTCGTCCCAGTTCAGCCAGCGGTCGCCTTCCTCGGGCTTGCGCCGCCAGCTCCCCAGGTGCACCTCGTAGATGCTGATCGGTGCGTCGAGCGCGTTCGCCGCGGCGCGCGCGGGCGCGAGCTCGGTGCGCGCGGGCATCGTGGCGACGATGCTCGCGGTGGCCGGGCGCAGCTCGGCCTGGCGCGCGTAGGGGTCGGCTTTCAGCGGCAGCAGCGTGCCCGCCGCCGAGAGCAGCTCGAACTTGTAGCGCGCGCCGACGCCGACGTCGGGCAGGAAGATCTCCCAGACCCCGCATTCGCGGCGTAGCCGCATCGGGTGGCGGCGCCCGTCCCAGTGGTTGAAGTCGCCGACGACGCTGACGCGCGAGGCGTTCGGCGCCCAGACCGCGAAGCTGGTGCCGGCGACGCCGTCCATCGTGCGCGGCGTCGCGCCAAGGATCTCGAATGGGCGCAGGTGCGAGCCTTCGGCGAACAGCCAGGCGTCCATCTCGCCGAGCACCTGGCCGAAGCGGTAGGGGTCGTCGAACAGGCTCGTGCTTCCATCGACCCAGGTCGCCTCGAGCCGGTACGGCCCGGTGCGCGCAACCCGGCGCTCGAACACGCCATCGGGATGGCGGGTCTCGAACACGCCGAGCGAGCGTCCGCCTGGGGTCAGCGCGCGCAGCCGCGTGGCGCCCGGCACAACGGCGCGGATCCAGCGGCTGCCGTCGTCGGCCCGGTGCGGGCCGAGCACGCCGAAGGGGTCGCCGTGGNGGCCCAGGCGCAGCCGTTCGATGTCGCGCGCGTTCAGCATCGCGTCAGCGCCGTGGCTCGATCTGCCAGACCTGGCGCGCGTATTCGGCGATCGTGCGGTCGGACGAGAACGCGCCCATGCCGGCGACGTTGGCGATCGCCTTGCGCGCCCAGTCATCGCGGTTCCGGTACAGCGCGTCGACGCGCGCGTGCGCGGCGAGNTAGGCGTCGAAGTCGGCGAGCAGCAGGTAGTGGTCGCCGCCCCAGAGCAGCGAGTCCACGAGCGCGCGGTAGCGCGCCGGCTCGTCGGGCGAGAACTGGCCGCCCGCGATCGCGTCGAGCACGGCCTTCAGGCGCGCGTTCTGCTCGTACAGGCGCAGCGGCTGGTAGCCTGAGGCACGCAGCGCGGCGACCTCGTCAGTCTTCAGGCCGAAGATGAAGATGTTGTCGTCGCCGACATGCTGGCGGATCTCGATGTTCGCGCCGTCGTCGGTGCCTATCGTCAGCGCGCCGTTCAGCGCCAGCTTCATGTTGCCCGTGCCCGAGGCTTCGGTGCCGGCGGTCGAGATCTGCTCCGACAGGTCGGCGCCCGGCATGATGACCTCGGCCACCGAGACGCCGTAGTTCGGTACGAACGCGACCTTGAGCCGCTCGTGCAGGCGCGGGTCGTGGTTGATGACCGCGGAGACGTCGTGCACGAGCCGGATGATGGACTTCGCCATCTGGTAGCTCGACGCCGCCTTGCCGGCGAAGATCGCGGTGCGCGGCACCCAGTCGGCGTCCGGATCGGCCACCATCGCCTGCCAGCGCGCGACGATCTGGAGCACGTTGAGCAGCTGGCGCTTGTACTCGTGGATGCGCTTGACCTGGACGTCGAACAGGCTGTCCGGGTCGACGACGGTGCCGGTGGTGCTGCGGATCGCCTGTGCGAGGCGAGACTTGTTCTCGCGCTTGACGGCGAGGAACTCGCGCCGGAACGCGGCGTCGTCGGCGAGCGGCGCGAGCCTCTCGAGCTGATCGAGGTCGAGCCGCCAGCCTGCGCCGATGCGGCGGTCGATCAGTGCCGCGAGGCCGGGATTCGCCTGCGCGAGCCAGCGCCGCGGCGTGACGCCGTTGGTCAGGTTCGTGAAGCGTTCGGGCCAGAGGAGCGCGAAGTCGGCGAAGATCGTCTTCAAGAGCAGCTCGGTATGCAGCGCCGAGACGCCGTTGACCTTGTGGCTGCCGACGATCGACAGGTGGGCCATGCGCACGCGGCGCTCGCCGCCTTCGTCGATCAGCGACAGCCGGCGCAGGAAGGCGTCGTCGCCCGGCCTGATTCTGGCGGCCTCGACGAGGAAGTCGTGGTTGATGCGGAAGATGATGTCCAGGTGGCGCGGCAGCACGTGCTGCATCAGCGCCACCGGCCAGGTTTCGAGCGCCTCGGGCATCAGCGTGTGGTTGGTGTAGCTGAAGACGCGGCCGGTCGTCGCCCAGGCCTCGCTCCAGCGCTGNCCGTGCACGTCGACGAGCAGGCGCATCAGCTCGGCGACGCCGATGGCCGGATGAGTGTCGTTGAGGTGGATCGCGACGTGATCGGCGAGGTCGGCAAGCGTGCCGTGTTCGGCCTGGTGGCGCGCGAGGATGTCCTGGATCGACGCGCTCGTGAAGAAGTACTCCTGGCGCAGGCGCAGCTCGCGTCCGGCCGGCGTGCTGTCGTTCGGGTACAGCACCCAGGAGATGTTCTCGAACTGATTCTTATACTCGGCGGCGCGCGCGTAGTCGCCGCTGTTGAAGGCCTGCAGGTCGATCTGCGCCGGCGCCACTGCCTTCCACAGCCGCAGCGTGCTGACACGCTCGGTGCCGTGGCCGGGGATCACCATGTCGTAGGCCTTCGCATCGACCTCGCTCGCGTGGCGCCAGACCGGGGCCGCGGAGGGCGACTCCGGGTGCTCGAGCCAGCCGCCGAAGCACACCGGGTACATCAAGCCGGTGCGCGGGAACTCCCAGGGCGTGCCGTCCTCGAGCCAGGGGTCCGGGCGCTCGACTTGGCGCCCGCCCTGGATCGCCTGCGCAAACATGCCGTACTCGTAGCGGATGCCGTAGCCGAAAGAGGGCAGGCCGAGCGTCGCCATCGAATCGAGGAAGCAGGCCGCGAGCCGGCCCAGGCCGCCGTTACCAAGCGCCGCGTCGGCCTCGGTGGCCTCGACGTCCTCGAGGCGCATCGCGTGGCGCGCGGCGGCGTCGGCCGAGGCGCCCTGCAGCTCCAGCGCNGCGAGCGCGTTGCCCAGCGTGCGCCCGATCAGGAATTCCATCGACAAGTAATGGACCCGGCGCGCGCGCCTGGCACGGTCCTCGCTGTTGGCTGCGACCCAACGCCTCGACAATTGTTCTCGCGCGACCTGGGCCACCGCATGCATCATGTCCGCCGGTTGGGCGGCCTGCGGCTCGACGCCGACGGTGGCGAGAAGGTGGCGCTCGACGTCGGCGGCAGGGCTGGGAATGGAGGGCTTGGAGTTCATGGTGGGNGCATCGGGGCGGAGGGCGCAGGCGCGACGAGCTTGGCANATGCACGNGCCGTGCCGGCTGGCGCGCAGTGTCCGCCAGCGGGTCCGGCGTCGTCAATCTCGCTGCCAAGATCATNCATGTAGTTTGGATACACAGGTCTTGAATGTNTGCTATGAAAACCAAATAGAGAGAAATTGTCGTCAGGCAATGGTGGTGTAGTTTTCCGTCGTCAAAACGCGAAATCGTCGCAATTCGCTCATGAAGGAGACAGCATGAAACCGCAAGAAGCGGCCCAGACCTTCGACCTGCCGCGTCGATCGGTGGCGCTGGTGCTGGCCGGTGGCCGCGGCAGCCGGCTCAAGAGTCTGACCGACAGCCGCGCCAAGCCCGCGGTCTACTTCGGCGGCAAGTTCCGCATCGTCGACTTCGCGCTCTCGAACTGCATGAATTCGGGGATCCGGCGCATTGGCGTCATCACCCAGTACAAGAGCCACAGCCTGTTGCGTCACCTGCAGCGCGGCTGGGCCTTCTTGAAGAGCGAGATGAACGAGTTCGTCGATCTGCTGCCGGCGCAGCAGCGCGTCGACGAGGAGAGCTGGTACCGCGGCACCGCCGACGCGGTCTACCAGAACCAGGACATCCTCGCCGCGTACCGCGCCGACTACGTGGTCGTGCTCGCCGGCGACCACGTCTACAAGCAGAACTATGCGTTGATGCTTGCCGACCACGTGGCGCTAGGGCGCGAGTGCACGGTCGGCTGCATCGAGGTGCCGCGCATGGAGGCCACGGCCTTCGGCGTGATGGCCATCGACGAGCAGCGCAACATCGTCGACTTCGTCGAGAAGCCGGCCGATCCGCCGCCGATGCCGGGCAAACCCGACCGCGCGCTCGCGAGCATGGGGATCTACGTATTCAATGCGCGCTACCTGTACCGCGAACTCGAGCGAGACATGGCCGATCCGGCGTCGAGCCACGACTTCGGCAAGGACATCCTGCCGAAGATGGTGCGCGCCGGCGTCGCGGTGGCGCACCCGTTTGATATGAGCTGCGTCGGCACCAAGCCGGGCTGCGAGCCGTACTGGCGCGACGTCGGCACGATCGATGCCTACTGGGACGCCAACATCGACCTCACCGCGACCGACCCACTGCTCAACCTTTACGACACCAACTGGCCGATCTGGACCTACCAGCCGCAGCTGCCGCCGGCGAAGTTCGTGCACAACCAGGACGACCGGCGCGGCCTCGCAATCGAGTCGCTGGTCTCGGGCGGCTGCATCGTCTCGGGGGCGGTGTTCCGCTCGGTGCTGTTTTCCAACGTGCGCGTGCACTCGTACGCGTCGGTCAACTGGGCCGTGCTGCTGCCCGGCGTTCAGATCGGTCGCCAGGCGCGGCTGACGCGTGTAGTCGTCGACCGCGACTGCGTGATTCCCGACGGCATGGTGATCGGCGAAGACCCAGTCGCGGACGTCGCGCGCTTCTACCGCACCGAATCGGGGATCACCGTCGTCACGCGCGAGATGCTGCGCCGGCTGCAATGAGGGTCATGCACGTTGCGGCCGAGGTGTTCCCGCTCGTCAAGACGGGAGGGTTGGCAGACGTCGTCGCCGCGCTGCCGGTCGCGCTGGCGGAGCAGGGCGCCGACGTGCGTCTGCTGCTGCCCGGCCTGCCGCAGGTGCTGGAGGCGGTGCAGGGCGCGCGCACCATCATCGACATCGGTTCCTGCTTCGGTGCGCTGCGCGTGCGCCTGCTGCTTGGGCGCATGCCTGGCAGCAGGCTGCCGGTGTACCTGGTCGACGCACCCTACCTGTACCGGCGCGANGGCAGCCCCTACCAGGACCGCCAGGGCGAGGAATGGCCGGACAACCTGCAGCGCTTCGCGCTGCTCGGCTGGATCGCCGCGCACCTGGCCGCCGGCGACGCCGACCTGGAATGGACGCCCGAGATCGTGCACGCCCACGACTGGCACGCGGCAATGAGTTGCGCCTACATGGCCGACCATGCGCCGACCGCGGCGGCGTCGGTGTTCACCGTTCACAACCTCGCGTTCCAGGGCCTGTTCCCGATGCACGACTGGCCGCTGCTTGGNTTGGCCTCGCGCCTGATGTCTCCGGCTGGGCTCGAATTTCANGGCCAGCTCAGCTTCATGAAAGCCGGGCTCAAGTTCGCCGATCGCGTGACGACGGTGAGCCCGAGCTATGCGCGCGAGATCGCGACACACGAGTTCGGCTGCGGGCTGGACGGCGTGATCCGCGGCCGCGAGGTGGCAGTTGCCGGCATCCTGAACGGTATCGACGACGCGGTCTGGAACCCGGCCACCGACGCCGCGGTCGACACGCGCTTTGACAGCGAGCGCCTGGCCGGCAAGCAGGCCTGCCGGCGCGCGCTGCAGGCCGAGCTCGGCCTGGACCACGACGACCAGGCCCTGCTGCTCACGGTCGTCAGCCGGCTGACGGCGCAGAAGGGGCTGGACCTGTTGCTCGCCGCGCTGCCCGAGTTGCTGCGCATGGGGGTGCAGCTGGCGCTGCAGGGCACCGGCGAGCCAGCACTGGAGGCGGCGTTCCGCCTAGCGGCACAGGCGCATCCGGGGCGCGTGCACGCGTTCATCGGATACGACGAGGCGCGCGCGCACCGGCTCGTGTCCGGCGCTGACGCGATCGCGGTGCCGTCGCGCTTCGAGCCCTGCGGGCTGACGCAGATGTACGGTCTGCGCTACGGCACGCTGCCGATCGTGCGTCGCGTAGGCGGCCTGGCCGACACCGTGACCGACGCCGACGAGCGCACGCTCGCCGATGCCAGCGCGACCGGCTTTAGCTTCGACGCCGCGACTCCGGCGGCCTTCGAGCGCTGCGTCGCGCGCGCGGTGCAGATGCGGGCAGAGCCGCTGCGCTGGCAGCAGATCGTTCGCCAGGCGATGGCGCGACCGCTGTCCTGGGCCGGGCCGGCGCGCGAGTACCTGGCGCTCTATGCCGAAGCGGGCAAGGCGACGGGGCGTTGACGAACGGGAGATGCGGCGAACGGGCTCAGCCGTGCAGCCAGTGCGCGATCGCAAACAGCCCGGCGCCGGCGATCAGCCCGACCAGGACCAGCGCACGTCCGAGCGTCCAGAAGCCGCGCTGGATGCGCCGCGGCCGCGCGCGACGGGCTTCGAGCAGCGTGACCGGGTCGGCACTGGTCGGACCCCACAGCGTGGTGTAGTTCGTGGACTCGGCGAACTCGCTCGGTCGCTCGGGGCTCGGCTCGTGCTCCCAGTCGAAGACCGTCGAGCCCTTGAACTTGCGCACCGAATCTGGCGCGTCGATGTGGCGGTCTCGTGACATCCGGCGATTTTCACGCGTCCGAAACCGATATTCACCCCATGCTCGCGGGGATTACCCGGATGCACTGGTGACGCACTGTGACGTCATTTCGCGGACGGCGGACGGCGGACGGCGGCGGAAGGGGCGTCTGTCAAGCCACGCATGTTTGCTCGGTCTTTCGGGGTGTCTACTGCCATTCACCACGCAGTCCGCCACCCAGGTCGCGGGGTTGAATTTCTCCAGCATCACCGCGACGATGCAGCCATGCAAAGCCAGCCCGAACACCCGCAGCCGCTCCAGGGGACGGACCACTACGCGCTCAAGCACAAGCTCATCGAACTGAGGGACGCGCTGCGCGAGGCCCATGCACAGCTTGAATTCCTGCGGTTGATGCTGCGGATGAACCGGCCGCTGCCGTAAATTGCTGTGCGCCTGGCTGACGAGATGGGCGACAGCGTTCTCGAATCGGTCCTGACGTGCCCCCACTGCGGGCACACGAAGCGCGTGACGATGCCGTCCGACGCTTGCCAGTACTTCTACGAGTGCGAGCGGTGCGCGGCAGTGCTGCGGCCGAAGTTCGGCCACTGCTGCGTCTTCTGTTCCTATGGCTCCGTACCGTGCCCGCCGGTCCAGGAAGCCGGAGGGTGCGCCGGCTGTGCGTGACGGNCGGGGCTGCTGCTACCGGATCGGATCCATCCCANCGCCGTAAATGGTCGGANCGGCATCGCAGCGCCGGCCACAGTGGCGCCGTCTGACCATGCTCGGCGCGTCCGACATCGCAGCTTCTGCGCTAACGCTGGGGCGTAGGACAACCGCAGACGCCGCGCTCTGCTCTAATGGCCACGTGCGACTAGATTGGACATTGCCATGTCCTACGTGTTCACGACCAGCCAAGAGGGCGACATGCTCGTCGTCCGAATCGGCGGGACGCGTCCGGCTCTCGATATCGACGCCATCGAGCAGATGTGGGCATTCTGGTCACGAACCGGGGACCAGTGCCATCGGCAAGGAATTCGACGCCTGCTCAGCGTCAATACGCCCAGCGGGGCGGTGACGAGCTCAGCCGCCGCGACGTTCTACAAGCGGCTGGGTGAGTTCGGATTGGACCCGCGCATGCGCATTGCCGTGGTGATCCCTGACTCGCGAAGCCGACGCGTCATCGAGCTGGGCGCGGCACTTGCGGTCGAAAGGGGCTGGAACGTCAGGGTCTTCGCGGAAGAAGACCCGGCGCGACAGTGGCTGCTACTGGACTGACTCGCAACGTCGCGAGGTCAACCATCCGAGCTGGCCGCTGCTCCAGTCGGGACGATCGATTCTCCGTGTTGTCTCGTCTTGAGGAAGCGCGCGATCCCGAACAGTACGGCAGTCGTGACTGCCACCGCGATGATCAGCGACCAGACAACGGTAGAGGGCCCGCGACGTTGCTGACGGGTACGAGTCGACCCTAGCGTCGACGACTCGAACCTTGATTGCTCCCACAGGGAAGACGGCACCGTCGAGTGCTCGAATCCAGTCGGCCGCATGACGCTCGGCTCGGATTCCCAGTCGAGGATGGTGGTGCCTTTGAACTTGCGGACTTCGCCGGAACTGCCTTTGTGATCTCGTTTCATGGCGGGATTCTCGAAGGCATGGAACGCGCCGGTCATCCACCCGATTGCATGGTTTTGGTGCAGCCTGAGGTGGTTCGTGAAGTAGTGCCAGGGCCGCAGGCGCTCAGATCGGCCCGGCGTCGAACACCTCGGCCGGCGCCAGCCACACCAACTGCGTCGCCTCTTCGGGCGTGCTGTACAGCCACTGATCCACGTCGACCAGCTCGATCGCGACGCTGCTCCGCTTGTCCTGCTGGTCCGGCCCGAGTTTCGGGTCGGGCTTGTGCATCCTGCTCATGATCGGTCGCGCGTCGGCGTTGATCATCAGCATGGTGTCGCTCGCGACGATCTCGCCGATCGTCCTGTCTGTCCGGGCGTTCCACGAGCCGGCCAGGCCCTACGGTTCGCCATCGGCACGCCGGAACCGCCGCCAGACGTTGCGCCCGGTCTCCCGGCATGATTCATCGAAGGACAGGGCAGGGATGACGCAACGTTTGCCGTACTCCCACGGGTCACGGAAGTCGGCCTTCTGCGCCAGTTCCTCGCCGCGCGCGTTGTTCGTCGAGTAGGCCAGCGTCGCCTTCTTGGCGAACCATGGGATCAGCCCCCACTGGCCGACGACAAGCTCGCGTACTGCCTGGGTCGCGTCCGCCCGCCGGATGAAGGGCCCGAGCCTGCGCGGGACGATCTCGCTGCCGCGCCAGGGATGGCGCGCGCCGACGTGCCAGGCGCGTTCGATGTCGCCGCCCTCGGGCGAGACGCAGCTGTTGCGCACGTCGCAACCTTTGGGCCCAAGGGCTCACCCTACGAGCCAGCTAGGGCGCAACATGAGGCCATGCGCCTGATCGTGAACCCAAGCACCCATGCCGCGCAGTCGCCGCCGTGCCGGCACTGCCACTACTTCGTCGGGATGGGCAGCGGCGGGTCGCACGAGAGGTGCGGCCATATGGCGGGTTCGGTGCAGGCTGTGCCGGCTCGGGGGTGCGCATTGTTCGAGTGTGAGCCAGGGGCGGATGATGACAAAGGACCGCCGACTGGTTTCGCGGGAGATGATGCCGAACAAAGGTTGGAGACCCGGGCCATCGCGTGCTGATGTTAGGCGCCGGCCGAGGATCTGGTACGCCGGCTAGCGATACGCGAAGAGGTGCGCGACCCAGCACCGTGTCTCAGTGCTGCGCATTTCCAGGATGGTGGGTCCTATGTTGGGTGCGAAGAAAAATCGCGAGCTCTCTCATAGGTGCCACTGGCGGAAGGGGCGGGATTCGAACCCGCGGGGGGCTGTTAACCCCCACACGCTTTCCAGGCGTGCGACTTAAACCGCTCATCCACCCTTCCGTGAAAGCGCGCGGATTCTAGCCCGCGGCCCGGTCGGTCGAAGCCAGCGCGCTCTTGCGCAGCCAGTCGAGCAGCACGTATTCGAGGGCACGTGCATGGGTGCTCTCCAGCACCACCGGCGGCGCGCAGCCCGCCTCGTAGGCCTGGCGCCAGCGCAGCGCGCAGACGCACCAGCGGTCGCCGGGCTCGAGGCCGCGAAAGCGCGCCTCAGGGCGCGCGGTGATGAGGTCGTTGCCGAGTTCCATCTGCTGATTCAAGAACTCGACAGTGACCTTGGCACAAATCACGTGGCTGCCGCGGTCCGTCGCGTCGGTGTTGCAACAACCGTCGCGCTGCCAGCCGGTGAGCGGGTCGAAGGAGCAGGGCACCAGCGGCGTGCCCAGCACGTTGAGCGGCTGCGTCACGGGACGGCCCTGCGCGCAGCGCGCTCGGCGATTCGCGCTTTGGAGCTGCGCATCGCGCTCATGCGCGGCCGCCCTTGAACAGTGCCATTGCGGTGCCGATCAGGCCCGCGACTTCGCCCATGTTGCCAGGCACGATCATCGTGTTGTTCTTCTGCGCGAGCTGGGCGTAGGCCTCCACCGCCTTCTCGGCTACCTTGAGCTGGACCGCCTGGTCGCCGCCGGGTTGTTGGATCGCAGCGGCGATCTTGCGGATCGCATCGGCGGTCGCATCGGCGACCGCGGTGATCGCCGCGGCCTCGCCCATGGCCTTGTTGATCTCGGCCTGCTTGGCGCCTTCGGAGCGCGCGATGAAGGCTTCGCGCTCGCCGGTGGCGATGTTGATCTGCTCCTGGCGACGCCCTTCGGATGCCGCGATCAGCGCGCGTTTCTCGCGCTCGGCGGTGATCTGTGCCTGCATGCTGCGCAGGATCTCGGCCGGCGGCGTCAGGTCCTTGATCTCGTAGCGCAGCACCTTCACGCCCCAGTTCAGCGCCGCCTCGTCTAGCGACAGCACCACCGCGGCGTTGATCTGGTCGCGCTCCTCNAAGGTCTTGTCCAGCTCCATCCGGCCGATGACGCTGCGCAAGGTGGTCTGGGCGAGCTGTGAAATGGCAACGATGTAGTCGCTTGAGCCGTAGCTCGCGCGCATCGGATCGGTGACCTGGAAGAACAGGATGCCGTCAACGGTGAGCTGGGTGTTGTCCTTGGTGATGCAGACCTGGCTCGGGATGTCCAGCGGCACTTCCTTGAGCGAATGCTTATAGGCCACGCGCTCGACGAAGGGCACCAAGAACTTGAGCCCCGGCGTCAGCGTGCGGTCGAACTTGCCGAGCCGCTCGACGACCCAGGCATGCTGCTGGGGCACGATCTTGAAGGTGCGGACGATGAAGACGACCGCGATGACGACGAGGACGATGGCGAATTCCATGGGATGCTTTCAGTTCGACTGCGCTGCGACCTGCAGCGTGCTGCCTTCGACGGCAACGATCATGTGTTCCCCGGGCGTCGGCGTTCCCGGGCCGGCGAACTTTACCGACCAGCTCGAACCGCGGTAGCGCACACGCGCGGTGCCGTCGTCGGCCCAGGCCTCGACCTTGACGGTCTGGCCGATGTCCAGGTTGACGTCGCGGTTGGACGCTGCCGGCGCCGAACGCGGCTGTCGCGCGCGGTGCCAGTGCCAGAGCGCGGTGGCGCTGAATCCGAGCAACGCGGCCGAACTCCATTGCGCCGCGCTGCCACCCCCGAGGTGGGCGGCGAGCGCGCCGGCCACGCAGCCGAGCGAGAGCATCAGCAGGTAGAAGGTACCGCTGGCCAGCTCCAGGGCCACCAGCACGCCGGCACCGACCCACCAGGGCGTTGCTGCAGTCCAGTCCATTCGTCTCTCCCGGCTTCGCGCGGAGTGTAGCGAGTCGCCCCTACACTTCCCGCACTTCGCTCCGAGCCCCCCAGGCAACCGCCATGCTGCGCTTCCACTTTCCGATCGTCATCATCGACGAGGACTTCCGTTCCGAGAACACCTCGGGCTTCGGCATCCGCGCGCTCGCGCAGGCGATCGAGAAGGAGGGTTTCGAGATCCTGGGCGCCACCAGCTACGGCGATCTGAGCCAGTTCGCACAGCAGCAAAGCCGCGCCAGCGCCTTCATCTTGTCGATCGACGACGAGGAGTTCCAGGGCGGGCCAGAGCTCGACCCGGCGGTGCTGCACCTGCGCAAGTTCATCCAGGAAATCCGCTTCAAGAACGCGGACATCCCGATCTACCTCTACGGCGAGACGCGCACCAGCCAGCACATCCCGAACGACATCCTTCGCGAGTTGCACGGCTTCATCCACATGTTCGAGGACACGCCGGAATTCGTCGCCCGGCACATCGTGCGCGAAGCGCAGAGCTATCTCGACGGCCTCGCGCCACCATTCTTCAAGGCGCTGATGGGCTATGCGCAGGACGGTTCGTATTCCTGGCATTGCCCGGGCCACAGCGGCGGGGTCGCGTTCCTGAAGAGCCCGGTCGGCCAGATGTTCCACCAGTTCTTCG
>JGI20214J51088_10001495_pt1 | contig 15940 bp, 14 predicted proteins | sample WetSurMetagenome_FD_51088 | JGI IMG/M metagenome (IMG submission 51088) | reverse complement strand
CGTTCATGAGGGATTGCTGCGTAACTTGAACGAAGACGAAGTCCGCGGCGTCATCGCCCACGAGTTGGGTCACATAAAGCACAAAGATTACATCGTCATGACTATCCTCTCCTCACTGCCGTTGCTGGCTTACCTAGCGGCACAAGCGTTATTCATGGCTGGCAGAGTAAGTGCCTACTCTGGACGCAGCAACAAAAACGAAGGCAACGCAGGCGCCGCCCTCTTAGCCATGGGTGCAATCGCTTTCATAGTTTACATCGTTAGCTTCCTTGCTGTGATGCGCCTGAGCAGGCTTCGCGAGCACTACGCTGACTCTTACAGCGCCTACGTCACCGGTAACCCTCGCAGCCTCGAAAGCGCCTTAACCAAAATCACCTACGGCTTATCCATAGCGCCCAAAACTACGGCGGAAGCCCGCAGCTTCTACATCGAAGACCCCACGCAGGCGAAACGGGAAATCAGCACAATCATGGACAAGAAAGACGAATACGACCTGGACCACGACGGCGTCCTTGACGAGCGCGAACTTGAATTGGCCATGGAGAAAGAAGCCAAAAGCACCTGGGTGCAGCTCAACAGCGCGTTCGCCACTCACCCGCCCACGTTCAAACGGATTCTGCTGCTCCGCGAAATCGAGCAGGAAATGGCAACAGGCAAGTACACTAGCGACCGAGTCTACGCCCACGTCTAACGCTTCTGATAGAAACGTTCTTTCGCTTTTCCAGATTTGGGGTCACAAATCGCTTTCTTATTTCCGTGTGTGCATACCTAATGGTGAAGTGGCTTTCAATGCGATCGATATCAGTATCCGATGAAGTTTACGCCCAGTTGTTGCGGATGAAGAACGGAATGTCCTTTTCAGAGCTCATCAAGACTCTAATTTCAGAAAGCGTTACTAAAGGCGATGGAAAGGAAATTCTGGCGTTTTTGCGGGCGACAGAACCGATAAGCGAGGAAAGCGCCAAAAGTATACTGAACGCGGTGGCGAAGAGCAGAAAAAGTGCATCTGCACGAGAACCCAATTTGACTGGGTAACTTACTTTTAAGTTCTTACATCTTTCAGCATAAAAACCGCACAAGGATAAGAGAAAGCTAATATCTCCCAGAAGCCGATAATTGTAGCTATCGGGAAGCGTGAAAATAAGCATGCCCTATTGTCCTGAATGCGGCGGAGAAATGCGCTACGACATCTCCACCAAGAAGCAAAACTGCAAAAGCTGCGGCTTATGCGTAACCCAGCAGGAACTCATGGAGCTCCAAGACAAAAATCGTCCTGCAGAAGAAACCGACGATGAGGTCCGGGAAAACCGCCGAAAAGAGTACCTGAAGTGGTACCTTAGCAGCAAAAAGAAGTAGCAGCCGCCTGAGCGGCATATTACAAGTTTTCTTAGCCGTTACTCTGCCCAGCTAAGAGAATTAAGTTTCTTCTGTTTGCATCTATCGTTTTGTTTTCGGCTCTGCTGCGGGTAACTTTTATAGGCTGAAACGTTGTGCTTAATTGAGCACATCGTTTCGCTTGGTGCATTGTATGATTTACGTGGGAATAGACGACACCGACACCCTTGAGTCACGCGGCACAGGCAACCTTGCCCGAAGCATCGCCGCCGCCATATCCCAGAGCCACGAAGTTTTCGGCGTCACGCGCCATCAGCTTTTCGTTCACAAAGACATACCGTTCACCAGTCACAACAGCTGCGCCGTCATCCACGTGAAGTCAGTAGAATCCGCCATGGACGAAATTTTTGAAACAACCAAGCAGCTGATGATTGCCGATTTCGTGGAGGGCAGTGACCCAGGCTTAGCAATCGCTTCAGACAGGCAGATTGTGGCTTCGTTGGTGGCGTTTGCGCAGGACGCAAAGACAATCGTGGTTACGCAGGAACGTGCGCGGCAAGTGGCAGCGAACTGTGGCATCCGCTTCGAAGGACTGGGCGGAACCAACGGCGGAGTCATCGGCGCCATCGCAGGCGTCGCATTAGCTTCGCTGCAGAACGACGGCAGGTTCCTCTTGAAAGGAAGAAACCGCGAACTCTCTGGAGTGCGCACAGTACCTGAAATCTTGGGCGCAAGCATCGACGAAGTGCTCACGTTGAAGGGTGAGAAAGTCAGCAGCGGCTTAGTACAGATTCCTAAAAATGCGACACCCTCCTTTGTCATGGGCAAAGCGGTGCTGTTCGTGGAACCCCGCGGAGACTGCTGGGTAGCGTTAAAGAGGCCTTAACTTGCAACTGAAGTTCAAGTTAACTGTGGCTTTCTTGGTTTTTGCGCTTCTGGTTGGAGTTGTTTTCGCTGTTCAAAATTATTATCTTGGGCTGGAACCCAGCTTGTCAGGTCCCACGCGCTTAGATGAGACGTTCTACGACTCTGATTTCATTTATGGCCCCCAAGGGTGGGTGCCTTACGCTTCAAAGTTGCCTATGGCTCCAGGGGTGGATGTGAACAGCGGTGGCTACTGTGTGATGTTTGTGGATTTGAACGCTACGAGCAACTTGAACGCGACGTTTCCCTGCGTCCGCGTGGACTATGAACTGGCGGATGTGCATGGTACGGTGGCGTTTCACGTCTACGGCTACATCCACGCCAACAGAGGTTTGTCCTGGACAAATCACGTGGAAGGCGACGGCGCAAGCGGCTACTACGTAACCACTGACCCACAGCAAAGCAGCGGATTCACCAATGCACGGGGCATGGATGACTTTAACCACATCTATGTGATGGTTGCCAACGACGCAGGAGCCACATTCAGCGACTTCGGCAACAATACATACTTCATGAAGTTCGAGAAGGAAGGCGGCGGCTTAAACAGCCTCCACATAACCACCGACCCCAGCATCCCCAATGGGCAGGTGACGAACACGGGGAACATGACGGGCACTTTCTACGTGGATTTCACGGGTGACCGCGTACAAGAAGACTTCATCCTGCTCGTGGCAGTCAACGGCGCGGTTGGAGAAGATTTTGCGTTGCGTTTGAGGTCGAGTGTGCCATGACGAAACCTGCCCGAAGCAAGTATTTCCTGCTTTCCGAAGTATGCTTCCTCTCCCTCATGGCGGCTTTAGTTTACGTTCTGAAAACGTTTCTGCGAACGCCTATGCATTTGCCGGGGCACAACGCGATTTTCTGGGTGATTCCCTTCATCATAGGACTAGGGTTGACGCGGAAGTTTGGCTCCGCCACGTACATCGGCATCTTGTCGGGTCTGATGATAGGCACAATTGGCATGAATGATGAGGGCATCCTCAAAGTCTTCGAGTACATCGCTATGGGTTTCACGATGGATGTGATCGCACTTGCCTTCAAGAATCACCTCAGCAACTTGCTCGTAGGCTTTATTTTAGGTGCCTTCGGGAGTTTCGCTAAATTACTCGTGAACTACAACATTGCCGTTCTAGTAAATTTTAACCAGAATGTGATTCTGGCGGGAATAGGGATTGCTGGTACGGTGCACCTTGTTTTCGGGGGTGCAGGCGGCATAATTGCAGCGTTAATCGTGGACCGCGTGCGGCATGTGTACTACCAGCGTCAGTTACCAACAAAGAAGCAGGAACTTACCCCGCAAAAGTAGTTTTGCTGTTTCGGGAAGGATAAGGTTCTGTTGTTAGCGTCTTCTTAGGATTACAGCAACACCGATAACTACGACGACAACGGCAATAGCGGCAACCGCAACTATGATGTAAGTGTCGATTTGGTTAGCTTCTGGTTTTGGCGAACTGCTGGCTGAAACTGAGATTGTGACATTAAGTTCAGTGGATGAAGATGTCAGGCTTACAGTGGGCGCGTTGCTGGGTGTCGAGGTTGGATTAGCCGTTGGGGATGTTGTGGGTGTTGGCGAGGTGGCAGTGGATTGTGGCGTGGCTGTTAGGGTTGCGGTGGGCTCGGTGGTTGCCGTGGACGATGGCGAAGGTGAAGCTGTTGGGCTGGGTGAGGGTGTGGGGTTTGGCTCGCTGTTGACAATAGTGACTTGGGTTACGCCTCTGCCGCCTGACCCAACCATCAGCAATCCTTCAGCTCCAACGGCGACTAGCCTTGGCGCGGGCTGCTCAGAGGGGGATAGGTCGGTGCCATTCACAGCGTAAGCCAAAATAATGTACATTCGTTGGGTCTGGTTCTGGGCAGCTCCAGTCAGGTTGTTGTAGGTCTTGTATGCTTGGTTGATGCCGAGACCGTTTTGGACCATCTCGTAGGTGAAGCTGTTGGTGCCTTGGCCTTTGACGGTCACGGTGCAGGTGGAGGTGATGCCTCCGACTTGGTCACAGAGGGTGAGTAGGTCTATGCCTGTCCAGAGGCCGTTGTTGACTATTTGCTGGTTTTGCTGGTAAAAGCCACCGTACATGGCTATGCTGGGCAGGGCTTTAAGTTGGGTTAATGTGTAGTTTATGGACGTGCCCGTGTAACCCGTCACGAGGACTGTCGGTTCGGTTTGCGCCTGAACCCACGGCGTGCAACTCAAAGTCATCGCCGATGCAGCGAGGGCAAGCGCAGTGATCAAAATGGAGAGAGTCTTCACGCGTCTACGTGGGAAAACTTGCGGCATTCTTCTTTCTCCTAAATTATGATTGGCTGAACTACAAACGTTGTGCACATAAAAATATTTCGCGCCGCAAACACGGACCCGCAGCGTCAGCAAACGTTAAAAGCAAACTCTTCTTCTCTTCCCAATAACTTGGAAGTGAAAACTACGGCAGCAACCATGGAGATCATCTGCGTCGGAAACGAACTCCTCATCGGCAAAGTCGTCAACACCAACGCCAGTTGGCTGGGCAAACGCGCCACAAGCCTAGGCATCAATGTAAAACGGATTAATGTCTGCGCTGATAACGTGGAGGAGATGGCTGAGGTTTTCCGTGAAGTCATCGCCCGCAAACCAAACTTCATTGTTTCCACGGGTGGGTTGGGACCGACCTTTGACGATAAAACGTTGCAGGGCGTTGCCGCGGCGCTGGGTGTGAAAGTTTCAGTTAACGCTGAAGCCCTTCGCATGGTCAAGGAGCGGTACACTGAATACGCGCGTAAAAGGAATGTACCTGAAGGCGACTTGACTCCTGCACGCCTCAAAATGGCTACTCTGCCCGAAGGAACCACGCCAGTTACAAACCCGATTGGCACTGCGCCCGGAGTTCGCGTGGACGTGGAGGGCACGGTTCTTTTTGTGTTGCCTGGCGTTCCGATTGAGATGGAAGCCATCTTTGAAGCAAGCATCGCTCCGCTGCTGCGGGTGGCGTCGGGTGATATGCGGTTCTACGAGAAAAGCGTCTTCGCAGACAACATCTTCGAGTCATACCTCGCGCCCATGATTGATGTAGTGATGAAGGCTAACCCGTTCGTGTACATCAAATCCCACGTGAAAAGAGAAGAAGGCAGACCCCACATCGAACTCCACTTTAGCACGTCAGACAAACCCGCCGAGCACCCTGAAGTTAAGGTGGAGAAGGCTGCCGCGGAACTTTCCGCGTTGATTGCCAAGGCAGGCGGCAAATTGTACGCCAGCTCCCCCGGTGCCTTGGATGTTCCGTGACCTGTTATTCATAAAGCCCATTAACCCGTTCCCCGTATGAAAGGTACGTTGGGCGACATGAAAGCGAAGTTTGCTTCAGCTTTAGCGGTCACTTTAGTTGCGCTTTCCCTGTTTTGTGCTGTTCCGTTTAGCTTCGCTCAGGAAACCACCCTCTCCTACCAGTTGCAGAGCCCCTTGGACGGCATGTTGTCCTACAACCTCAACGTCATAATTCCTGAAACCATCAACAACTACTACAAAACCCTCAGTCACCGTTCAGCCAGCGACGCCGACTTNCCCAAGTTCGTGACGCCCTACGCGCTTAAGCCTGTGGCNGATTGCATGCGGGAGATTTACCAAAACGACGAGGANTTCGCNAACGGCGTCCTCACCTTGGTCCACCAGATAACCTACGAAGAAATCGTCCCTGCTTACTACCCCACGGAAACCATGACGCGGGGTACAGGCGACTGCGACCTCTTCTCCATCGTAGCAGCGTCTATCCTGAAAGCAGGTGGGTTGGAAGTGGTTTTGCTGCACTATGTAGATCAAGAGCACATGAACATAGGCGTGCATCTGGCTGAGTCGCCCAAGGAGGCGCGCATGAAAATCTACTCCGCGGACAGCGACGGCGTTAAGTATTACGTGGCTGAATGCACGAGCTCCGACTGGCAGAATGGCTGGAGAGTTGGCGAATGTCCTGAGGACCTCAGAGAAACCAGTCCATTAGTTATATCCTTGGACAATAGTGAGCAGGTGGCGCCTGGGCAAGTCAGCGCCAGCTTCACGAAGTTGGATCCTACCACGCTTACGCTTGAAGTCTCGCCCACCGTGACGTTGCAGGGTAACACAGTTACTATCCGTGGGCAACTTACCCCCACAGCGGCTGACGAGGAAGTCACACTGTACGCAAGCTCCACCACCTCGCCCATCAAAGTGTTGGGCACCACGTGGACAATGCAAAACGGCACCTTCACCTATACGTGGCAATCTAATGTTGATTGGAAAGTTGATGTGTACGCCAGCTGGGCAGGAAACGGGCAGTACGCGGGAACCACCAGCTCAACAACAACCCTGTTTATTATCCCGCTTTATCTGATAGCGGCGATAGCTGCGGTAGTTGCAATAATCATTTTAGGCGGGGCAGCAGCAGCGATTTATAAGAGGAAACGAAGCGAGAATCTGCCGCCTCCACCCCCACCGCCCACATATATCCCGCAGCCGCCCCAACCAAACGCGGTTACCTAAAACAAAAGCGAATACTTTAACCTCGGAGGCGGACTTGGGCTCAATAGGTTTTTGCCCAATTATCCACGATGCGGTTCATTTCTTCAAACTCAACTTTCTTTAACCAATCACGGAATTCCGCGTTGTGCACGGCGAATTGGGCAACTTGCTTGGCGTTTGCGGCGTCTTTGACGAGTAGCAGTACAGCCATCAGGTTGTGTCGGCTTAGGTAACCCACGGTTTTCAGGAGCGCGTCGATTTTGTCGTCGCTGGGCATTTCTGCGCTGAGTTCTACGACGACGGGTTTCTTGAGGAGTTTGATGAAGTCTCTGGTGAGTATGTCCACCCAGTAATTCGTCAAGTAATCTCTTGAGGATAAGGGCACATGGAAGTAGTCCACTAACTCTGCGATGGCGTCAAAGTCGATCCCGAACCGCTCCTTAGCCATCAACGGGTCGGGGTACATCTCCACCGCAAATGTTCCCTTCACCAAAGCTTTTGCTTCGCGGAGAAATGCAGTGATGGTTTGGGCACGCCACTCGGTCCAGTTTAACCCGCTTTTTCTTTTGAGCTCCGTGCATCTGGGGCATGTGCAGAATTCCTGCTCGGGGAAGTGGTACAGGTTCAACGTGACGCCTTCGATTCGTTCTTTGCCGAGGGTTTTGAGGTAGTTGAAGACGTTGGTTCGGTACTCGGGTTGTGTTGGGCACACGTAATCAAATGGTAGGTTAAAACGCCTGTTCTTGCGTAGGGCGGCTCCTTTGGCGGAGACTGCTACGATGTCAGGTTTTCCTCGGATGGCTTTGGCGTCGCAGAAGCAGGTCACATCGTTCTGCATGTCCTTTGCCGCGGGGAAAACTTGTCCATCTGCCCATTTGGAGTAGTAAACGTGCATGTCGTAGCCTGAAACCTTTTCGGGGGTATAGGTGACGAGCCCAATTTTCATGCGTTTGTGCCTTCGCGCAACAAATATATTCGTGGCACTTATTTAATTGTTGACTCCATATGGGCAAACAGAAATCTCCAGTCACTGTTGACCAAACTAAATGTAAACCTTGTGAAGGACTCATTTGTGTGGGTGTTTGTCCCGTCGGCGTACTCGAACCTGATTCAAACGGTAAACCAGACGTCTCCGATGTTTCTGCCTGTACAGTGTGCGGGGTGTGCGCTGACTTGTGCCCGACTAAGGCAATCGCGGTCAAAAAAGAGCAGTTTCAAGCGTCCAGGTGATTTCTTTGAAAGAGTATAGCTTAGCAGCGGAAGGCACCAAACTCGTTCTCCACGAAAATGTTTTAGCTGTGCTCTCCGATTCAGAGTTAGTCACTATTAGTTCAGCGTTCCATAACGGTGGAGGAATCAAGAAAACCCGTGCCATAATGAACGTGGAGCAGCCCAAAGACGTTAACGACATTAACCTGCACGCAGACCCCGATGCTGTAATTGTTAACTCTTCTAAGAAGATTGGTTTGAAAGGGGACTTCGTAGGCATGATTACCGCAGCATGCGTCAACAACTTTGCCTTAGCCTCCAAGCGAATTGGTAACCTTGGGGTAAGTGTGGTTGCAACCGCGGCAGACGATGAAGGCAACACGTGTAATTATGCAGAGTCCGCGGGCGAAGACATAACCACCAAAGCCGTTGGCGGCACCATAAACATCATCGTCTTAGTTGACGGCAACCCCGTGGATAGCTGTCTCGTTAGCAGCGTAATCACAGCTACCGAAGCCAAAACCGCCGCGATGCTGGAGCTCGATATCAGAAGCCGATACTCCGGACAAGTTGCCACGGGAACCATAACCGACGCTATAGTCGTAGCGAAAACGGGAAGGGGCGAACCGATTGTTTATGCGGGACCCGCTTCCGAGTTGGGGCAACTCGTCGGCTACTGTACGCGGAAAGCCGTGAAGGAAGCCATCATGAAGGGGCTTGAGTGTAGTCCATGTAGGTCACTCTTGAGCCGCCTTGAGGCGAGGCACCTGTCAGTGGAGAAGCTGGCTGCGGAGTTGTCCCATGTTGAAGCGTTGGGCGCCGATGAGAAAACCCTTGCCGCTGTTCTAAAGAAGAAATTGGGGGAACCCGCCTTCGCGGCTGCAGTTTTAGCCTCGGTGAAGCTGGATGAAGACTTCCAGTTGGGCTTAGCTCCGCCCGAATTAGGTCCAGCAACTGCTGCAGGGATAGGTTTTGGCGAGTTGCTGTCTGGGCAGCCTGTTGCGGATGCTGACGTGCGGGCCTGCAGTTTGCCATCGTTTTTGAGGCAAGTGTTGGTTGCGTTGATGCAGAAAGCGCTCTCTGAAGCTTAGAACTGTAAACCTTAAATAACCTGCACCTTCCATTTCCCTACACTAAAGGACACAAGAATAGGTGAACTATGTTGAAATTCGGAGTCTTTTTATACCAACCTGAGCCTGTTGAAGGCGTCGACTACAACTTCTACCGATTGAAGTCAGAATCCGGAATCGTTGGAAAAGCCAATCCGAAAATGTACACTAACATCGCGTGCTTCGGCGACAACAATATGGCGGCGAAGCGCCCCGACTGGGTTTCTGTAAGTTCATTTGGTCCAGCTCTCCGCACAAATAAACGCTTTAACCTCCGCTGGGACGTTGTGTGCATGACTAACCCAGAAGCCAGAGAATACAACCTGAAAATCATCGCTGACGCCGCGAAGCTCACTCCGGGCATCAGCATCAGCAGCCAACACTTCGCAGACCAGCACTTCTGCACTTGCCCCAGATGCATCAAAGCACAGGCTAAGAGCGGCTTAGGCTGGGTTGAGTGGAGGGCTAAAACTGTAACTGACTATCTTGCAGAAGTTAAAGAGGTAGTTTCCGGCAAGCCCCTGTTCGTGAACTGCCTGCCTGACCCATTGCTGGGTAAAGAACGGTTCGGCTATGACTTCGCAGCTATGGCGGACTACGCTGACTACTTCGTTATCCCCATGTTCAGCAAAGCCTACCCCACTCCATGGTACTGGGAAACAATCGCCCGCGGCTACAAGAGCTTCCTCAAGAAGCCCGTCTTCGTGAACTTCTATGTACGCGGACCAAACGAAACCTGGGAAACTGTTGCACCAACCAAGCAAATCATGACCGTAGCTACACGCGTAGCTAGACAAGGCGTAGATGGAATCATCTTCTTGGCGGAAAAGGCTGAGTGGATTCAGAAGTTCCAGAAGGAAGCCGCTGCAGACAAAGAAACCCGCGAGTTCCTCAAGGACCACGGCGGCGACGAAGTTCTGGAATTGTTCAGCCGCTGGGAAAAACTCTACAAAGCATAAACCCCCAATCTTTCCTTTCTTTTTGTCTAATTTATCAGAATTTCGCAGCTGTTTTTTGTCTTCTTGTTGCGCTTGTTGTTGCATGAGTGTAACAACATATCGTTATTAGCAATTCCAGCCTTATGCGTTGGTAGAGCCTTAGCCTCATGGTCATTGGTGGATTAGGCGTCGGCGAAAGCGCGGAAAAATGTCCCCTCATTCCCCCATTCTCCTTCTCGGTTCTGCGCCCAGCGGACTAACCCTAATCCAACCAAACCTTGTTTTCCAAGAGAAAACGTGGGTGTGTGGTGGCTAGAATCGCTTTGATTGTGCTTGGTCCGTTTTCGATTATCGGCTGAACGCTCTTTGAGCTCGACATCAAAGCTGATGCAAGGCGTTTTCGTTCTATAGACTTGCTTTGAATGGCTGTCTGCCGCATCGAAGCCGTTGCGAGCGAGATTTTTCGTGACAGAAAAAGACAGAATTCGACATTTTAAGACTTTTAAAGACAGACGCAGAGCCCACAGCAAGCTCAGAAACCGAAACAGCGCCTAAAATAGCTGCAGATGGGTTTCGATAGGGGGCTATAGCCTCTGAGAGCAACAAAACTCTACCTTAAGGCATCCAGCAGTTGCTTGTGACATATTGCACAACCAGAATCCAAACCATAACTGCAGCCAAACCCAAAACCCAGCCCATCCCTCAGCCTCTAAGAAGATGTAGTGTATAGCAGCTTTCCACTTCTACTAACAACTAAAAACACCACTAAACCATCAACTCTCTCCAAAAACCCAGAACTCCTGTTTCACCCAGAAAACAATATATTCAATCTAAGCGCTTAACCCAGTTGGCAGAAGGACACAATTAATGAAGATTACGCTTGTTAACCCACCTTACCCTCCTAACGCCCACAGCCACCCACCATTCATCCCACTCGGAATCGCCTACCTAGGCGCAGTCGCCGAAAAAGCAGGTCACCAAGTCACCGTCATAGACTGCCAAGCCGAACACCTCACCTACGACGCATTCAAAACCCGCCTCAGCCAAATCCCCAGCGACGTCATCGGCATCACCGCCACCACACTCCTCTACAACTCCGCCAAAACCCTCCTGGGCATCGCCCGCGAAACCCACCCCAACGCAGTCACCATCATCGGCGGAAGCCACGCCACCTTCTGGGACACCAACGCCCTCCAAGAAACCCCAGCACTCGACATCGTCGTGCGCAGAGAAGGCGAAACCACCTTCCTAGAAATCCTCCAGCACCTCCAAACTGGCAAACCCCTTAACGATGTGCTTGGCGTAACCTTCAGGGCAAAAGATGGCTCATTCATCCGCACCGAAGACCGACCATTCCTAACTGACTTGGATTCGTTGCCGTTCCCAGCTTACCATTTGCTGCCGTTAGAAAGTTTCCATCGTATGGGTAAAACCATCTTCCCCTTAACCACCAGCCGTGGATGTGTGCAATGGTGTGACTTCTGCAGCACCGTACGCATGTTCGGCAGAGGATACCGCACACGCAGCCCCAAAAACGTCGTGGACGAAATCGAGATGCTCCACAACAAATACGGCGAAAGCCAATTCACCTTCTACGATGACGCATTCACCGTCAACCGAGCCAACGTCATGACCATGTGCAGCGAGTTGAAGGCACGCAACCTTCACGTGCAATGGGACTGCGAAACACGCGTAGATTACGTTGACCAAGAACTCCTGCAAACCATGAAAGATGCAGGTTGCCTCGCAGTTTGGTACGGCGTGGAATCTGGCAGTGAAAAAATCTTGGGGCAAATGAACAAGAAAACCAAGAAAGACCAAATCCGAGCAGCGTTCAAGATGACGCAGAAAACAGGAATGATGGTTATCGCATCCGCAATCATTGGTTTTCCGGGTGAAACTGAGGAAACTGCGTGGGAAACCATCAACTTCATCAAGGAACTTAACCCTGACGACATTGGCTTCTACGTTGCTACACCATATCCTGGCACACCCATGTACGAGCTTGTGAAGAAGAACGGCTGGTTACGCATCACCGACTTTGACCGTTATGACACGGCAACGCCGACTTTTGAAACGCCAGAGTTAAGCATGGAGCGTATCCGTGAAATCCGTTACAAAGCACATCAGCAGTTCTATCTGCGTCCAAAGTACGTGTTGAAGATGCTGCGTAAAGGTGGAACTTATGGTAAAAGTGGTTTGAAAACCAGCGCTGCATACGCGTTGCGTGCAATGCACATCAAACTCTCTTAACCTTTTTCCCAAGTTTGGTTCTTAGAGTTTCTGGGGTAGCTGGGAAAACAATATAGCCACGCAAACCCACAAATCAACCTGCAGGGCACACGGCAATGAAAATTACGTTGGTTAATCCGCCTTATCCGCCAAGCGTCCATGCACATCCACCGTTCATTCCGTTGGGGTTGGCGTATTTGGGTGCGGTGGCGGAGAAAGCAGGGCACGAAGTCACCGTTATTGACTGTCAAGCTGAGAAGTTGGATTACGCTGGTTTTCGAGGTCGCTTGTCGCAAACGGTTTCGGATGTTGTTGGCGTTACCGCTACGACTTTGCTGTATAAGTCTGCGATGCGCTTGGTGAACATCGCAAGGGAAGTGCAGCCTGAAGCTGTAACGGTTTTGGGTGGTTCGCATGGGACGTTTTGGGATGAAAACGCTTTGCGCGAGTATCCGAGTTTGGATGCGGTTGTGCGCCGTGAAGGTGAGCAGACTTTCATGGAGCTCTTGGCAAAGCTTCACAGCAAGGCGAGTTTGAACGGTGTTTTAGGCGTGACTTTCCGCGCCAAAGATGGCTCAATAGTGCGCAACGAAGATAGACCTTTTTTGGAGGATTTAGATTCGTTGCCTTTCCCAGCACACCACTTGCTCCCATTGGAGTCGCTGAAGCGCATGGGCAAGATTCTGTTTCCGCTCATCACGAGTCGTGGCTGCGTTTACTGGTGTGACTTCTGCAGCACCGTACGCATGTTTGGCAGAGGTTACCGCATGCGCAGTCCGAAGAACGTGGTGGACGAGATGCAGCTGGTGCACGACAAGTATGGTGTGGATCAGGTGACGTTTTATGATGATGCTTTCACGGTGAATCGTGAGCGTGTATTGAAGATTTGCGAGGAGTTGCACACGCGGAAGTTGCATATGACGTGGGATTGTGGCACACGTGTGGATATGTTGGATCGTGAGTTGTTGCAGACGATGCGTGATGCGGGTTGTATCGCGGTTTGGTTAGGTGTGGAGTCTGGCAGTGATGCGATGTTGGGGAAGATGAACAAACGCATTAAACTCGACCAGACACGCAGAGCATTCAAGACTGCGAATGATGTGGGTTTGATGACTATTGTGAACACCGTTCTGGGTTTTCCAGGTGAAACGGAAGCGACTGCTTGGGACACCATTCGCTTCGTGAAAGAATTGAACCCTGATGACGTGGGGTTTTATGTTGCTACGCCTTATCCTGGAACCCCAATGTACGAGCAGGTGAAGCGTGAAGGCTGGTTGCGGGTGACGGATTTTGACAAGTACGACACAGCAGGAGCAACCTTCGAAACACCATGGCTGACGATGCAGAAGCTGAATGAAATCCGCTACAAAGCTTACCAGCAGTTCTATCTGCGTCCAGGATACATTTTCAAGATGATGCGCAGAGGCGGAACTTATGGCAAGTCAGCGGTGAAGACTTCTGCTGCGTATGCGTTGCGTGCATTGCATATTCGGCTTTCTTAGTTTTTTCTGTTTGTAGTTGTGGAAAGTTGCTTGTACACTACNTCTTCTTGGGGGTTGAGTGGTTTGTTGTGTTTTGTGTTCTGGGCAGGTTTTAGGTTGCTTTCCAGAAGTGCATAACTTTGCGCTAGGCTGCTGGAAGTTGGTTTTGCGATAGCTGTGATTTTTTCGTCTATACCCCCTTACTTATAGTTGCTCTGTTGAATGCGACTTGTTGGGCTCTGAGCGTTCATTCTGAGGGTAGTTTTGTTTTTGAGCGTTTGTGTTATTTTGCGGGTGGTGTTCATGCGTTTGCAGATGGTTTTGCAAAAAATTCGGAATCCAACATTATTCTCTGGTTTCCTACGTGTGGTTTCTTCGTGTTTTGGCAGTTTTCTTGCTCTCTCCAGACCCCTATCCCCCTCTATAAATGGAAAAGGCTGAGCGTTTGCTGGCGGGTGATGTGCTGCATTGTGGAAACAAACATTGTTTTTTCGGAAAATGAAACAAGGGACCGACAAATGAGAGATTTAAAAACATTCTTTGCTTGATAGCACCTAAGGCAGAATTGAAGGGCTTCTATGGGCAGAGGCTTAGAAGGCACCAGAATTTTTCCTTCTCAGTTTTTTCTGTTTCCTGCTGAATCGTTAATTCAGGAAACGGCAAAGTTTTTGAGCACATTCAACCTAAATGAAATACGAGGTCATCGAATGAAAGAAGCTATCAGGGTAATCAACTTAAAACCTGTGGACGGATACACCCCCAAAATGAAGAGAGTGAAAACTACTGGAGAAAAATACGAAGTAGAATTAGAATTGGAGGAGGCACCTGATGCTTTGTGGGCAGCTATTTTTAGGGAGGAACTAGAAAAAAGCACTCCGCCAGATCATTTAGCGGATTCAAGAAGTGACACACAATTAATTGAAAAGTCAATTATGTTCTTCACGTCTGCAAGCCAAATTGAACATGACGGTAAACAGATTGCTGAATTAGTTGATTCAGTTAACGCACGAGTGAAACAAGAAAATAGGAAGATCGAGGAAGAAAACAAGAGGGAAAAGGGCGCAGAAGCAGACGACGAAGCCATTATGAAACGAATGCGTGAAGCATTGAAGAAAATAATCTAAAAACCGCTCCCCGACGTTGAACCGTTTGAACCTGATCAAAATGCCTTGCCCCTAAAATGTAAAGTGATTTCTATGAGGCAAGCAAGAATAGGTGTGCCCCCATTTTTTGCAGCTACAGAGCATTTGGACGGGATTCCCCCAGCCTAATGGGGGCAGGTCTGCTAAGTCTGTGGTCAAAAGCCACGTGGTTCAAGTCCTCAGTTCGCGCTAAAACCGACAATCCGCCATTGTAGACAAAGACTACATGTTGAATGATTTATTCCAGCATACTTTTGATAATGAGCAAATTTCTAATACTTACAAGAGATAGACAGAACAGTGCTTTAAGAGCAGGAGAATGGAGGTTTGAACGCTGTTGGTTTGTGGACTTTGCATTTTGATTGGGGACCCAAAGGCAACTACTATTGGACGCCTATATACTTCAACTTTGACGGCACCTTCGGATACTTAGCAGGCGGTAACGACGGGACCTGGACGCAAGTTGACGATTTAATCACTTGGAGGTTCAAAAGGCAACCTGACCAAGCGGACAACACAGTGTACTCTGGAACCGCCACGCGGAACTTCATGTCTGGGCTAATGTTTTCATTTAGCGGAGAAAATGGGCACTGATACGCGGTGAAGAAAGGCACCAAAGTGTTTGCCTCTAAAGAAAAAGAGCCTCTCCCATATCTGATAGAAAAAGAGAACAAAACAAAACTTAACCCTGAAGGCAAGAAAGCGTAGAAGCTAAATTGAAGGCAGGAATCAGAACTGGCTCTTTGGAAACGTCAAGTTGTCAGGGTTTGTTGTGTTTTTGCTCTATTGCTTTCTTTGCCAGAACCACTGCATCTTCCCTTGTTTTGCCGTAGAGCACGCCTACCGCGTCCGCATCCTCTTTGGTTACCGCGGCGCCTCCAATCATGACTGCCACTTTGTCCTTTAACCCTTCAAGCTCTAAGGCTGAAATCAATTTTAGGAAGTTTTCTTTGGCAGCGGAGATGCTGATTGTGACCACGATTATGTCTGCGTTGGCCTCTTTGACTTTCGAAAGAAAAGTTGCAGGAGAAGCATCTCGCCCAACATCCACAGTCTTGAACTGGGCAGTCTTAAGTGACCGTCTAACCATCTCTTTGGCAGTGTCTAT
>JGI20214J51088_10001494_pt1 | contig 15952 bp, 10 predicted proteins | sample WetSurMetagenome_FD_51088 | JGI IMG/M metagenome (IMG submission 51088) | reverse complement strand
AGTTGATATTCTTATAAACAATGCAGGTTTTCTTATTGCAAAGGATTTTCTTGAAATGGATAATGATGAAGCGCGGACGATTATGGAAACTAACTTTTTCGGACCGGCTTCCGTGATCAGGGGTTTAATACCTATGATGGTCTCAGGTTCTCATATTGTGAACATAGCAAGCATGGGAGGATTTCAGGGAAGTGCAAAATACAAAGGTCTCTCGTATTACAGTGCTTCAAAGGCGGCATTAGTTTGCCTTACGGAATGTCTGGCAAATGAAATTAGCGGCTCGGGGATTAGCATAAACTGCCTGGCTCTGGGTGCAGTCCAGACAGAAATGTTTGATGAGGCATTTCCTGGATTTAAGGCTCCGCTTGATGCAAAACAGATGGCAGAGTATATTTCGTGGTTTGCTCTCAACGGACAAAAATTCTTCAACGGGAAAATATTGCCGGTAGCTATTGGTAATCCTTGATTTCTATCTTTCCATCAAGCGCTAATAAGCCGTTGAATGCCAGAGCTTTTAATTCATCTTCACCCGGATATATTACGACATCTGCAATAAAGCTTACCATAGATCTGATAAAGTTTATGTTGGAATCCTGATGAGCCATGCCTCCTGTAAGTATAATTGCATCTACTCTCCCTTCAAGAACTGCAGCCATCGCCCCTATCTCTTTGCCAACCTGATATGAAGCAGCTTTACTTATTAGAATTGCCTCCTGGTTGCCATCTTCTGCCATTCTACACACTTCCATGAAACTATTGGTGCCAAGATATGCTATCATTCCTCCTTTTCCCGTCAACATTGACATTAGTTCTTCGTGCGAGAACCTGCCGCTGAAACAAAGATCTACAAGCTGGCCCGAGGGCAAACCACCTGATCTTTCAGGCGAAAATGGGCCATCTCCATTCAGGGCATTATTTACATCTATTACTTTTCCATTTTTATGAGCCCCTACGCTTATACCGCCACCCATATGAGCAATAATCAGATTCAGGTCTTCATATTTCCTTCCTGTCGAAGCCGCATAAACACGGGCAACTGCTTTCTGGTTAAGCGCATGAAAAATAGATTTTCTTTCAATCTCGGGATGTCCCGATACTCGTGCAACATCCTGAAGTTCATCTACAACAACCGGATCNACAATGTAGGCACATGCACAACATAACGAAGTAGCTATATCATCTGCAATTAATCCGCCTAAATTACTGGCATGCTGACCCAGCAATCCTGNAGTCAGATCCTCTTTCATCCTCTGATTTACCTTATAGANACCCGATTCAATNGGCTTAACCAGACCTCCACGGCCAACTACAGCAGNAATCCTGGTAACATCAATCTTCCGTTCNGATAATTCATTCATTATCAGATTCCTTCTGAAATGAAACTGATCAGTTATCCTGGCAAATTTCTTTAATTCTTCAGAAGAATGCCTGAGAGTTTTTTCAAAAATCAGCTTTTCTTCTTCAAAAAGAGAAAATTTTGTTGAAGTTGAACCCGGATTTATTGCAAGGATTAGTCTGTCTGTCATAAAGCAATTTGTTTCAGGTTGTTCGGTTCCTGTTTTATGCCATCAGGCATGAAAGCGCAATACAGTAATACTTTGATATTTCGCTCTCACTTCGCGACATCACAATAACAGGTTTATAAGTCCCCCTGAGNAGTCCTGCCAATTCACCACCGGCAAAAAGCATCAGACCTTTATAGAATGGATTACTTGATTCGAGTGTTGGGAAAAGCAGAATATCGGCATCGCCATCAATAGGTGTCTCAACTCCCTTTATTTCAATACTTTTCTTGTCACAGGCAAGGAATATATCAAGAGGACCATCCATAATACAATCTTTAAACTGATTTCTGCCAGCCATTTTACACATAATTGAATAGTCGACTGAATTCTGAAAATGACGACTAACTTTTTCTGAAGCACCAATGAGGGCTATTTTTGGTTTTTCTATGCCAAACTTATGAGCCATTTCTATTGCATAACGCGCCATAGAGACTTTCTGATCGAGATCAGGGAATGGGATCACTGCAGGATCTGTAATGAACAGAAGCTTATGATATGCTGGTATTTGTAATGCACAAACGTAACTCAGCACGGCTGAAGGCAGCATCAAACCATTTTCTTTATCCATTATTGCCCGGAGGAATTTATCTGTCCCAACCAGTCCTTTCATAACAATATCAGCTTCGTCTGCTTTAGCCAGTCTTACAGCTTCAAAGGAGGCTTTTTCTTCGTTTTCCGATTCAACCAGTATAAAGGATTTGTGATCAATTTCTGCAGATTTGCAGACACTTTTTATTCGCGAGGTATTTCCGATCAGAATCGCTTCTATAAAGCCTTTCCTGANAGCTTTTCCAAGTGCCCCGATAGTATTCTCATCCTGGGCCCAGGCAACGGCAATACGGTGCTTTTTATCAAGCGCAAGCACCTTTTCCTCCATTTGTTGCAGGCTTTTGATCATAATGATGTTATCTGCACGCTGCAGCAGCCAAAAGTATACTGTCGTACTTTGCCTGTTCTGAATCTGACCGTGAAGTCAGTACTATAGGAACCATTGCCCCCAGAATTATTGAAGCAACCTTGGCTTTTGCAAAAAAGACCAGTGATTTGTATAAAACATTGCCTACTTCTATGTCGGGCATCAGAAGAAGATCGGTATCCCCGGCAACTTCGCTCTTAATTCCCTTAAGTTGTGAACTTTCAAGGCTGACGGCATTATCAAATGCAAGGGGACCATCAATGATACAGTTCCTGATCTGTTCACGCTGATTCATCTTCGAAAGAAGTGCAGCATCGAGTGTGGCCTGCATATTCTCATTAACCATCTCAACAGCGCCAAGTACAGCAACTTTTGGCATNTTGTAACCAAGTCGGTTCAGACAGGCAACAGAATTATTTACAATTGCAATTTTATCGTGAAGTGTTGGTGCAATATTCATAGCAACATCTGTAACTGCAATTACTTTTCTATATGTCTCGACCTCAAAAAGGGCAAAGTGCGATAANAGGTTACCAGTTCTGAGTCCCCACTCTTTATTAAGAACACACCTAAGTAAAGTTGCTGAGCCAATTTTCCCTTTCATAAGTATGTCTGCCTGTTTGCTGCTGATCATCTTTACCGCAGTTTCAACTGACTTCTCGATATCGGGTTCATGAACTATTCTGACGCCAATAATATCGTAATTATTTGATTGACATATACTTTCAATTTCATCTTTATCACCTACAAGAATTGGTTCAATTATATTGTTTTTCCAGGCACTAATAATTGCACCCAATGAATGTTGATCCTGTGCTGCTGCCAGAACGAGTTTTTTTCTGGGTCCGCCTTCAACCAGGCGATTCAGCTCATTCAAGTTTTTTAATACCATAGAATCGAGGGTTTTAGGTTATTATTAGATAATATGATGTTCTGCTATATCACGTGTTTCTGAAGCAATAACAAATTCTTCATTTGTAGGAACAATCATTACAGTCACTTTTGAACTTTTTTTACTGATCACCAATTCTTTACCGCGAACACCATTATTTATTTGCTTATCAAATTCAAGACCCATATATTCCATATTCCGACAAATATTTTCCCTGGTACTGGAGGAATTTTCTCCGATTCCGCCTGTAAAAATCAGCAGATCGACCCCACCCATTGCAGCGGCATAGGCTCCGATATACTTTTTGATCCGGTAATCGTACATTCTGAGAGCAAGAACAGCACGCTCATCACCTTCTTCAGCTGCTGATTCGACTTCTCTCATATCGGAAGAGATCCCTGAGATGCCCAGTACACCGCTATGCTTATTCAGAAGGGTATTCAACGATGAATAATCAATTTCCTCCTTTTCCATGATTAAAGTAAGGGCCCCTGCGTCGACATCACCCGATCGGGTACCCATAATCAGACCCTCAACAGGTGTAAGGCCCATTGAAGTATCAAGTGATTTTCCATCTTTTATAGCTGTTATCGAGGCTCCATTTCCAAGATGACATGTAATGATTTTCTGCGAGTTATAATCAAGCTTAAGTATTTCACAAGCTCTTTTAGATACGTAGCTGTGACTCGTTCCATGAAAACCATAACGCCTGATACCATACTTTTTATAAAGAGAATAAGGCAAAGCATACATAAAGGAATAATCGGGCATTGTCTGATGAAATGAAGTATCAAAGACGCCAACCTGAGGCACATCGGGAAGAACTGTTTTCATTGCATAAATTCCTTTCAGGTTTGCCGGATTATGAAGCGGAGCAAGATCTGAGCAATCTTCAACTCCCTTAATAGTATTATCATCAAGATAGCAACTCCCCTGAAAAAGTTCACCTCCATGGACGAGCCGGTGACCAACAGCATCAATTTCGTTCAGAGTCTTTATTACACCTCTCTTTTTACTGACAAGAATACCAAGCAGAAATTCAATACCTGTCTGATGATCAAGAATCTCCCCATCAAGCTTTACTTTGTCTCCATCGAACCTTTCATTTTTTAAAAATGATCCTTTCAATCCTATTTTCTCTACTATTCCCTTTGCCAGAACCACACCCGATGCCATATCAAAAAGCTGATATTTAATAGATGAACTACCACAGTTCAGAACTAATATTTTCATTATAAAAATGTTTTTATTAAAAGTAATTTTATCAATAACCGTTTTTACTATTCTCCAATCGATAGATTCTTGGTAATCTTTACGCCATCTTTATTGTATTCATAGAACCCTCTGCCCGTACGTCTCCCCCACTGGTTAGCCCTTACAAGCCTTTTAAGCAAAGGTGATGTTTTATATTTCTGGTCACCGAATTCATCATACAGGTTTTCGCACCANCTGAGTATTTTGTCGAGACCGATTTTATCAGCCATCTCAAAAGGTCCGAGAGGAAGTCCAAATCCGGCTTTCATAGTCAGATCTATATCCTCCATNGAGCCAACCCCTTCCATAAGTATCTCGCAAGCTTCATTTATAAATGGAACTATAAGCCTGGTGCTTATCAGGCCCGGAGATTCTTTAACCGGAACTACTTTTTTACCGATCATATGAGCAAATTTCATTGTATTCTCATATGCTTCCTGTGAAGTATAAAGACCTTTCACAACTTCAACAATTCGTGCGTCAGCTTCCGGAGTAAGAAAATGCAGACTTACACAGCGCTCCTTATTAACAAGATCAGCCGTAAGTTCGGTTATAACCTGGGTAGATGAATTTGTGGCAATAATTGTATCCTGAGCTACATTCTTTTCTATTTTTTTCAAAATTTCAGCTCTGATATTATGGCTTTGTTCTCTGGACGAAGATTTTATTACCTCCATCACAATATCGCAGCCTTTAAAATCTGCATAATCAGTGGTCCCTTTGATTCTTGACAATATTCCAAGTTTTTCGGAATTTGTCATTCCCCACCTTTCGATCATCCGGTCAAGTTCTTTTGCCAGTTCCACAAAAGCCTGTGCGATCTTCTCCTGAGTAAGGTCGAGAATGATTACATCCAAACCTTTGGAACTCACCATCCTTGCTATGTTCTGTCCGACAGATCCGGCACCCACGATTCCAACCCTTGAGAACAATGTTTTCGGTTTGTTGGCCTTTGATAGTCCGTAATCTTCCAATCGTTCAATATTTTCTGTCATACTACTAATGTTATTTTTACTTCGGAACCATAAACTTATTTTTTCAGGCCTGCTGCCTGATTTGATGTTATCGCTATCATACTGACTATATCATTAACCGAACAGCCACGCGACAAGTCATTTATCGGAGCCGCCATTCCCTGCAATATTGGTCCTATCGCCTCTGCATGAGCAAGGCGCTGAACGAGTTTATAAGCAATGTTCCCCGAATTCAGATCGGGAAATATAAGTACATTTGCTTTCCCGGCTATCGGACTTCCAGGTGCTTTGCTTTTACCAATTGCTTCGATGAGAGCGGNATCAGCCTGAAGCTCTCCATCTAACTGAAGGTCGGGAGCCATCTCTTTTGCTATTTTTGTGGCATTTACCACCCTGTCTACCATTTCGTGTTTTGCACTTCCTTTGGTCGAAAAGCTAAGCATCGCAATTCTTGGTTCAAATCCGGCTATCGCCCTTGCAGTATGAGCAGATGCAATTGCAATTTCTGCAAGTTCTTTTTCATTTGGATTGGGATGAACAGCACCGTCAGCAAATATTATCACTCCATTCTCTCCAAAGCTTTTATCAGGAAGGATCATAATAAATGCACCTGAAACAACTGATATACCAGGAGCAGTTTTAACATAATGAAATGCAGGCCGGAGAACATCTCCGGTGGCATGATCGGCACCCGATACTTCACCATCAGCATCACCATTTTTTATCATCAGAACACCAAGATAAAGAGGATCTTCAATAAGCTTTGAGGCTTCTTCCCTGGTCATCCCTTTGCTCTTTCTCAGTTCAACCATCAGATCAATATACTGATCTTTCTTTTCGTGATTCTTTGGATTGACTATTCTGGCTTTTGACAGGTTCTTTAAACCGAGTCTGGCAGCGTGAGCATTAATCTCTGCAGGATCTCCTATCAGCGTTATCTGAGCCAATTCTTCCTGTATAGCAATATCTGCTGCCTTAATTGTCCTCTCTTCATACCCTTCGGGAAGCACAATCCGCATATTGTGTTTCCTGGCATTTTGTTTGATGCGATCTAATAATTCCATTGTGTATCAATATATTAATAAGTTCGAAAATTTTTTATAAATGTACGAAAAAAAAGTTCTATTAAACAATTTTGAGTAACATGATTAATATCATTTTTATGCCATCTCAAAATATTTCCTGACTAATAACTCATCAGAAATATTTAGATTAAATCATTTTCATAATTTAGCGGGTCAAAATTGGATAATATTTATGGACAATTATTTTTCACAACTGGAGCTGCTTGCTGACAGTCTTGAAGGCGAGATCAAACACGACAAAATCACAACTACCATTTACTCCACCGATGCATCAGTCTATAAGGAGGAGCCTTCAGCTGTTGCCTGGCCAGGAACAGTTGAAGATATCAGAAAAATACTGGCTTTCGCTTCAAAAGTAAAATCAAGTGTAACTCTCAGGGCCGGAGGAACTTCACTGGCCGGACAGGTAGTAAGCAAGGGAATTATTGTTGATATATCGCGACACATGAATAAGATCCTTGAGATCAACAAGGATGAAATGTGGGTAAGGGTTCAGCCAGGAGTAGTTCTTGATGAACTCAATCTCAAGCTCAAAGAGCAGGGTCTATTTTTTGGTCCCGAAACGTCAACTTCAAACCGCTGTAATATCGGCGGCATGGTGGGNAATAATGCNTGNGGATCACATTCTTTAATATATGGCTCAACCAGNGATCATACTATTGAGATAAAGGCTCTGCTNAGCGATGGTACCGAAGCACTTTTTGGTCCTTTAAGCCGTGAAGAATTCCTGGAAAAATGTAAGCTGAGTAACCTCGAGGGTGATCTTTACCGGAATATCTATGTCATACTCGGGGATAAAATAAACCAGCAAAGTATCCGCGATGGTTATCCTGACCCAAATGTACACAGAAGAAACACCGGATATGCCATTGACCAATTGCTCGATTCTGAAGTTTTTGATGAAAAATGCAAAAGAAAATTTAATTTCTGCGACCTGCTTACAGGTTCAGAAGGAACTCTCGCAGTCACGACAGAGATCAAATTGAATGTTGTGCCGTTACCTCCTGTAAATAAGGCTCTTGTATGTGTTCATCTAAACAAAAGGAACGAGGCATTTAAAGCTAATCTGATAGCTTTGAAATTCAAACCATCGGCAGTGGAAATGATGGATAACCGCATCTTAAAACTTACCGAAAATAACGCAAGTCAGAGAAACAACAGGTTTTTTCTTGAAGGAGAACCCGGGGCAATTTTAATTGTAGAGTTTGTAAGGCAAACACCTGAAGAAATTGACGAATCTGCCTCCTCACTGATTAAGGCATTGAAATCTGAAGGTTATGGATACGCATTTCCGGTTGTTAAAGGAAAAGATATTTCGAAGGTATGGGATCTCAGAAAAGCAGGACTTGGTGTTCTTTCGAATATGAAAGGCGATCCCAAACCTGTTACACTGATGGAGGACACTGCGATAAGTGTTGAGCTTCTGCCCGGTTATATGGATGAAGTGGAAATGTTGCTAGCGAAATATGGCAAGGATGCGGTATTTCATGCCCATATTGGCACAGGTGAGCTTCATATCAGACCTGTTCTTAACCTGAAAGATCCGGCAGATGTAAAACTTTTCAGAACCATAGGATTAGAAACTGCGCACCTGGTAAAAAAATACAGGGGATCATTGAGCGGTGAACATGGCGACGGACGACTCAGAGGTGAATTTATTCCAATAATGCTTGGGGAACACAACTATAATCTGCTGAAAAAGCTAAAAGAGCAATGGGATCCTCAGGGTATATTAAACCCGGGGAAGATTACAGCTACGCCTCCGATGGATTCGAGTCTGAGATATGTTCCGGGGTTGCCGACACGTGAGATAGAAACTATATATGATTTTTCTTCAAGCGATGGCCTGTTAAGAGCAGCGGAAAGATGCAACGGAACAGCTGATTGCCGGAAGTCNGCAATTATTGGTGGTACTATGTGTCCCAGTTTTATGGCAACAGGCGATGAATTTAAGTCTACCCGCGCCAGGGCTAATGTTATGCGTGAATTCCTGAATCAGGGAGAAAACCCCTGGGATCACAGGGAAATATACGAGGTCCTTGATCTTTGTCTTGGCTGCAAGGGCTGCAAATCGGAATGCCCCTCGAGTGTCGATATAGCAAAGATGAAATCAGAATTCCTCCAACACTGGTACGACATACACGGAATACCTTTAAGGACCAGACTAATTGCATATATCTCTGTCATTAACCGCATTGGTTCATTGGTACCTCCGGTTTTTAACTTTTTTCTTAAGAACAAAGTCACTTCAGGCATTGTGAAAGGACTAACCGGTTTTGCTTCAAAAAGATCAATACCTCTGATTTACAAGACAACACTCAGGAAGTGGAGCAGGAAAAACCTCCCGAAGATCAATCCTGTAAATCCAAAAGGATCAGTATGCCTTTTTATTGACGAATTCAGCGATTTTAACGATACTGAGACAGGAATAACCGTTATACGGCTCCTTATATCACTTAACTACAAAGTGGTCACAGCGGGTCACGGAGTAAGCGCCAGGACGTTTCTCTCAAAAGGACTTGTAAGGACGGCAAAAAAAACAATTCGTAANAACATTGTGGCATTGGCCGGAATAATAAACGATGAACTTCCTCTTGTGGGAATTGAGCCTTCGGCAATTCTGGGCTTCAGGGATGAATACCCTGAATTAGCAGGAGACGATCTGAAGGCATCAGCTATGAAAATTGCTGCAAATAGTTTCATGGTCGATGAGTTCCTGGCCAGGGAGTATCGTTTGGGAAGAATTGACAGGACTATGTTTGTCGATGAAAAATCTAGTATACTTCTTCATGGCCACTGTCAGCAGAAAGCTATTGCATCGACAGCCAGTACGATTGAAATGCTATCAATACCATTAAATTATTCGGTGAAAGAGATTCCTTCCGGATGTTGCGGAATGGCCGGATCGTTCGGATATGAAAAGGAACACTTTGAATTATCCAACCAGGTAGGTGAACTTGTTTTATTTCCCGATGTAAGAAAAGCTGATAAAAACACAATAATTTCAGCACCAGGAACAAGCTGCAGGCATCATATCAAGGATGGAACAGGACGTGTTGCATTGCATCCTGCCGTCGTGTTATATAATGCACTTAAGAAGCAGAAAGCCCCCTCCCGCTTCGCGGGATCCCCCTAAACGGGGACTAATTCGGTCATATGAATTAAATTCGTTGAAACAAGAAGAATTACCCCCCCCTTTAGAGCTTGCGCAAAACGAAGTGAAGGGGGGAAAGGGTGGAAAAATCAGTTTATTGTAGCCATCGTCCTTAGTAAGGTGGCAGCCCAGGAATAGATATTATGTCTGACAATTACAAGTCGCATTTGCATCATACGTTGATTCTGTTCTTCCTTAGTCATCTCTAAAGCGGTTTTAATTGCATCTGCTGATTTTTCAATGTCATAAGGATTAATAATAATTGCACCCTGAAGTTCCTGAGATGCACCGGCAAAACGGCTGAGAATCAATGATCCGTCATTCCGGTGCCGTGATGCAACAAATTCCTTTGCAACAAGATTCATTCCATCATGTAACGATGTTATCATGCAGAAATCTGCAGAAGAATAGTAAGGAGCAATTTCCTCGTGGCTATGATGACGTTTCAGAAGAACAATCGCCTTCCAGTTTTTGGATTTAAAACGCATATTTATCCTCGTTGCTTCGTTCTCGACTGCACTGACAGTATCGGAATAAGTTTTCAGGAAGGTTCTGCTTGGAGCTCCGATCTGGATGAAGGTGAATTTTCCAACGTATGATGAATTTTTTTCAAGGAATCTTTCAATTGAAAGGAACTTTTCAACTATTCCCTTGGTATAATCTATCCTGTCAACTCCTATACCTATGAATTGTGCACGCAGGCCAAATTCATTCAGCAGATTATTTGGCCTTATTTTCGGTGATACAATATCATAGTCTTTTAACGTAAAATCAATGCTGATAGGAAACGGCTTGACATAAGTTGTGCTACCGCCCATTTTAACTGAAAAATTTTCCCAAAGTACACGCGATTCCAAAGCATTATTAACTGTCTCAAGAAAATGATTACAATGATATTGGGTATGGAACCCTATCAGATCTGCGCCAAGCATTCCCTGGAGGATTTCTCTCTGCCATGGACAGATACCAAATGATTCAGGATTCGGCCACGGTATATGCCAGAATATGGCTACTTTTGCCCTGGGCTTTGCTTTTTTGACCAGCGCAGGCAGAAGAGCAAAATGGAAATCCTGAATTAATATATACGGTTCTTCTTCATCATTGGTCTCCTCAATGACCNCTCTGGCAAAAGCTTCATTAACTTTCTTATAATATTTCCAGTCATCATTTCTGAAGGTCGGGCGAGTATGGGCAATATGACAGAGAGGCCATAGCCCTTCATTTGAAAAGCCNTAGTAAAAATGTTTTTCTTCTTCATCTGATAACCACAATCTCCTTAAAGTATATTTAGGTTCATCAGGCGGTACCTCAACTTTATCATGTCTGTCGACAGTCTCCTTATCAGCATCTCCGGTACCCGAGGCAATCCAGAGTCCGCTACACGCTTTCAATATAGGCTCCATGGCAGTAATCATCCCACTTGCCGGAACCATGCATTTAATTCCCTTACCTTCATGGATATGCATGTATGGTTCACGATTAGATACAACAATCATTTTCTTCCCCTGAAGAAGGATTCCCATTTCCGCCTTTAATCGCTCTGGAGTCCATATAGCTTCTGCACTCGTTCTTAACCTTGCTTCTTCCTCAGCAGTAGCTTTAGCTTCATTCATTGCCTTTGCAATAGATTCTATTTCCTTATGCAACGGATCAAGAAAGTCGGGATGAGGCTGCGAAGAAATCTGACGTATATTTCCGGTACGTATCGCTTTAATCCAGATAACTATTTTATTTACCTGTCGTAATATTCCCCAACGGATCAGAAGTAATGTAACCACTGATACCAGAAATGCCTGAAGAAACCATCCCATAAAGTTCCGTGACCAGATGTTCCTGAGGACTTTATCTATATATCCGGCGTCGTTGTAAAAAACCAAAACCGCATTTAATCTACCGGAACTTTTTATCGGTCTTATATACTGAAATATACTATTCTTCCCCGACCTGAAAAAACCGGAGATAATTTTATCTGCAGCTATGGATTGGGATATATATGCTCTTGACTGGTTAATAAATTCATGAGCGGAATTACTGCTTATTATGCTGTCGCTATTATAATAAACCGTAAGACCCAGAAGGTTATACTGTCTGCGAAGACTGTCGGAATAATAGTCTATATTATCTCTATTAATCTTTTGGAAAAACAGGGTATCGCTCCTGACTATCTCATTTGAAATCTGCATTGTACTGGATTCAAGATCATGATTAAGTTTAGATTTTTCAGCTGAACTCTGATAAAAAGTAAATCCAAAGGCAACCAGACCTACAGCAAACAAAAGAGAAAGTATGATTGAAAGGTTTAATCTCATTCTGACATTTGTTTTAAAAGAGAAGCCACGGAGCTTGTACTACTGAGTCGGTATTTAGCTTGTGTTGCACCTTTCCCGACCTTTATAGTAAAAGCCTCCGGTTTATCTGAAAAGAACGCAAACATCTCTTCATCTGTGACATCGTCACCTATAGATAAAATGAAATCATAATTATTATGCATATAAAGATTTTTTACAGCTTTTCCTTTGCCTGTTCTATTAGCAAGTATTTCCACAACTTTATTGCCATCGAGAATCTTCAGATCCAGAGGACGAATCACTTTTTCCAGGAGATTAATAAGCTCTCTGGAACTTGAATATCCAATAACCGGATCAGCATTTCTGTAGTGCCAGGCCAATGAAAACATTTTTTTTTCAACGTACGAATAAGAGCATCTTAAAGTAACTTCATCAAGGATGGGAATAATCGACTTTTTCCATTCGCTGTTTACTTTTATCCGATTTTTCCATTGTCCGTCAATTTTCATTAGTGCGCCATGCTCAGCAAGTATATTTATTTGAATATGATTTAAAAACAGGTCAATATCACTCCGGCTCCTTCCTGTGATTATATATAATTCCGTATCTGGATTACAAGCCAGATTTCTGACAATTTTCGTTATCTCTTCGGTAAGGATTGCTGTAGAAGGTTTTGACGTATAATTTACCAGGGTTCCATCGTAGTCGAGCAGTATAAGGCATTTTGTAGAATTTCTGTATCTTTCATTTATTTCGGCTTCAGTTTTATTATCCATTTTACTCTTTAATTGAAAGAAATCTCTTCAACGTCTTATGTTTGTCATAAAATATCAAAAATTAAACAAATCCGTTACCAATTTGTTTTGAAAAAAGGCTGTAATCAGAGAAAACATGAACAATTACCGATTGCAATAATTTTCAATTTTATCTTTATGTTGGTATTAAAATTGTTTTTTTTACTGCAAAGAGGATATTTAAGAAATGAGAAAAATCATTTAATATGAATAATCTGAATTATGGTGTAATCGGAAATTGCAGAAGCGCCGCGCTTATATCGGACAAAGCAAGTATTGACTGGTGTTGTCTGCCCGATTTTGACTCTCCTTCTGTCTTCGCTAAGCTTATTGATAACGTTAAAGGTGGTTCATTTAGTATCGTTACAGATGATAATTACACTATATCTCAAAAGTACATTATCTGGACAAATGTTCTTTGCACAGAATTCAGGTCAGATCAGGGTATCTTTGAGGTAATTGACTTTATGCCTCGCTATAAACTACTTGAAAATGATTATTTTGCTCCTGCTGAAATATATCGGTATATAAAGTATATTTCAGGTTCTCCTGTCTTTAAGGTAAAATATTGCCCTGCTTTTAATTATGCAAGGGAGGAAGTTTCCCATATTACTGAGGAAAATTATATCAGGACCTACTCCAGAGTTAATCCTACCGATTGCATATATCTCTATTCAAGCCTGGATTTCAATGATATTCTCGAATCGAATTTAATTTCACTTACCCAGCACCAGTTTCTATTACTTTCCTACAATCAGAAGCTGATCGATATAGATATTAANAGGGTTTATCTCGAATTCCAGCGAACAAAAGTTTACTGGCTTAACTGGACAAACCGTTCAAAGAAACATCAGAAGTATAATGAAGAAATAGTAAGAAGTCTATTGGTTTTAAAAATAATGTCCTTTCAACCAACAGGTGCAGTACTGGCGGCTCTAACAACTAGTTTACCGGAAACAATTGGTGAGGTTCGCAACTGGGATTATCGTTTTTGCTGGTTGCGTGATGCATCTATGTCGCTGGCAACATTGATCAATATGGGCCATTTCTATTCTGCTCAGCGATTTCTTGATTACCTGAAAGGAATTCTTAAATCAAAAAACGATTCATTTCAGATAATGTACGGTATCAGAGGTGAACGCGATCTTACCGAAACCGAGCTTCATCACCTTTCTGGTTATGAAAATTCCAAACCTGTCAGGATAGGAAATGCTGCATATTCGCAACGACAGAATGATGTATTTGGGTATCTTATTAATATTATACACAATTATTTTGAGTTTTTCCCCGGTACATTAGACGAAATAGAAGATATCTGGGAGATTGTCCGGAACATCTGCAGAACAGTAACAACACACTGGGAAAAACCCGATAAAGGTATATGGGAGATTCGGAATTTTGAAAGCCACTTCGTGTTTTCAAAAGTTATGAGCTGGGTAGCTATGGACAGGGCAGCAAAAATAGCGCAACTTCTGAATAAAAAGTATTATGAGGATTCGTGGAGGGGAATTGCAAATGATATTAGAGAAGATGTACTGAAAAACGGGTGGAATACTGATCTTCAAACATTTACACAAACTTACAGCAACACATACCTCGATGCCTCATTGCTACTAATGGCAGAATATGGTTTTATTTCCGCAAGCGATATCAGGTACCAAAAAACTGTTCTTGCTGTCAAAAAAGCACTTTTTTCTGATGGTCTGGTTTACCGGTATATTAATTCAGACGATTTTGGCAAGCCGGAATCATCATTCACAATATGTACCTTCTGGCTTATTCAGGCACTTTTCAGGATAGACATGAAGGAAGAAGCAAAAAAAATATTTGATGAGCTTTTAAGCTATGGTAATCATCTTGGACTTTTCAGCGAGGACATTGATTTCTCTACAAAAAGGCTATTAGGAAATTTTCCACAGGCATATTCACATTTGGCATTAATTAACACGGCAGCTTTGTTTTCTGAAGAGAAAATCGGCCCAAAGTATATTAAACCCTGATAATATCGGGTTGATATCAGTTGATAATCCTGAAAACATGAAACAAGCATATCATTCGCTTTTCTGGCAATCCTCCAACATTATTACAATCGTTTCAACCGGCAGGAAAATATTTAAACACCGGAAAATCAGTTAACCGGCACTGAAAAGAAAAAAGTAGTGCCCTCTCCCACGGCACTCTTCAACCACACTCTCCCCTTAAACAAACCAACTATTTTCTCCACAATCGACAATCCGATACCTGATCCTTCATTATTCTTTCCTTCATAATTAAATTTTGCAAATCTTTCAAATATTCTATTCTGATCTTCTTCAGGGATACCGGTACCTGTATCTGAAACTGCAAAGAATAACTCGCCACCTTTCTTCTCACAACTATAAGTAATAGAGCCTTTTGAAGTGAACTTAACTGAGTTATTCAATAAGTTGAAGAAAACTTGTTTTAACCTCATCTGATCTGAATTTATTATTATATCATTATCGGGAAGGTTATAACTTAGCTGAATATCGGATTTTTCTTTTCTGAGCAGCTCAAGAGTATAAATTTGTTTAATCTCGTCAAACAACTCCCTGATGCTGAAATTGGTATAGCTCAAATGCAGATCACCTGCTTCAATTTTAGATAAATCTATTATATCGTTAATCAATTTAAGAAGATTATTACCACTGTTTTTGACAATATTAATATACTGATGTCTCTTAACATAATCATTTTCATTCTCAAGAAGTTCACTGAAGCCAACAATGGCATTCATCGGGGTCCTGATCTCATGAGACATATTGGACAGAAATGCCGATTTCAGCTTATCTGATCTGATTGCTTTCTCTTTTTGTCGGACAAAATCCTTTTTAATAATATAAAACAGAAATATCATGAGTGTCGAGTAAAACCCAAAACTTAGAAAAATATCGATGCTCCTGATCCTGGTATCGGGATAGATAAAAAGCTCACGAGGAGCAGTATAGTCAATAATAAAAAGTAAAACGATATTGAGAAAAAATATTGTCAGCAAAACAGTCAGCGATCTGC
>JGI20214J51088_10001493_pt1 | contig 15961 bp, 8 predicted proteins | sample WetSurMetagenome_FD_51088 | JGI IMG/M metagenome (IMG submission 51088) | reverse complement strand
ATTGGAACCCGAAATGGTTTTGCTGTTAGATTTCATGAAAAAGATGCGCGTGTTATGGGAAGAACAGCAACCGGTGTTCGAGGGGTCAGATTAGGGAAAGGTGATAAAGTTGTTGGACAGCTTGTTATCAAACGCCAGGGAATGAGTGTGCTTGTAGTTACAGAAAAAGGATACGGCAAAAGATCAGAGGTTAATGATTATAGAATTACTCATCGGGGAGGAAAAGGCGTAATAACGGTTAAGACGAGTGATAAAATTGGCAAATTGATTGCAATGATGGAAGTCAATGATAATGACGAGCTTGTAATTATCTCAACTAAGGGAATGGTTATAAGACAAAGCATGAAAGACATTCGTGTTATGGGAAGAAATACACAAGGCGTAAGAGTGATCAGGCTGAAAGATGGTGACTCAATTGCTGACATTGCCAAGGTTGTGCCCGAAGAAGAAAACGGCGAGGAAGAATAAAATAATCCTCAAACAAATTTAAAAGGGACGAACACAGGTCCCTTTTTTGTTATACAGGAAGAAGTCAAATAATAGTAAGCGAATTCTAAAATGAAATCATCCGGAAAAAGAAAAACCATTCTTCTACTTCTCGTAATAATTTTTATTTGTATCAAAAATTTCCCACAATCTTCTGACGGTGGATTAGAAAGCATTAGTAGCGAGAGCCTGATGCGAACAGTTAAAACTTTAAGCTCTGAAGAATTCGACGGAAGACTTCCCGGAAGCGAAGGATATAACAAGGCAGCAAACTTTGCCGCAGATAAATTTCAACAGATCGGATTATTACCCGCAGGCGACAAATACTATTTTCAATATTTAAACGTAGAATACAACAAAATAGACTCGCCGGTAGTTTTCAAAGTGATTACGGCAAATGAAGTTTATTCTTATCAACTCGGAAAAGATTTTGTGTTTAGAGGATTTACCGGCTCAGGGGATCTTACTCTTCCAGTTTCATTTTGCGGTTACGGAATCTCAAGACCCGATCTTAGCTATGATGATTATGAAAATGTAGATGTAAAAGACAAAGTAGTAATGGCCTTTAAACAAAACCCTACCTGGAAAATTAATGATTCCGCCTGGGGCAGCGAATACCCGCGGGAAAAATCAAAAACCGCTTACGAACATGGTGCAAAAGGAATTATGTTTGTTTCAAGACCAAACGATGAAAAACCGCAGCCACTCATAGGCAGCGTAATGCACGGCGAAGGCGAACAAATTTTGGATTTTCCACAACTCCAGATTTCTATTGATGCCGCAAAAGAGATTGTTAGTGGGACAGGAATCTCCCTTAATGAGTATCAAAGAAAAACAGACGAATGTCAGGAGCCGAATTCTTTTAGCACAGGAAACGAAGTTGAAATAAAAGTTAAAACAATGTACACAAAAAGCGCCCAGACGATGAATGTTGTCGGACGTCTTGAAGGAAGTGATCCAAAATTGAAAGAGGAATTTTTGATTATCGGAGCTCACCTCGACCATGTAGGTTCGCAAGCCGGGCTGTTGTTTCCGGGAGCCAACGATAACGCTTCCGGGTCTGCTGCGGTAATTGAATTAGCAAACGCTTTTCAAAGCAGGGAGACAAAACCCAAACGCAGTATTTTGTTTGTACTTTTTGCAAGTGAAGAGCAGGGCCTTTACGGCTCAAAGTATTTTGTAGATAATATGAAGGTTGACACCAACAAAGTTGTTGCAATGTTTAATCTTGATTGTATTGGTTATGGAGACAGCAGTCAGGTTGGTAACGGAAAAAGTTCACCGAATCTTTGGAATCTCGTAGAAATAATTGATAAAGAAAACAATCAACTTATGGTAACAGAGACATGGAGCGGCGGCGGTGCAGACGCAACACCATTTTATGAAAAAGGAATTCCTTGCCTATATTTTGTATCTAAGTACAGCTATGATCATCTTCATCTTCCAACAGATACACCAGAAACATTAAACCCAGCCCTGCTTGAAAATCTGGTAAGGCTTGCATACTTAACAGCAAAGGAAATTACAGATGGAAATTATAAAAGGGAAGTTTTAATTAAATAAAAAGGCGGACAATTGTCCGCCCATGGAGCAGCCTCCCGGATTATTTTAGCAATATCATCTTCTTAGTTTCAACGAATGAACCGGCTTGCAAACGATACAAATACATTCCACTCGCAAGTTGAGAAGCATCGAAGTTAACTGTGTAAACTCCTCTTTCTTTTTCTTCATTAACAAGTGTTGCAACTTCATTACCAAGAATATCATAAACTTTTACCGTTACAAATTCAGAAGTTGGAAGTGAATACCTTATTGCTGTTGATGGATTGAATGGGTTTGGATAGTTCTGTAAAAGGTTATATGACTGTAAAGTATTAACATCATCCTCCACAGGTGTAGCGCCGGGTACCCAAATTGCCCCGCTGATAGTTCCATCGTTTCCATTACTTGTCAGGTCGGCAGTTGTTGAACCAGTTCCTTCGTCGAATTCCCAGTATCCAACCAATCCTGGCTCATTTCCATTTAACGATTGGTTCATTGTGGATTGAATTTCAGATTCCGTGCGTGCAATATTCCAGATACGCACTTCGTCAATTATTCCTTTAAATGGAGCTACGAAGTCACCTCTTACTGGATTAGAACCAAAATATAAATTACCAGCAGAATTGCTGACACCACTTCCTACACTTTTGCTTGTATCAAATACTCCGTTGATATATATCTTGGCAATTCCCGCGGAAGCATCGTAGGTTGCGGCGATGTGAGTATATTGATGAAGCGGAACTAAAGGGGATGAATATAGTTGAATCCCACCGAAAACATTGTGTAAATAAAAAAATATTTTGTTACCCGAAAAGCCTAATTGAATGTCTTCTGCGAAGGCAACCCATTTAGCAATTATAAATCCGCTAGAAGTAGTATCCGGATTGATCCATGCTTCGTATGTTACAGCATTTCCGACATTGAATGTTGCAGCATTTCCCATATCGACATAGTCATTCAAACCATCAAAATGAAGAGCATTACCAGAAATCTGAGCTTTTACAGATAAGCTCAAAACTGTTGTGAGAGCCAGAAAGAAAGAATAGATTTTCATTTTTTTACCTTTGTTTTATTGTTTTAACTTATGAAAGATAAATTCATAACAACCGAAAAACATCACGTATATGCGTGGTTTTATATTAGGGCTAAAGCGGGTTGCTTATGGTAAGAATTTAAAGAGTAGGAAAGCCAGCAGATTGCTTATTTGCCGGCTTCCTTTCCCTATTAGGAGAGAGAGCAACAAAATTTATTTTATTAAAATCATCTTTTTAGCAGTAATATAATTTGTATTGCCAGAAAAGGTTCTGGCTTCTATTTGATAGATGTAAATTCCGGAGGCAAGATTGCCCGCATTGAAATTTACAGTATGAACTCCAGCCATCAACTGCCCATTTACAAGTTCTCTAACTTTTTCTCCAAGTATATTGTAAACTGAAACTTCAACGTTGCTCTCAGAAGGTAAATCAAAATTTATCTTTGTTGATGGATTGAAAGGGTTAGGATAGTTCTGTGCAAGTGAAAATTCTTTTGGAATATTTTCTTCTGATGACTTCACTGACGTTATTGGATCAACTGAACGGAATACACTTGCCGGCATCCCATCAAGAGATCTTGTAGTACCGGTGAAAAGAAAACCATTGTTGCTGTAAGCTAAGGATAGGGTACCAAAGAACGTATCAAAGATTGGAAGTCCTGAATTTTCTTGTGACCAGGAAAGTCCATTATCAGTTGTTATAAATATTCCTGAATCACCAGTTGAGGCATATAAAAATCCATCGCCGCCAAAACAAAGAGAATTAATAAATGAATTGGGTAAACCATTGCTTGCTTCAAACCAATTTCCACCATTATCAGTTGATCGAAAAACAAACCCATCTGTTCCTGCAAACAAATCACCATTCCCGTTTCGGACTAATGATCCAACGCTAGTATTTGCTAAACCATTATTTCTACTATTCCAGCTTACACCATCATCGGTTGAGATAAAAACTCCGGATCCGCTGCCCGCATAAAAATCTCCGGTTGGTGTTGTAAATAGTGAGCGGATAAAATTAATGGGACCTGATCCTCCAGGAGACCATAAGTTACCATTATCAGTAGAACGGAAAATACCCGATGGAGTACCAGCTAATAAGATACCACCAGGTTTTCCATTTATAGAAAAAACTCGTTGAGAGCTTATACCAGAATTTATTAAAGACCAGGAAATTCCTTCATCGGTTGATTTGGCAACTCCAATTCCATCTAAACCTGAATAAACAACGTGATTATTATCTTCCCAAAGAGCATTTACAGTTTTAATTGGGAAATCATTATCGGATGGCAGCCAATGTTTTCCATTATCTGTTGTAATAAAAATTCCATCCAGAGTTCCCGCAAGAAGAGATCCGTCTTGAAGAAAAGTAAGATTCCTCACCTGGTCAGAATATAAACTCTGATTAATATTACTCCATGTTACAGCGGTGTCGATTGAACGAAAAACACCTGTTGAGCTTGAACCGGCATATATATTTCCTGCCGAGTTTACAGCAACCGAAAGCGTGTTTAAAAGTATAATGCCGGAAGTTAATTTAACCCAGGAGTCTCCCCGGTCGGTTGATCTATATATTCCCGATTCTACAAAGGACGATGAGCCTCCGGCTGCGGCAAAAAGATATCCTATAGAATTAATAGTTAAAGCATTTACAGGAACATTAGAAAAAGATGTTAGTGTCCAAGTTGCACCGAAATCAGTAGAGCGCCTGACACCTTTACTTGTTCCAGCAAAAGTGAAACCGGCGCTGTTTCTTACTATACTATTGATAGATTCATCCGGCCAATTTGGAGAGAATGAGGACCAGGTATCGCCGTTATCAGTCGATCTCTGGATAGCACAATATGGTGATGGAAGCGGAAATTTTGTTATCCCGGCAAAAACGAGTCCCGATGCAAGACCAAGTGCGGTTACAATTTCTTCATCACTTGCCACCGTACTAACTGTCCATACTAAACCATTATCAGTCGACCGGATAACATTATGTTTGCCTCCCGCAAATACATTCCCATTGGTACGAATTGCAATTGCATTCAGTACAATGTTATGATCTATTCCAGAATTAATTTCATTCCATGAATCACCGTTATCTGTTGACTTATAAAAATTACAACTATTTGAATTGCAATAATATGTATAGATATCGCCGTTGGGGGCAATGTTTAATGAAAACACGATCCCATCAGTCAGGTATGTCCACGAATTTCCCTCGTTTGTACTTCGATAAATACCCCAATTTGTTCCGGCAAAAATATCTCCGCCGGAGTTAATAGCAAGATGTGTTACATCTCCGACTGTAAAATAACCGCTGGCTTCTTCCCAAAAATTTGTTTGGGCAAAAATAGGAGGAATAAATAGAAAAATTATAAAGATGTGGATTAGAAAAATAAATTTACGAGTAAAAGATTTTTTGATGCTAAAAAAATTATTCATTTTGTTTTTCCTTGATTAATTGTTTCTCGTGAGATAGAGTTATTTAATAAGCACCATTTTTTTGACAGAGACATAATTACCCTCACCCGAAAGTGTTCTAGCTTCTAATGCATAGATATAAATTCCTGAAGCCAAGTTTCCGGCATTAAAATCTACTTGATGAGTGCCTGCAGAAAGCTGACTATTCACAAGTTCTCTTACCCTTTCACCGAGTATGTTGTATACAAATATCTTAACGTTGCTTTCAGATGGTAAGTCAAAATTAATCTTGGTTGAAGGATTAAAGGGATTTGGGTAGTTTTGAGAAAGTTCAAACTTTTCCGGGATTTCTTCAGTTGGATCAGGTGTAGTAACATTTGTAGTTTGATTGAATCCACCGAGATTGTATAATACAAACAAAGAATCGTATCCTCCAAAGGATCTTGAAACGATTGCTACATCAGTCTTTCCATCCTGATCAAAATCTGCAGCAACGATTCCATTTGGATGACCACTTGCAAATGGGAAATAACAGTTTCGTTTTTCTGTAAAATTCCCGACGCCATCATTCAAAAAAGTTGTAATGCCGAGACTATCCAGAGTGTTATTTACTGTTACAAAATCAAGATCGCCATCGTTCTCATAATCAAGTGCTGCAAGCCCCCTGGTAGCAGAAGTGAATATTGTATCAGAAGAAAAAGTGAAGCTTCCATTATTCTTAATCAGCATACAATAATTTTGGCTAAGGCCTGTTGTTATAAAATCTTTATCGAGATCACCATCAAAATCTCCCGCGATGATACTTGAGCTATTAGTATAATATCCTGTAATAGGAAAAAGGTCTTGATGATCATTTGAAGCGAATAATGCGTTGATATTCGGACAGCCAGCCGCATTATACAATTCCTCGACATCAAATGAAAAAAGATAAGGAATCAATGTTGTGGATCCGAAAAGTCCCGGGGCTACTATTGCCGGCATATTTTCTCCAGCACCAAGATCAGCAAGTACAAAATCTGTCAGCACGGCATTTATCGTATCAACATAAGCATTGGGACCCGATCGTTGTGCATCATAACAAAATTGTNTTCCGGNTGTACTCATTATATAGCCAATTAAACTTGTGTAAGGTTCAAATCCATCTTCAGTAGTAATGATTGTTGAAAAGCNAGCGAATCTTGGACCTGCCTCAAGAGAACGGACTTTNCCCANGGTTTCAACAATCTCGGAACCAGAGAAACCACCATTACCATCTCCCCAAAAAATTTCTACTGCATTTGTATCTCCGCTTACTATCAGGTCAAGATTATTATCTTCGTCAAGATCATAAAGCTTAACAAGCGAAGGTTGAAGATCAGTAAAGACAGTTCCTGATTGAGTGAATGTTCTTGATGCCACATTATTATGGAATAAGAGAACCTTTCTGTTATTCCAATCCGGCACAGCAATTCCAATAGAATTTGAATGGTCAAAATCACCCGTTGTAATAGAAAGAGGAAATCCTGTTAGTGAAGTCCTGAATGGTGCCCCGAACATATCATATGGTAAACGGACTCCCTCGACTGCACCAATAAATGGTTTGACAGTATCACGAATGGCTCCATAATAATCGAAAGGAACTTCATTTAAATGGATACCATTTAAAGCCGAATTTTGAGCTTCGCATTCACCCAAATGAATTCCGAGCGAATCAAACTCAAAACTTACATCACTGAATTTAGAATTTAAGTCAAGTCCTGTCACCACTTGATATCCTTCCAAATTTAGACAGTATTGACCCGAATGACTCCGAACAAAGTATGTGCAGGTTGAATAAAATACATTGTGATCTGAAATCAAATTTGACGCATCAAGTTGTTCGTACATCAGGCCACAACCATAGGCTAGTATAATATTATTCAGGACGCTACAATTTTCTGCGGTTATCCAAAGGGCTTTTGAACCAAATGATCCGTTATGAACAATTGTATTATGAAATAATTTTGTGTTTCGTGTGCGAACCTGCAAGCATCCGCTATTTGCCGAACCCATTAAAATGTTATTAAAGACGCGTAATGAATTAGCCCGATCAACAGCAGCNGTGTTAGGACTTGTAGCCATCTGTCCATTAATGTAATTGCCTGAAACATAATTTGCTTCAAGTTCAGCTATAACAGGAAACACAACATTGATTCCTGTTGCACCGGAAGAATTTGAAACAAAATTTCTCCGCACGAATGACAGGGGAAATTCAACCTCAATTGCCGAACCAATTGGAGTGCCTGAGCCAGTATAATTAAGATATAAATGATCAAATCTGTTGTCCTCAACAATAACTGAATTGCCTCCAACTCCTCCCGATTCAACGTCCAACCCAACACCACGATTTAAATTAGAAAACTTATTATTAGTCACACTGGCGGTTGCGAGATTGTCAGAATAGATGCCGTAATTAGTTCCATATTGCTGACCCTGGATGTAATGTGGTGACCCAATAAACTTACATCCATCAATCACAATATCATCAACCGCTGGGTTGATAAAATATTGAAATTGTATGCGTATCAGATACCATGCTGGCGTATCAAGTGAATCAGCATCAATAAAGGTTAAGTTTCGAATCGTTATATAATCTGCTTGAACCTTGACGATTTGTTTTTCATAATAAAGAGAGTTGATATTGAAGTCAGCCTTAAGTATTACATTATCAACATTCCCTCCTGTGGAGGCGTCTGGTTGAAATGTAATTCTGTTCGTACTGGATGAACCAGTAATAATACTATCGAGAATCATTACGGAAGCTGCACCATTATCTCTCACATATGTACCTGGCCTAATATTAAAAGTAACTGGACCTGAAATTCCATTTAATTTTAAAGCATTTGCTGCATCCTGCAAAGTAGCATAATGGGGAGTGTTTCCTCCAATTGTGTAAGAACCATTTAATGGTTGAGAAAAAATCCCCGTCGAAAACACAGAGATGAGTACAAGAGCAAATATTGATCTCATTATTATCCCGAATTAGTTTATAGATTGAGTGCAAAATATTTTTTAATACTGCCGGTATCAATCACGCAAGTGCGTGGTTTTTCAGAAAGAATAGATTAAAGGAGCTTTTCTCTTATTGCCTTAGAGATAGCGCTGCTTCGGGAGTGGACTTCCAGCTTTGCATAAATGTTACGAAGGTGCGAATCTACGGTGTGGTGGCTGAGGAATATTTTTTCTGCAATTTGTTTTTTACTTAAGCCATCTATTAAACGACTTAATATTTCTTTTTCTCTTTCTGAAAGATCATAACCATCTGATTTAACATTCTGGTCTCTGAACATATTCAACACTTTTTTTGCAATGTGTGAGTTCATTGGTGCACCGCCGTTCATAACTTCATTTATTGAATTAACAATGTTATCTGCAGAAAGATCTTTGAGCAAATAGCCGGAAGCACCGGAACAGATTGCATTGAATACATTTTCATTGTCATCGTGTACGGTGAGTATAATAATCTTTGAAGTTGGGGTAAGCTTCCTGATTTCGGGGATGAGTTCAATTCCATTCATTCCGGGAAGACCAATATCAAGTAAAATTATATCGGGGACCAATTCTTCTTTTTCAATAATATCAAGAGCAGCTTCACCCGAACCGAATGTGTTTTTACACCTTATGCTGCTGCTCTTGTTGATAGCCTCCTTTAATGATTCGCGGAGAAGTTCGTTGTCTTCAATTATTATGACGTCTATTGGAGTATTCATTCTACAAACAATTTTTTTTCTTTTGATTTGAAATTAATCTATGGAGCAGCAGCATTCAATCACGCGATCGCGTGATATTCACTAACAATCCTATAGTTGTCCCACTTTTAGGCGAACTTACAATGCTTAAATCACCATTAATTTCTTTTGCACGCGAATTGAGATTTTTAAGTCCGTTTCCATTAAACACAGATGATGCATCGAACCCACCACCGTCATCTTTTATTGCCAAAATAAGCTGGTTGCTCATAACCTCTAATGACAAGCTTACGTTTTTTGCGTTTGAGTGTTTTAATATATTGTTCAAAGATTCTTTATAAATAAAAAATATATTTCTTTTCACTTCTGGCACAAGGTTGATCCCAGAAATACTTTTAGGAAATTCAAATTGCCAATTCAAACCACCAAGCAGATCATTCGCAACCTCATTCATCTTTGAAATAAGATCCTTTATATTGTCTGATGAAGGATTTGTAAGCCAAACGATATCACGCATTGCCTGTGATGAACCCTTTGCAACTTTTTGAATACGCCGGATTTTCTCAATCACTTCCGAATTAATTTTTCCATCCTTTTGAATAAGCTCACTCATTAATGAAATGCTACTAAGGTTACTGCCTATTTCATCGTGAAGATCTTGCGCAATTCTGTTCCTTATTTTTTGCTTTTCGATTTCTTTTTCTTGTTCAACCGTAATAGCCCTTAGCTCAGCCTCTCTTAATTGCGCTTCTTCTCTTTCTCTTCTTAATCTGTTTTCTTCTTTTTTCTTTCTTCTTTTAATTTCAAACGATCTTAGAGAAGTCAAAGTGGATAAGAAAGCTATTGCATATAACGAATATGCCCACCAGGTTTCCCAGAATGGGGGCTTGATAACTAAAGTCAATTTTGTATCGTCTTCGTTCCAAACACCATCGCTATTTGTTGCTTTTACATGAAAAACATAATTCCCTGGATCAAGGTTTGTATATGTAACGAATCTTCTGCTACCACAATAAGTCCAATCGTCTTCAAAACCTTCAAGCCGATATGCATATTGGATAGCTTCCGGCGCATTATAATCAAGCGAGGTAAATTGAAGTGAAAAATCATTTTGTCTATAGGAAAGAATAATGTCTTTAGTAAAAACAATACTTTTCTTAATAAGCGAATCACCATCTTCATCTTGATGATTAAATAATTGGAATTCTGTAATAAGCACTGGCGGAGAAAATCTAGATTGTGATATTCGTTTTGGATTAAAAAAGTTGACACCAGAAGTGCTTCCAAAAATCATCAGACCATCTTTAGTTTTTAATCCAGCCGTTGAATTATTTGAACCAGCGCTTAATCCATCGTCTGGGCCAAAATTTGTGAATGATTCATTTTTCAAGTTAAAAAAAGAAATACCAGAACTGGTCCCAATCCAGAGATTACCATTTTCATCTTCCAGGATGCTTTCAATAGAATTGTCGGGCAACCCATCTTCAACAGTGTAGTAAAAAATTTTAACCTCCGGCCCGGCATCATTTTTAATAATAAATTTATTGAGTCCGTTTGCTGTTCCGATCCACAAAATTGTTTGGTCGTCATCAATGCTTCCCGCGGTTGCCTCAGATATAGTAAAAATGTTATCATTGCTTAAGCTCTGAGCGTCTTTGTTGTTTGCTCTCCAATGAGAAAAACTATTTTGTTTTTCCGGATTGAATAAATTTAATCCTCGTCCATTCGTACCAATCCAAATTCTCCCTTTTCTATCCTGTGTAATTGCCCAGACATCGTTAAAACTTAAACTTTCCGAATTATCTGGCTCGTGTCTCCAAAAGTCAATTTTATTATTTAGAGGATTTAATCTTGCCAGCCCTCCTCCCCAAAAACCAATCCATAACATTCCATCACGATCCTGTAATAGCGATTTTATATAATAGTAAGGAGAAGCATTAAACTCGGGGTTATTGACCTTCCACGATTTTACCGTTTTTGATTTTAGATTTAATTCTTTCAATCCTTGTCCATATGTTCCAATCCAAAGGTTGCCAGAGTTTCCACGGGACAAGCACCATGTGTTTAATGATTGTAATGAAGGCAACGCGAAAACTTTTTTGTTTTCACCTTTAATAAAAGCGACCAATCCTTGTTCGGCACCAAACCAAATAGACTCATCAGTTGTTTGTAGAATTGCCCTGACGTTTCCGTTTTTAAGTTCGGGCACATCGGGTGAAAACGTTCTTTCTGAAATTGGGAAATTAAATTTTGATCGTTTGGGAGAATAAATATATAAGCCATTGTCTGTTGCAATCCAGATTACTCCGGAACGATCGATAGCAAGGTCATTGATCTGATTACTCTGAATTCCCGAGGAATTATTTTCGTCTTGAACAAATCTTTCCCCGTTGCCAGTTGTCAGGTTGAATCTAACGAGTCCTCCATAAGTGCCAACCCACAAAATTTTTTCTCCCAGAAAACTTTCCTCAACCAAAGAGCTTACGCTATTAGCGAAAGGTAGGAGCGAACTCTCGGGCAAAACTATTTGTGAGGTTTTTTCTGTAATAGGGTCAAACTTGAATAGTCCATCCAGCTTCTCAATCCAGAGAAGTTTTTCAAAAAAAGAAGACTTACCCACGTACCAAATCGGTAAATCATTTATATTATTTTGTATATAAGTAAATGGATTTTGGGAAGGCCACGGATTAAATTTATTCAAGCCATTGTATGTCGAAACCCAGACATTAGAATATTCATCCTCAATAATACCAGTAACAAAATTGTTGCTTAGAGAATTAGAAGAATCACTGTCTCTTTTCCAGTTCTCGAATTTACTTTTAGACGGGTCAAATCGGTAAAGACCATTTTTATATGTGCCAATCCAGAGGAGCTTATTTTTGTCTTCTGTAATAAAAGTTATATTATTTTCTCCTGCCCCGCTTGAATCTAAAAACCAGTTGCGGAAGCTATCACTATATGGGTCATACCTGCTAAGCTTTCCGTTTTTAGTTCCAAGCCACATGTATCCATCGCTAGATTCGAACATAGACCAGATGATATTTTCTGGTAAAGAGGCGCTGTCACCGGGAACATTTCGATAGACTTTTATTTCATATCCATCGTAACGGTTTAACCCGTCATCTGTTCCAAACCAAATAAATCCAACTTGATCCTGCAAGAGGCAATTCACATAGCTGTTTGATAACCCATCTTCAGCGGATAGATGTTCAAACTTAATATCTTGTCCGACAGCAAAATTTATGAAGAGTATGAAAATGAGAAAAACAATCCGCAGACAGTATATTTTTATTCCAGGGAATTTCATACGGAGAATTTAGGCAGCCTGAATAAATTTAACAAAAAGAGAATCGGAGAGAATTTAGATCAATTTGAAGGATGTTTATGCTAATGGCCACAAATCATTAAATTTACTTATGTGATAAAAATGTCTTTTTAATTAAGGAACAAAAATGCTATGGAAAATTGCATGTTAAGAAATCATTTTGTTCACCTTTTCAAATACAACGATTGGGCAACCAGGCATTGTGCCGAATCAATTACTAAACTGAAGAAGAAAAACAGTAGAGCAGAACAATTACTTTCACACTTGATTTCAGCTCAGGAGGTCTGGTTAAACAGAGTTTTAGAAATAGACATAATAACTGATCCCTGGAAAAAACTAACCGAAGAAGAATGGCTCCCCAAATCAACTCCACTTACTGCCGAATGGATAAATTTTTTAGAAGGGCTGCATGAAAATGATTTTGAAAAAAGAGTTGAATATATAAACACAAAAGGAGAACGGTTCACGAACACGATTAAAGATATTATTATCCAGGTTATTAATCACTCAACATATCACCGGGCACAGATAGCATTGTTGGTGCGCCAGTCAGGTGGAGAGCCAGCAAAAACGGATTATATATTTTACCAAAGACAACTTCAGAAATAGTTTTCCGTATCATTCAATCATGCATTCATACGATAATTGAAGCAGGTTATTACAAGATAGCACTTAATGCCTCTTTATGTGCTTTAATTGTTTTGTCAAGATCTTCTTTTGAATGAGCCGTTGAAACAAACAACGCTTCAAACTGTGCTGGTGCAAGATAGATTCCTCTTTCCAGCATTTCGTGAAAATATTTTCCGTAAAGATTTGTATCCGATTTAACGGCAGATTTAAAATTGTCAACAGGTTGTTCGGTAAAGAAGAGGCACATCATTGAACCAATCCGGTTCATAGCATAATTTTTTCCAACGTCCTTTAAATTATTTTTGAATCCTTTTTCAAGATAGAAAGATTTTTCTTCAAGCTCTTTATAAATGCCGGGATTATCCTTGATGTGTTTTAATGCAGCAAAACCAGCAGCCATCGCAAGTGGATTCCCACTTAATGTTCCCGCCTGATATACAGGACCGCTTGGCGCAATCTTTTCCATTATTTCTTGCTTTCCACCAAACGCACCAACAGGCAAACCTCCGCCAATAATTTTTCCAAATGTTGAAAGATCCGGTTTGATTCTAAGAATTGCTTGAGCACCACCTGAAGCCACACGAAAACCGGTCATAACTTCATCAAAAATCAGAACAATATTTTCTTCATCACAAATATCCCGAAGTTCTTTTAAGAATTCATCCGTTGCTTTTACTACTCCCATATTACCGGCAATTGGTTCAATAATCAGTGCGGCGATTTCATTTTTATTTGCAATCACTAATTTTTTTATTGATTCAATATCATTGAAATCGGCAAGCAAAGTATCCGCCGCATTTCCTTTGGTAACACCGGGAGACGTTGGAACACCAAGCGTTAGTGCCCCGGAACCAGCTTTAATTAAAAAGTAATCAGCGTGTCCGTGATAACATCCTTCAAACTTTATGAACTTTTCTTTTCCCGTAAAACCTCTCGCCGCACGGATTGCACTCATCGTTGCTTCGGTCCCGCTGTTTACCATTCTAATCATTTCAACTGAAGGGACAAGTTCGGTTATTAATTTAGCCATTTCAACCTCCAGCTCAGTGGGCGCACCAAAGCTAGTTCCGTTTTCAATTGCGGCTTCCAAAGCATCTATAATGAATGGAGGATTATGCCCAAACAGATGAGGTCCCCAGCTTCCGATGTAATCTATAAATTCATTTCCATCCACATCCCAAAATTTTGAACCACTTCCTTTTGTGATAAATAAGGGATCGCCGCCAACTGATTTAAATGCACGTACAGGTGAGTTAACTCCACCGGGAATATATTTCTTTGCTTCTTCAAATAGTTGTTTGCTTTTATCTGTTTTCATAAATTTTTCTTATTCTAATTTTTAGGTTCTTCGATGTTAGTTCTTTCAGGGATTTGTTTTTTGTTGAACAACAATTCATAATCTTTCTCTTTTCCCTTTTGCCACCAATCTTCAGGCACTACTTTCCAATTGCCAATAAGAACAGGCTTAACAATTTTTTTCTCCTTTATCCATTGCATCAAATTATATCTTATATCTCTATCAGTCGAAGTAATAATTCTTTCTGATAATTCATCTTGAGGAATTTCAGCACCACGTGTTAAATGTCCTCCGCCACCACTACCACGGTACGAATTTATTGCAACCGTATATGTTTTATCTAAATCGAAATTGGTGCCGTCACTCAAAGTTGTGATGGAAACTCTTTCTCCGGCCGGTTTCGAAACATTTACCGTGTAATTAATTCCTGCGGCAGAAGAAAAGTTATAAAACACTTCTTCCAGTTCTGGCGAAGTTGATCCCGATGAGTACTTAATTGTGCCATCATCATTATGTTTGAATTTTAAAAGATCATCAGAGCTGTCTGTCATCTGATTAAACCAGTTTCCGTATGAGAATTCAAGATAGTCTTTTATTTCTTCACCGGTTAACGCCATCTTGTATAAATAATTTTCGTAATGATAAAGCTTAAATAACTCGCCAACTTTTATCCATCCGCTGTCAATTGCTGTGTTGAAGGTAAGTGGCGATGCGAAAGAAATATCAGCACCAGTCATTTCGAGCTGAGCGGTTTGTATCAAATCAATGAATTCAGATGGTCCGAATAATGATTCATCAGAGGAAATTGTATGCGTTATTTGACCAAGCGGAGTTTCAGCGAAATTCTTTACGATGTTAAGATTCATCAGAAACTTGCTCATAAAATGATCATCGGGCATGTAGTTTTTAGTTTCAACAATTTCGCCCGTTACATTTTTTGGGACCCACTTTTCACTTGTGCTGTCGAATTCCATTTCAATACTTGCGACTGCGATATTTCTTGCTCTGGAAGTAGGACCAACAATTAGAACACTATCTCCATCTTCGTTTACAGTTTTAAAATTCCAGCCATCGTGATCGTGTCCTACGAAAACAACATCAAATCCAGAAACTTGCTCTGCAACAAGTTGCGAAGCATTTTCATTTTTGTAGGTATTCTCATCTTCATCGTTGTAAGTGAAATCGACGCCAGAATGAAATAGCCCTATCAACAAATCAGGTTTTTCTTTTTCCCGAATTATGGCGACCCATTTTTCTGCACTCTCTATCATATCTTCAAACTCAATTCCTTTCCACAGAAATTCGGGAAGCCAACTTGGCACAGAGGGAGTTATTAATCCAAGCACAGCTATTTTAATTCCACCTCTTTCAATAATAGTGTACGGTTCAAAGTATGGTTGATCTGTTTCCGTATTAATTGCGTTTGCAGCCAGCCAGGGGAAATTAATTTCTTTTCGGAATTTGTCGTATACTCCATGACCAGTTTCGATATCATGATTGCCGATAGTTGCAGCATCATAGTTCATAAA
>JGI20214J51088_10001489_pt1 | contig 15968 bp, 11 predicted proteins | sample WetSurMetagenome_FD_51088 | JGI IMG/M metagenome (IMG submission 51088) | reverse complement strand
AACACGGCCCTTCCTGACAGACGGACTTACTCAGAACAAGCTGGGTTTTGGCGCTGAGTTTGTCACTGACCACAGTCAGCATAATGAGTTCATATGGATCGATGCCAATGAAAGCTCACCTGCAACAAGGGAGTTTATGAGCAATAATCCCTTTATGTACCTTGATAAGGATCTGAGACTGGTCAGGTACTCCCAATGATTATCAACCAGTGCGGGCTTGCGTAAAGGAATTTTCCTCTTCGCACGCCTGAGCTGGATGCAGTCCTATATTATCTCATCTAATTTTACAGGACGGTGCTCGAGATATGATTTTTTTGCTGCCAGCGCAATTGCGACAGACATTAATCCATCTTTGCCTGATACCGGCAGCTGTAAATTATTTACTACAGCATTACAAAAGATTTTCATCTCATTGGCATAGGCTTCAAGATACCGATCCATGAAGAAATTAAGAGGCAAGGAACTATGAACACCATCTCCGGCAAAATAGCGGTGGTTTTCAGGGTAGTTATTATCGGCACATGCCATTCCTTTCGAACCGAAAATCTCAACGCGCTGGTCGTATCCATAAACAGCTTTGCGGCTGTTATCAATTACCCCGATCGCCCCATTGGCAAATGTAAGCGTAATAATAGCAGTGTCAACATCACCTGCCTTTCCAATAGCAGGATCGACCAGAACAGTTGCATTCGTATATACTTCAGTCACTTCGCTTCCGGCAATATATCTGGCCATATCAAAATCGTGTATTGTCATGTCCATGAACATTCCACCTGAAACTGCACTGTATTCAGCAGGGGGAGGAGCGGGGTCGCGTGAGGTGATCTTGAGAATATGAGGATCGCCGATTTTCCCGTCGGAAACCATTTGTTTTATCTTCGAAAAATTAGGATCAAAACGACGGTTAAATCCGACCATCAGTTTTACACCAGCTTTTGAAACTGCATCCAGAGCGCCTTTAATGATTTCCAGAGAGAGATCGACAGGCTTTTCACAGAAAATATGCTTGCCGGCTTTTGCTGCGTCAACAATATAACGGGCATGAGTATCGGTTGGAGAGCAGAGAACAACTGCTTCAACCTCAGGATGATTAATGACATCCATATAGTTGCTGAAAACAGTTGTTATTCCAAACGCTTTTGCCACTTCATTTGCACTTGTGAGATTTACATCGGCAATAGCTACAACTTCTGCCTGGGGAACGTTTTGGACCAATGTTGCAATATGAACCTTTCCGATTCGTCCGGTTCCGATTACTCCGAGTTTTAATTTTTTCATTGCTATAGTTTTAATTATTCAGTCTGGCATTAATAACTTATAATCCAAGAGATTTTATATAGTCCCTGTTACGCTGTGCACAAAGTTTCGGATTTCCCATACCGGGCAGTACATCCTGTTCTACGACAATCCATCCGGAATACTTCTGCGCATGTAATTCTTTGACGATCGATGGAAAATCAACAGCACCTTTGCCGAGTTCACAGAAAACACCATTGCCTACCGACTTAAAGTAGTCCCATTTTTCAGTTCTGGATTTTGCAGCGATCTCAGGATGACAATCTTTAAAATGGATGTGCCAGATCCTTCCGGAATGCTTTTTAAATGCATCAAGAGGATTGCCCCCGCCAAACATATAGTGTCCCATATCAAGCACGAGTCCAACTAAAGAAGGATCGGTTAAAGCTAGTAAACTGTCAATTTCACCGGGTGTTTCAACATATCCTGCACAATGATGATGGAAAACGGTACGCAATCCTGTTTTTTCTTTCACCTCACGTGCTACCAGGTTTGCTCCTTCGGCAAAAACTTTCCATTCATCATTTGTAAGTCCCATGGAAGGATTTACTCTTCCTGCATTTAGGGTTCGCTCTTTGACACTTCCATTTTCATCGGCAAGCACAATAAATGCTTCAGGATAACCTGCGTCGGCCATCAGTTTTGCGGTTTTTACAGCAACTTCAGCCCCGGCTTTATGCTTCGATCTCTCTTTCATAAAAACCGGAACAAATGCCCCTACCATTGATAGAGAACGATTGCTTAATTCCTTTTTTAGTTCTGATGGAACAACAGGCATGAAGCCCCAGTCGCCAAGTTCACTACCCTGATAACCCGTCTCCCGGATCTCATCAAGGACCTGTTCAAAACCTGCAGCCTTTCCTGCCAGTTCAAATTCGAGGACACCCCATGAACATGGGGCATTGGCTATTTTTATCATATTGAAAAAGTTATTGAAACATATATATTTAGAAATAATCAGAATTTTCTTGTCCAGTCATCATGCCAGCGTTCAATAACCACTTTTGTCTGGGTATAAAACTCAATCGCATGAAGTGATTGTCCATGAAGGTCGCCGAAGAAACTCTCTTTCCATCCGCTGAAGGGGAAGAAAGCCATTGGCGCTGCAATACCTATATTTATACCGATATTTCCGGCTACAGTATCGTGCCTGAATTTTCTGGCGGCGGCTCCGCTTCGGGTAAAAATGCATGCAGAATTACCATAATGGCTCTTATTGATAAGTTCTATTGCCTCCTCAAGCGAATCAACATTTATAATGCTTAAGACAGGGCCGAAAATTTCAGTATTATAGAGTTCACTGTCACTTTTTACGTTATCGAAAATGGTAGGGGCAATAAAGTTACCCTCTTCACATCCTGAAATTTTAATATTCCTTCCATCTGCCAATAAACGGGCTCCGTCATTCAGCCCTTTCTGAATCAGTTTCTCAATACGGGCTTTACTCTCTCTTGTAATTACCGGACCCATTTCTACTCCCCCGGTCATTCCGTCACCAGTCTTTCGTGCTTTGGCAGCTGTGACAAGCTTTTCAGTGAAGTTTTCATTATCTTTTCCCACAATGATTACGACTGAAGCAGCAAGACACCGTTGTCCTGCACAGCCAAAAGCACTGTCAGTAATAATCCTTACAGTTGTATCTTCCTCAGCATCAGGCATAACAACAACCGGATTTTTTGCACCGCCCTGTGCCTGTACTCTTTTCCCGTGGAGAACACCGGTCTGGTAGATGTATTTTGCGACATTGGTGGAACCTACAAAACTGATAGCAGGAATAAACGGATGTTCAAGAATTGCATCAACGGTTTCTTTCCCTCCATGTACCATATTCAACACACCCTTCGGTAATTTCAGATCCTCAAATAATTCGAAGATCCGTGTCATGGTAAGGGGTACCTTCTCTGAAGGTTTTACTATATAGGTGTTTCCGCATGCAATAGCATAAGGCATAAACCAGAACGGGATCATTATAGGAAAATTAAAGGGAGAAATGCATGCTCCGACACCTAATGGCTGACGGATATAAAACTCATCAACTCCGGTTGCGATATCTTCGGAAAACTCGCTCTGAATAAGTTTTGGAATTCCGCAGGCCACCTCAATGTTTTCGACAGCTCGTAAAATTTCAGCCTTTGATTCCGTAAAAGTTTTTCCGCACTCTTTTGTACAGATTTCAGCGATCTCATCAGAATTTTTTTCCATGATCTGCTTCATTTTAAAGAGATACTGAATCCTCTGCGGAGCCGGTGTGTTTCGCCACGATGGCCATGCCTCATGAGACATTTCTGCAGCATCATTTATATCATCTTTCGAGCCGGAAGGGACTCTGGCAAGGAGATGACCGGTAGCAGGATTTATAACATCGAATGATCCTGAGCCCTTGCTGTCAGTCCATTCACCGTTTATATAGTTTTTTAAGATTCGTGTCATTGGTTTTAATATATCTATAAAAAATACCGTTGTTTCTTCTTGTTTTCAATATAATTTTCATAAGCTTTTCTGACTGTATCTATTCCGGATACCTCTGAAATAGCTACTTCCCACCAGGCATAGCCGGGAACACCTTTATAAAGATCAGTTTCAATAGTAATCACGGTGGTTGTTGTCTGATCTCTGGCTTCCACAAGAGCTTTCTTCAGTGAACTTATATCGTGGGCTTCAATAACATATGCTCCGAGACTTCTTGCATTCTGTGCAAAGTTGACGGGAAGAACATCACCTATTAATTGTCCTGACTCTATATTCCTGTAACGGTATTTAGTACCAAAGCGTTGTGATCCTATTGATTGTGATAGAGCTCCGATACTTCCGAAGCCATTATTGTTTAACAGGATGATAATAAACTTTATACCCTCTTGAATTGATGTAACAATTTCATTATTCATCATCAGGTAATTCCCGTCGCCTACCATAACGTAAATTTCACGGTCGGGACATGCCATTTTTGCACCTATTCCTGCAGCACATTCATAGCCCATTGTTGAATATCCGTATTCGAGGTGGAATCCTTTGGGATCGAGTGTTCTCCAGAGTTTATGCAGATCACCGGGCAGACTTCCTGCAGCACATAATACAACGTCGCGGGGTCCTGAAAATTCGTTCACAGCACCAACAACTTCAGCCTGTGAGACCGGTAGTAATCCCGTCTCTTTATAGAATCCGCTGACCTGTTTATCCCATTCAGCATTCAGGTTTGAAGTTTGTGAACGGTACTTGTCGGAGACCCTGTAGCCTGACAGCAACTCACTTAGTTCTTCGAGACATACTTTAGCATCTGAAGTGAGGGGCAGAGCGCTATGTTTATGTGAATCGAAATCCACAATATTAATATTAATGAATTTTACATCAGGATTCTGAAAAGCAGTTTTCGATGCGGTTGTGAAATCGCTGTACCGGGTACCAATACCGATTACAAGATCTGCTTCCTGTGTGATCTCGTTTGCTCCGGGAGTTCCGGTAGCTCCTACTGCTCCAAGATTAGAAGGATGATTATATGGAAGAGCCCCTTTGCCGGCAAAAGTTTCAGCAACAGGAATTCCGGTACTTTCAGTCAGCTTTTTAAGTATTTCTGTAGCCTCACTATAGATGACACCACCACCGGAAATAATAACAGGTTTTTTTGAAGTCCTGATCAATTCAACAGCTTCTTTCAGAAGGCTGGTGTCGGGTCTGGGCCTGGCAACCTTCCATACTCTTTTCCTGAATAACTCCTCAGGAAAATCAAATGCTTCCGCCTGAACATCCTGTGGAATTGCCAGAGTAACAGCGCCGGTGTCGGATGGAGAAGTCAGGACTCTCATTACCTCCTTCAGTGAAGTGATTAATTGTTCGGGTCTGTTTATCCTGTCCCAGTATCTGGAAACAGGTTTAAAACAATCATTTACTGAGATATCCTGGGAAGCAGGTGATTCAAGCTGCTGTAAAACGGGAGCTACCTTTCTGGTGGCAAAAATATCTCCCGGGATCAGCAGAACAGGCAAACGGTTAATTGTTGCGCATGCTGCACCGGTTACCATATTTGTTGCCCCGGGCCCGATAGAAGATATGCATGCAAAAGTTCCCAACCGGTTCTTCATTTTCGCATAAGCGATTGCAATATGCACAGAAGCCTGTTCGTTCCTGGTCATGTAGTACCGGAAGTCGGGGTTTTCCATTAAACCCTCACCAACACCAGCGACAATACCATGGCCGAAAATCCCCAGGCAGCCCGCAAAAAATGGATTTTCAATGCCGTCGCGTTCAACATACTGGTTCTTAAGAAATTTTACTACAGCCTGCCCTACGGTTAATCGGTTCGTTGACATAATGATATACTGGAAATTAATTTTTACTTGCCATTCATTTCAATTGTAACAACTGGAATCCGGGGGTCCATACCTTTCCAGGTTCCGTAAATCCATTTATGGTCAGGGTCATCCGAACTTGCCAGGCTCTGATCGCTTCCTGCAAGAAAATTCAGGTAATAGACATTATATCCATGCCCGGCAACAACAGGATGATATCCTTCAGGTATAAGAACCACATCGTTATTATGAGCTTCTGCTATTTCATTAAGACTCCGATCATCGGTATAAACTTTTTGAATTGCAAAGCCCTGTGGTTTGTCGATCTTATAGAAATATATTTCCTCAAGGCAGGCTTCTTTCAATTCTCCGGTAGATGGATCTGTTTTTCTGGTATCATGTTTGTGTGCAGGGAATGAACTCCAGTTACCCGAGGGAGTATATACTTCCACGCATACCAGCTTGTTAGCTTTTGATCCGGGTGGTAATATTCTGTTAATCTGTCGGCTGGCATTGTCACCTCCCCTGTATTCGATTCCCATTTCCAAAACATCTTCGGGTGTAATAAAATGAGCAGGGAATGTTTGTTCTGCAATGCACCATCCACAGGCGATATCAAGAAAACCGGTAGTTGGAGTGATTTCAAACTGAGTATTTTTCGGGAGATATAATGCATGGGGAAATCCGCTGAAAACATCCTTCCTTCCATTTGCAGTTTCCCAGCTTCCTGCAGACGTTTTTGCNGTAAAGTTTCCTGCGAGCAAAACAAAAAGATATTCGTTATCCCCGGTATCTCCGGTCCAGTTTTGCCCTGATCTTAAAGTTCTTGCCGAGAAATTTAAAAATTTCCATCCAGCCTCCGATGAAGTTATAGCTTGATAAATATTGTGATCCGGAGAGGATCTGGCGAGTATCGGGCAATTTTTATCTCTGTTCATAATTCAGTGTTATTGAGCATCCTTCAAGTTACCAGAAGAAAAAATAGAGAGCTGCAAAAATTCCGCAGATACCCATTGCTGCAATATTGAATGTCATTGAAGTTTTAAATAACCCATGTTCGATTATAATTCCCTTGTTATCCATTTTCTTTTGGGTATTGTTCAGGAACATAATAAGTCCGACAATGATAAATCCGGCTACAAGCACATAAACTGCTTCAAGCGCCAGATCTTTGAGTGGATTGACATAGAATGCTGCAATGACACCAACCAGCATGGCAACGGCAATAATTTTTATTCCGTTACCGGCTATTCTTTTTCCTGATTCTTTATCAAAGACATTTACAATTCTTTTGTTCCGGTCCATCAGACTTATTCCGATCATCACAAAAGACAGAATGATAAAAACATAGCCAATTCGCAGAATAAATGGCATTTCGGGAGTAAAGATTTTAAAAGCTATTCCCAGAGGGATAGTAATAATTGCCGTCCAGAGGGCGGCTTTGGCAGTCGCCTGCCGCCAGAATAATCCACAGAAGAATATCAGGAATTCTCCCGGGTATATGAAACCTGTGTACTCCTGTATATACTGATAAGCCTGATCAAGTGTTTTCAGCTGAGGTGCGATGCTTGTTGATATAATCAGAGCAATAAATGCAACTATCATACCTGTTCTGACCATCTGTTTCTCAGTAGCCTTTTTATTAATAAAACTCTTGTAGATATCAATGGTAAAAACTGTCGATACACTATTTACAATTGAACTCAGAGCCGATACCGCTGCAGCCACTATTGCAGCAAATGATAGCCCCCGTATGCCTATAGGTACTATATTACTGATTAGCCAGGGATAGGCTTCATCAGACTTTCCCAGTTTCGCGCCGAGGGCATATACTGCTATTCCGGGTATAACCACCAGGAGCGGTACCAGTAGTTTGAGGTATCCTGTAAATGCAACTCCGAGCTGTGCCTCTTTCAATGTTTTTCCTGCGAGTCCACGCTGTATGATGAATTGATTGAATCCCCAGAAACTAAGATTAGTCAGCCACATAGATCCAAGTATTACTCCAAGTCCGGGCAGATCTGAAAATGCATCTTTTTTACCTCCGATGCCATCCGGAATAAACATTGTTCCTTTTTCAATGATCATATGGAATTTTTGAGGAGCTACTTTTAAAAGTTCAGAAAACCCTGCAATCACACCGTTTCCGCCACTGAGTGCATTTAGCGCGAAAGCTGTTGTAACTAATCCTCCAAAAATCAGGACCGCAACATTAATTACATCTGTCCAGGCAACAGCTTTCATACCTCCCCAGAGAGAATACAATGCTGAGAAGAATGCGAATCCGATTATTCCGTATATCATAGGGACCCCGATTATCCTTTCCATAGCAAGTGCGCCCAGATAAATGACAGCAGTCATATTTACGAAAATATAGACCAGGATCCAGAATACTGCAAAACATGTACTCACTCTTTTATCATACCTTTGTGAAAGAAACTGGGGCATAGTAAATATCCCTTTGTTAATGAAGACAGGGAGAAAATATTTAGCTACGAAGATCAGGGCAATAGCGGCAATCCATTCATATGCTGCAATTGCCAGTCCGATTGCATAACCGGAACCCGACATGGCAATAAAATGTTCTGCTGATATATTTGCAGCAAGCAGGGCGGAACCAATTGCCCACCAGGGTAACGAACGGCCCGCCAGGAAATAGTCCTGTGAAGTTCTTTGTTGTCCCTTCTTGATCCGCGAGACCCAAAGTCCTACGAAAACAATTACAGATGCGTATACGAAAAAAATGATCCAGTCTATTTGTGCAAATTGTTTCATATATCCGGTAATGTGTAAATTTTGAATGACTGAGCAAATATCAAATCAACATCATATCGCGCATCTTTAAAATCACATCAGTGGTTGCCTGGCAGAACTGGCTGAGGGTTTTTACAGTTGCCCCATAGCCGTCAAACTCTTCAATAGTCATTCCGTTCTCATTGTATGCACGACGGAAATCAACGAACTTCTTTTCTAATTCAGCAATGATTTCACTATTTACCGGGGTATCCATCCGGTTCTCAACATTAACATCTGAGGCATTAAATCTTTTCTGCCATTGCCAGGGCGGAGATATCACAACATCACCTCCGATGAATTCTGACCAGTGCCTGTGGTTTCTGAAAGCAGCACTTAACAACCGTAACCGATAGCCTCTCTCCTTATATATTTTGTATGTTTTTTTCATTACAGCTATTCCTGCCCAGTCAAGGATTTCAGGATTAGCAATTATGTTGTCTTTTTCGGCTACAATTTTCAGCCAGTCATCAAGTCTCCCTACCATAAGGGTACAAACAGGGCCCATTGTGGATATATCTTTCCCTTCTTTCTCACGACGAACCAATCCGCGCTCGACAGCTTCTGCAACTGCAATTGCCTGGGGAAGAGTAAAACTTACTGTAGCATTTATGCTTACACCAAGATATGTCGCTTCTTCAATGGCTTCCACCCCGGCTTTTGTTACAGGAATTTTAACAATGATATTCTGGGCGAGGTTACTGAAATGAACTGCCTGTGCGACAATCCTCTTTGTATCACGATAAAGCCTTGGATCAGTCTGAATTGATAGTCGTCCATTTTTACCCTTTTCTCTTTCAAATATGGGCATNATAATAGCTGCCGCAGTCACTGACATTTCTTCAATCAGTTTCCACGCAATCTCATCTTCAGTTGCTGAAGGATTCTCCTTAATTATCCTGGGAATTCTCTCTTTCCAGCTGTTCCATTCCTGTTTCAGGACGTTCGAGACAATAACCGGATTGCATGTTGCGCCCAATGCGCCATGTCTGATTGATGCGGTTAACTCTTCTACAGAGCAGGAATCATTCCAGAGTACTGTCGGTGTAGTCTGTGATATCTTGTGAAGAGTGCTTATATATTCTTTATGGTTTGACGATTCTTCTGCCATGGCTTGTCTTATGATATTACACATAATATATAGCCAAACTAACAGAAACTTGGCTCATTACCAACAGAATCAATGATTTTTTTTGGTGGTAAGTTTCTTTATTTAGATCAGGTATCCCCGGGGGAACGCAAATCCTATTCCTGTTTACAGTTTTTCCAGTGCGTGAAACCGAACCGATTTATAGGTTTTATAAATGGGAATGATTAGAATATTATTTAATTTTATAAAACCTCAGGCTTATGGTTCACATTAGGTTTTTCAGGTTCTGTTCTTTTAATATCCTTGAAAGATATTTATTAATGAAGTTCAAAATTACTCCAATGAATTAGGTGATTAAATGACTGAGTGCTTAAACGAATGACATGAAATTGTTGTAGTCCGGTATTAGTAAAAAAGATAAAGGGGAATATCGGGACAGGAAACAAAATATTTTATGAGTTGTTGTTAGTGTTTTTACATCTTTCCATCAATTGGTTTGTTAGTTTAATTATTTAATATTTAACTCTTTATAAGCGATGAAACAATTATTTATTTTTATGGTACTGTTATTTTCATGTACATTAATAAGTGCACAGAAGATACAACAGTCTGAAAGCACGCAATCAAAATCACCAGCAATTCAACAAAAAGCACCTAATGAGCAGATGAAGTTTAATTTTGCTGAACAGGAAGCGATCATAAAAAAATTCACCAAATCATTTGATTCCCTGACACCTATGCAGCAAAATATGTTCTTTACCAACATAAAGCACATCATGGAACCTGAAGTAACAAAAATTGAACCTGGTAAGATTGACAGTGACCCACCATCCGACGCGATAGTGTTATTCGAGGGGAAAGACCTTAATGAATGGGAGGAAGTTACCTGGGGACCCGGTGGACCAGGTGGAAAAAAACCAATCACGTGGGTTATGAAAGATGGCGGTATGCAGCCAGCCAGTACTTCAGGTACCGCACAGACAAAACGTGCTTTCAGAGACTTTCAGTTACACATTGAATGGAAGACTCCAGCCGGTTTGCCGGCAACTGTTACAGGACAGGACAGAGGTAACAGCGGAGTAATTATTCAGGGTAATTATGAAGTCCAGATACTCGACAGCTACTCAAATCGTACATATCGTAACGGCCAGGCAGGTGCGGTTTATATGCAGTATGCCCCATTAGTAAATCCGAGCAGAAAAGAAGGAGAATGGCAGAGCTACGACATCATTTATACAGCTCCAAGGTTCAAGGATAAATCAACATATTTTACCCCGCCCAGAATTACGATTATTTATAACGGAGTACTGGTTCAAAATAATGTAGCCATTCAGGGGCCGACTGTTTTTCCGGGAATCCCTCAATACATAATCAAAGAACATGGCGACGGACCCATTCAGTTGCAGCAGCATGGCAACCCGACAACATTCAGGAATATCTGGATCAGGGAATTGTAAACAAATGGTTATCTGAAAAAAGCTATGAAAAAAATTATTTTATCAATTCTTCTTATTCTGATCGTCTTTTCAGTTAAATCACAAAACATAGTAAGGAATGACACTGGTACTGTGAACTGTGCCCATTATAAAATTCTTTTTCCGAAAGACTGGCAGCATAAACTGGTGATGTTTGCCCATGGTTATGAGTTTATGGGAACACCTTCTTCGATCAACTCACCTCAATTCGACCAGATTGCAAAAATATTTCTTGACAGAGGGTTTGCTGTAGCAGCATCAGCATATGAATATCAGGGCTTCGCACTACCAAAGGGCGTTGACGACACTGAAGCTCTCAGGCAATATTTCGGAAAGAAATACGGAATGCCCGATTCAACTTTTATGACAGGTCAGTCAATGGGAGGGGGAGTCACCCTGGCCATAATGGAAAATTTCAGTAAGTATTATCAGGGCGCCCTGGCAATGTGCCCACTATCGAGCCGGCCATACTTACAAACCAGGAAAGAATTTGATGCTCATGTATTATTCGATGCGTTGTTCCCCGGAGTATTAACCCCCTTTTCCAGAATAATTGACATTCATTCTGATTTTAAACCATCAGGTTTTGCTGAGATGGGACCCAAAATTGAAGCTATTCAGAAAGCTGTTGCCAAAGACTCCGCTAAGGCCACAGAATTGGCGCGCCAGTTTTATCTGAAGGTCGCTGATATTCCGTTTTCCTTATTGTTCGGAGAAGCCGTATTAAGAGATGCTGTGCTGAAATCAGATGGTAACCCTTACGATAATATCAATACTGTCTATAGCGGGTTTTCAAACGATTGGGAAATCAATAAAAAAGTTGAACGATTTAAAGCAACTGCCAGTCCTGAAAATATTTTCGGGAAATATGACAGGACTGGTGATATCGGGAAACCCGTAATACTGATGCATACAGTTTATGACCAGTTAATACCGCCACAGTTCGGAGTAGTTAATTTTGAAAATATGATTCATCAGAAAGGGAAAGACCTTTATTTAACAGTTAAATTATGCAATGGACAGGGGCACTGTAATTTTACGCCCTATCAGATAGGAAAATCTTTTGATGAGCTGAGGCGCTGGGTGAAGACCGGCGAGAAAGCAAAGTCCGGATTAATCGATTAAATGAATAAAAAGCCGGAAATAGAATTTAAGTAGCACGGCTCACGAAACGGATTTTCGGTGCTAAACTACAAGATAAAAATTAAACTTAAATGTCATGAAATCAAACAGACGTAAATTCATTCGGAATCTGGGTGCCGGCGCAGCAGGATTAACTTTTGGACCATCGGCTATTGCAATGGCTTCCGGAGTATCATCTCCGGCCAGGGAAGAAGACGGACAGATACTCTTTATCGGTGATAACATTGCTATAGCGGAAACCACAAACGGAAAAGTAAGAGGTTTTATTCATAAAGATATTTATAATTTTCTGGGGATACCTTACGGAGCAAATACCTCGGGGAAAAACAGATTTATGCCTCCACAGAAGCCCGATCCATGGAATGACATTTTCCCTGCAGTTTATTGGCCCAACGCAGCACCTCAGTTACTTGATAATTTCTATGCAAACAGATATCTTGCCTTTACTGATTACTGGCACTATGATGATGTAAGTGAAAATTGTCTCGGAATAAATGTCTGGACCCCGGGATATAAAGAAAATACAAAGCGTCCGGTCTTACTTTGGATTCATGGTGGCGGTTATACCAGCGGGAACTCAATTGAACATCCTGAGTATCATGGTGAAAATCTGAGCCGTCAGGGAAATATTGTCTTTTGTTCCCTCAATCACAGGCTGGGGCCACTAGGATTTTCTAATTTTGCGGGTGTCGCCGGGGAAAATTTTGCGGCATCGGGAAATGTTGGGATGCTCGATATTGTTGCAGCACTTGAATGGATAAGGGATAATATCTCAAATTTTGGCGGTGATCCGGGTAATGTTACCATAATGGGTCAGTCAGGTGGTGGTGCAAAAGTTTGTACACTTGCAGCAATGCCATCAGCCAAAGGATTGTTCCACAAAGCTGTCGCATTAAGCGGGAATACTCTTAGCGGAGGAGTGAAGGATTACTCGGAAAAGCTTGGATCGTACATCCTGAATGAAGCCGGATTAACACCATCACAGATTAATAAACTGCAGGAAATGCCCTGGAGGGACTATTATGCGATCGCAAATAAAGCGAGTGTGAAGCTAAGGACAGAAACAGGAATGACAGGATTTATGGGAGGATTTGGTCCGGTGGCCGATGGGTTTTATCTCCCCCAGCAACCTTTCTTTTCTGGTGAACTATCAGCTGATGTACCTATGATAATCTGTAGTACATTTTATGAAAGATCACCAAGTTCATTCGATTCATCTCTTGAAGATATCACATTTGATAAGGCAAAAGAGTTAGCCAAAACAATGAGAGGATTTGGAGTTTCTCTGGCCGAAAATGCATCAAATATCATTGATGCATATGCAAAGAGCTTCCCGGATAGAAAACCGATAGAAATATTGTCTATGGCATTAAGCAACCGGCTGCAGACCATTAAAACTGCTGATGCAAAAGTCAGACAGATGGCACCGGTTTACCTTGCATGGTTCGGATGGAATCCTCCTCTTTTCGACGGCAGGTTAAGAGCTTTCCACACCATGGACATTGGATTCTGGTTTTATAACACTGATGTTCAGATCTCTCACACTGGAGGAGGTGCAAGGCCAAGGAAATTAGCAGCCAGGATGTCGGATGCCCTGGTACAGTTCATGAAAACAGGCAACCCTAAGGGAGTTGGAATACCTGACTGGCGAAAGTATACAAGTGCAAATGGCGAAACATTAATTCTGGATGATAAATGTGTGGTAAAAAATGATCCTGACAGGGAAGCCAGAAAGACTCTGACATCAATTTAATTAACCGGATATTTTATCAATTTCAAAAATGAGAATATTTATAACCCTTCTTTTTTTCTATTCATTGTTAAGTATTCCACGGTCCTCGACTCCGAAGGTAAAAGCTCTCGATCAGATTGTCGAAAATGCTTTGGAGAAGTCAGTTCTTTGCCTCAGGAAATCAGTTGCCGAAGTAGGTGATCATTCAAAGTATCCCACTTATTCAACAAAAGAGCTTAAATGGAAACTGGCAGCTTCAGATGACTGGACCAGCGGATTTTATCCGGGAACTCTCTGGTATGCTTTTGAATTATCCAGGGATGACTCTTTCAGGAAATGGGCCCTGGAATGGACGGCTGGGATTGAGAATGAAAAACACAATGCTAATACTCATGACCTGGGTTTTCGCTTTAACTGCTCTTTCGGGAATGGACTCAGGTTACTTCCCGGGGATACAGCAACCAGGAAATATAAGGAGATACTGTTGACCGCGGCTGCTACAGCTGATAGCCGCTTTTCATCCATCGCTGGTCTCTATCCATCTTCCTGGGATGCTAATCCTCTTCCAAATTCCATACCCGCAGTAGTTGATGTTATGATGAACCTTGAGCTATTGTTATGGGCTTCGAAGAATGGGGGAGATCCAAAAATTAAAGAACATTGTATTACTCATGCCAACACAACATACCGCGATTTTGTGAGAGAAGACGGTGGCAGCTTTCATGTTGTAAGGTACGACAAAACTACGGGGAAGATCCTCAATAAAGGTCAGTTACAGGGTGATGCTGATTCATCTACATGGTCAAGGGGACAGGCCTGGATGGTCTATGGATTTACAGTAATGTATCGTTATACCAAAAGTTCCGAATATCTGCAAAAGGCTATCAAGCTGGCGGATTATTTTATAGGTCATCTTCCGGAGGACAGAATCGCGAATTGGGATTTTCAATCGGAACTGAAATTACCTGATGCATCTGCTTCTGCCATAGTTACATCAGCACTTTTTGAGTTGCAGGGCTATATGAAAGAAAAAGCCAAAAAGGAACATTACCTGGGAGAAGCAGAACGTATACTTAAGTCGTTGTGTCTTCCTCCATATTTCTCAGAGGGCAAGGGAACAAATTGTCTGCTTCTGCATTCGACCCAATATTATCGTTCGACTGATAATACGGATGTGCCAAGCACTTTCGCTGATTATTATTTTATGGAATCAATACTTAGGTATAAGCGATTAAAAGCAAATTAAATTGAAACGGAATTTCTGAATTCGTAACTTCAAATCATTGCAACCGCATTTTCCACTCAGGGAAATAGCCCAAAAAAGCCTTGCATCCGCCTGATCTGTGGTAAAAATCTTCAATATGAAGACAATTAAGTCCCTCTCCCAGGGGAGAGGGATTTAGGGTGAGGTAAAAAGAAGCAGAGAGAGGCAGGGGGCGAGTTCATGAGATATTGAGGATTACGCTCGCTCCGCTCGTGTGATCCTCCTTGGATGACAACCCAAAGAAAAAACTATGATGCTTTACATCAAGGCTTTTTCTTTGTATCGGAGGGAGGTAAAATATCTAACCTCAAAGTGATAGAGGACTTATACAAAATACTGTTGTCTTTTGAGTCAGAAGTTTTTGGAGAATAGATTATTAATCCTTTTGATTCTTGATATCAGTTCAGGCTTTGAAGAGATAAGACTCGTAGGATTAAGATGTTCCCTAATCTTTAACGCATTTGAAAGTATCTGTGATTTTCTCATATCATTTCGATTTATACTGTTGCTTAAGTCTTTCCCAATGCATTACTCCCTGTGAGGTACATATACTGTTGAGATGATAGTTGAGTAAATCATTCGGGGAAAAAGATGGATTCATCCCGTTACAAGGCTCTTCTTTCAGAAAGGAATTTAAAAAAAAAGAAACAAGACTGGCGACCGCGACTGGTTCTACATCTTTCCGAAAGTTACCTTCTGTAATTCCACGTTTTATTGTTTTGATTAATGTTTCTATTACCAGTTGATTTGTCATTTTAGATATTGCGTGATTTACAGGGTAGTAATGTTTTTGTAAGTATCCCTAAAAATCCTACAAGTTAAAATTGGACAAAAGTGTCTAACTTTAAACTTGTATATGAAAAAGACGAGATTTACCGAGAGCCAGATAACC
>JGI20214J51088_10001486_pt1 | contig 15998 bp, 11 predicted proteins | sample WetSurMetagenome_FD_51088 | JGI IMG/M metagenome (IMG submission 51088) | reverse complement strand
GAGGCGATGGAATATGTTATGTCGCTTCCGGTAAGCACAATAATTATTGGTTTAGATGATATAGCCCAGTTGGAGGAGAATATTAAAATTGCACAGAACTTTAAACCTCTGACTGCCGATCAGATGCTGGCTATTGAAAATAAGACCAAACCGTATTACAAAGATTTACAGTTCTTTAAAAACCAATCTGAATGGCCGGCAGAGTGGTAGTTTTTCTTGCTGTACTCTCCATGGTTTGTTGTAAGGGAAGGCAAATTAATCAGGTAGAAGTCCTTGGTCAACATGCCGGAATCAAGGATAGTACAGCAATCTTCGATGGTAAATCATTAGTGGGATGGGAGATAACCAACTTTGGACCTCAGGGACCCGTTTCCGTTGCCGGAGGAGAAGTTATACTCGGGATGGGAGATGGCTGTACTGGAATTACCTGGAAGGGAGATTTCCCCACAACAAACTATGAAGTTTCTTTGGATGCCATGAAGGTTGATGGTAATGATTTTTTTTGCGGAATGACTTTCCCCGCAGGAAAATATCCCTGCACTTTAATAGTAGGCGGATGGGGAGGAACTACTATTGGCTTAAGCAGTATTGACGGAATGGATGCCTCTGAGAACAAAACCACAACCTTAATGAAATTTGAGAAAAAGCAGTGGTATCATATTAGTCTTACTGTTAAGGGAGATTATATTGTGGCAATGATTGATAGTATTAAGGTGGTTGATTTTACTATTGGTAATCATAAACTATCAATACGCCCTGAAGTTGAATTGTCAAAACCATTCGGCATAGCATCATGGAAAACAACTGCAGCCTTAAGAAATATCAGACTCAAAAGAATTTAAGAATAACAGGTATGGACGATCTGCATTACTCTCAAAACAAATCAAAATCTAAACCGCTGAGCCTCTGACGCTCCTTTGTCGGTCAGAGCCTTCGGCCTGTACTCAGTGCCATTTTATACTGTAATTTAATCATTGAATATCAGATATGAAGAAGTACCTAATCTTATTAACAGCAGCAATAATCTTTGCCTCCTGTAAAACCCAGCAATTGTATCTCAATGTAGTGGAACCTGCTCCTGTAACTATTCCATCGTATATTAAAAAAGTAGGAGTCATTAACAGAAGTATGCCTACTGACAATACTAAGGCAATAGATATTGTAGACAAAGCTCTTTCACTCGAAGGTGTCGATCTTGATAAGGATGGAGCTCAGGAAAGTATTAAAGGACTGTCAGAAGAATTGTTAAACAATAACAGATTTACGGAAATTAAAACATTAAATGACATAGATTTCAGAACTCCCAATCTGCCGCTCTTCCCCAGCCCCCTTTCATGGGAAATAGTAGATAAGGTATGTAAGGAGAAAGGGACCGATGCACTTTTTGCTCTTGAAAAGTTTGATACCGATACACATATTAGTTATTCTAACAGGAAGGTCGACATAAAAACACCGTTGGGAACAATACCCGGACTTGAACATCAGGCCGATATGGAAACAATAGTTAAGACCGGCTGGAGAATATATGATCCGGCAGCCAAATTAATTCTTGATGAGTATATCTACCAGGAGTCCATTGTGTTTTCAGGCAGGGGTGTAAATCCATTGCTTGCCGCGGCAGCACTGACTGGAAGGAAAGACGCTGTTAATGAGGTAAGTAATAAGGCAGGCCATGGTTATGCATTCAGAATTATTCCATTCCGGGTAAGAGTTACGCGCGATTATTATGTTAAGGGCACCAATAATTTCAAAATCGCCAGGCGTAAAGCACAAACGGGAAAGTGGGATGAGGCAGGTCAATTATGGGAAAAAGAGACAACCAACAATAGTATGAAAGTTGCGGGCATGGCTTGTTATAATATGGCTATAATTAATGAGATTAACGGAGATCTGGAGACTGCTTTGCAATGGGCTCAGAAATCTTACGAGGATTATAATAATAAACTGGCTATCAGATATGTAAGAATTCTTGAGAACAGAAGATATAAGAATGATGTTTTAAAAACGCAGGAGGAAAAATAATCATCAGAGAGAAGGTATCAGGAATCAGGCATCAGGCATCAGGCATATTTACGTCCTATGTTTATGCACCTGTCTACTCGTGGAAAGTCCTGCTGTCTGCCAGCTTAATTATTTGGTATAAATACTTTAATTACACCTCCATTTAATTTCCAAACATTTAGAATGACGAACTCTGTTACTCAGAACTTTTCATTAACTTTATAAACTATTCATCAACCTAATTTAACACCTAATAATCAACACTATGAAAGCAATTTGTATCTTATGCGCAACTGTTTTTGTTTCATTATCAATTACTTCGTGTAAAGTTGAAACCAAAATTGTACCAGTCCAAAAAACAGATATTTCTGAATTTATAGGACAATGGACTATTGATATTCAGGGTGGGGGAGTAGGATGGCTTGAGGTAAGGCAGGAAGAAAACTATCTCGATGGAGATATCCTTTGGGGTGGAGGCAGCGTATTGCCTGTTTCTGATATATTCCTTGCAGAAGACCATGTCCTTGTAGTTACCCGTTCGAATAATGTAGTACGTAAAAAAGATGAGAACAACAATCCTCTTAAAACACAGATTGTTACCGACTGGCTGGAGATTGTTAAAAATGGTGATAAAATTGATGGTAATCTGTTATCTCCGCACAGTAACGGAACAGGAGTTGATACAACTAAATTCTTTGGTACAAAATTGCCGGCACCTCCTTCCGCACCTGATTTATCCAAACTTAAATTCGGAACACCGGTTACTTTATTCAATGGAAAAGATCTGACAGGCTGGAAACTGATTAATGAAAAGCAAAAAAATGGCTTTTCGGTAGTTGATGGTATTTTATCTAATAACCCTGCTCAGACCGAGGGTGCACCACATATCAGTTACGGAAATCTAAGAACAGAACAGGTATTTGAAGATTTTAATCTGAAAATCGAAGTTAATGTACCTTCAGGAAGTAACAGTGGTATTTATCTTCGTGGTATGTACGAAATACAGGTTCTTGATTCTTATAAAAAAGAATTGGATCCTCATAATATGGGTGCAGTATATAGCCGTATCAAACCTGTTGTAGGTGCTGAAAAGCCTGCAGGAACATGGCAGACTTTGGATATTACTCTATGCGATCGTCATATTACTGTTATTCTGAATGGAGTTAAAATTATTGACAACCAACCAGTATATGGACCTACAGGCGGGGCAATTATTTCTGATGTATTTGCAGCAGGACCAATCTATCTCCAGGGAGACCATGGAACCGTTCAATACCGGAATATTGTCCTTACTCCTATTGTAAAATAATAAGCAGATCGCGTTAAGTACAGAATTGTTTTCGTAATTACAAATGGGGTGGAGTTGCATTTCTACTCAGTAAATTTGTAAGACTCTGTAGAAATAAATTATTTATATCGAATAAAAACGATATCCTAATTATTCTGAGAAGTAATTGAAGTATTAAGAAAATCATGGTCAATGAAAAAGGTTGTTGTACTTATTAGCTCAATTATATTCTTAAGTGTCTGTTTATCAGCACAGAAGAATAAAATTGTCACAGTGAGGGCGGGGACGAAAGTATTGGATTACTTTCCTGTTCGGGAAAGATACCGTTATAATGAGTTTAAACCCGGACAAATCATCCTTAAAAATGGATCAGTAAACAACATGAGCCTGAACTATAACTTTCTGCTGGGCGAAATTGAGTTTATTCAGTTACGCGATACCCTTTCTATTGCCAAAAAGAAAGATATCCAGCGGATTGTTGTTGCTCAGGATACCTTTTTCTTTGATAAAGGTTATATCGAAATTATCTCCGGTGGTCAGGTTAAGATGGGGTTAAAACAATATGTCAGGCTCAAGGACATATTGAAGAAGGGCGCTTTAGGAACTACAAGCAGAGGTTCATCAGTCGATTCCTATAATTCATTGCATACCTATGGCAACTTTTATGAACTGGTACCCGATGAAGATATAGAATTACAAATGACTCAGGAATATTACCTTGCTACTCCCTCAAGCGGATTTGTTCAATTCAGGAAAAAATCCGTGTTACTGCTTTTTCCATCAAAAACCACTGAGATACAGAAGTATTTAAAATCAAACAAAGTTAATTTCGATTCAAGGGAGGATCTTATCCGTTTTACTGAATATTTGAATGGTCTTTTATAAGAAAGTCCGGCAGCATAATAATATTAATTTATCATAGTTTAAATGAAATCCAGAGACATTTTAAGTCCGGAGAAAAGTGATAATCTGCAAATTCAATATACTCAACAATGCCTTAGTTACTGTCTGGAAAATTTTTTGGATAAGTTGGTCCTGTTGAATTATTGTGCCAGATATTCACTGTAACAAAGTTGTGTTTATTAATTTATTTGATCCGGGAACTATGTGACATTTAAAATAGTGACTTTAAATACTGAGAGGTTGAAGGATTGAAAATGGCAAAAAGCATTACCATATTATTTGTTTTAATTACTGAGTTATTATTCCTGGGTAGTTGTCAAACAACTGACTACGATAAAATTCCATCTGCAGGCCGTGAACCGGTTATTGAACCGGATTATGCCGGAGTGACTATACCTCCGAATATTGCTCCAATGAATTTCATCCTTTTGGAGAAGGGAAGTAACTTTAATATCAAAGTCACATCAACAAATGGTGCAAGTTTTTCATTTAAATCATCGGATGAAATTGTACAATTTCCGTCAAAAGCATGGAAAAACTTACTTAAAGGAAGCCTGGGAGGGAGGATTGAAATTGTTATCGTTTCAGAAGATAAAGAGCATAAGTTCATAAAATATGATCCTGTCCGTATGAATATTGCCAACGACTCTGTCGATCCATATCTATGCTATCGCTTACTTTATCCGGGATATAAATACTGGGCAGAGATGAAAATTGTTGAAAGATCCACAGAGGATTTCAATGAGACTTCGTTATTTGAAAATCAATTGCTTAAAGACAACTGCGTAAATTGTCATTCATTTAATAAAAACAACCCCGACAGATTTCTGCTACATGTAAGGGGTTCCCTGGGAGGAACCTATTTTGTTGATGGCAATAAAGTGTCAAGGGCAGTATTAAAAACTCAAAATATGCCTGCCAATGCTGTTTATCCTTCATGGCATCCTTCTGGAAGTTTTGTTGCATTCTCTTCTAATAAGACAGTCCAGACTTTTCATATGCGTCCTGAAAAAAATATAGAAGTTTTTGATTTGTTTTCTTCCATGGTGATTTATGATGTTAACAAGAATGAGATGTTTTCGTGTCCGGAAAACGATACGGTAAAATATATGGAAACATTCCCATGCTGGTCTCCTGATGGCAAATATCTTTACTATTGCAGAACACAACAGGTTAAGCAGAGTTCTGAGTACAGTGAGGTTAAATATAATCTGGTAAGGAAATCTTTTGATCAGGGAAACAGAACTTTTGGTAATGCTGAGGTTGTTTTTAACGCTGGTGAAATAAATAAATCTGTCTCACTTCCAAGTATTTCACCCGATGGAAGATATCTGATCTTTACTCTTCATGATTATGGTACTTTTTCTATCTGGCACAAAGAGGCTGACCTGTACCTTCTCGATCTTCAAAATGGTAAGGTGGATCGGATGGATCTGAATAGCAGCGAAACCGAGAGTTATCATTCATGGTCGTCAAATAGCCGATGGCTGGTTTTTAGCAGCAAAAGAGGAGATGGTTTAACTGCCAGGCCTTATTTCGCATATTTTGGCTCCTCTGATAATATAGGTAAACCATTTGTTTTACCACAGAAGGACCCTGCCCTGTATAGAAGGCTGGCCAAAACCTTTAACAGGCCTGAGTTTATCACAGGCCGGATAAACATTGGACCTCGCGATTTTGAAAGGGCTTCAAAAAAAGAAACAATAAACGCCAGATGGGTAGAGAATAAGTAATAATGAGGTGTTATGTATGTCAAAAATCAGAATAGAAAAGAAAAATAATTTTTACTAAATGGTTGACAAAATTATTCCTGTAGAAAATAGGACAGGAAGGGTTCTCACTTGGTTCTCACTGTCTTTACTTTTTATTATTTCTGCCGCTTATCTTTTTTTGTATGGTAATGGTATCTTTTTCTATCAGGAAAATAAATTACTGTTTATTTTTTCAGGTGAATATATTCAGAAATTTATTGCAAAACCTGGTGGCCTGCTTATTTATGCAGGTAACTTTTTGACCCAGGGCTATTTCAATAATTTATATGGATCTTTTTTATTATCCACCCTCCTTGTAATAATTTCTTTTGTCTTAATAAAAGTAAGTAAGAGATTAGCCGCTGGCAGGTCATTTGCATTCTTATTCATATTATTGCCAGCATGCATGTTGATGTTACTGCAGACACGATATGATTTTTCTGTACATAAAAATATCGGATTTTTGTTTGTGTTGTACTGGTTCTTAATTTCTATAGAGCCTAAAAAAATATACCTGCGTTTTATATTTCTGATCACATTCCCGGTATTCTTCTATCTGGTTGGATCCTTTGCAATAATTTACGTCGGAATGTATATCATGTTCTGTTTCGTTTATGAAAAAGGAAGGCCAAGATTCTATCTCCTCGCATCCCTGATTATAATTTCATTTTTAACATTCCTGCTGTTTAAAGAAGTGCTGTTCCTGCAACCAGATGATCGTTTATTAGGTTATCCGTTATTTTTAAATGACTCATTGCAACTTACAATGTACTTGTTCTTTCTTAGCGGATTTTTTATTTTATCTCCGTTATTAATAAAAGCCTCTGGTTATGTTAGAGTCACAAAGAAAATAGATGGATTGATTCCATTAGCCACGATCCTGATTATTTTCCCTGTAAGTGTTTTCATTTTATTTAAGAATTATGATCCTGTACTTGCAAGTATAATGCGATTTGAAAAATCGGTCTACAAACAAGATTGGGATGCAGTTATTAAACAACAGGAAAAGATTCCGTCGACTAATATATTCGGACAATATTATTATAATCTTGCTTTGTCAGAAAAAGGACTGTTATGTGATAGATTGTTCTTTATCCGGCAAAAATACGGGCCTATGTCACTTACGTTGCCCCGCGACAGTGAACAGGCATACAGGGCTGTATACTTTTATTATACAATTGGTCTTATCAGTGAAGCTCATCACCTGGCTTATGAATTGATGGTACAGCATGGATATACTCCTGAAAATTTAAAATTACTTATTAAAACAGAACTTATTGACGGAAATTTTAAGATAGCAGAGCGTTATGTTAATGTCTTAAAAAAGACATTACACTATAAAACCTGGGCAGGAAAACATGAAAAAATGCTTCTTAATCACGATTTGGTCAATTCTGATCCTGAACTTTCCGGAAAGATTAAGTTACTCCCTAAAAGAGACTTTTTCATAGTCCCCGATGATTCAAAAAATGTTGAGTTATTCCTGAAGGAGAATCCTGATAATAAAAGAGCTTTTGAGTATAAGATGGCACGCTTAATGCTTGAAAAAGATATGCTGGCTGTCGTTGCTGAAGCCAGGAATATGAAAAGTATAGGTTACATAAATATACCCAGGCACATAGAGGAGGTAATAGTGGCATATAAAAATATTTCTAAAGAATCTTTGGATCTGGGAGGACTTCAGGTAAGACCAGAAACTGAACAGCGCTTTTTGCAGTATCGGCTGGCATATAAATCTTATAATGGTGACAAAGCGATCCTCGAAAAAAAATTGAATAAAGCTGAGAAGAATACATTCTGGTTTTATCTTCAGTTTGGTACTGTTAATAGCGACTTTTTAGAAAGCAATCCGGAAAATAATAGTATTTATTGAACTAAAATTCAGCATTTTTAAATTAAAGGGTGCATTTTTAGAAATTATCAAACGACTATCAATATGACAAAGAGAAGAGATTTTATCAGAAATGGTGTACTTGGTACAGCCGGAATAACCCTGGGAGGCATTGGATTAAGAGCCAGTGTATACGAATCAATCATTGGCTCAAGCGATCGTATTAACGTTGCCATCGTAGGCTTACGCAGCCGGGGCAGTAATCATCTGGATGAATGGTGCTATCTGAAGGATAAGCAAAACGTTCAGGTGACAGTTTTATGTGATGCTGATGAACAATTTTTTGCCGAACGGTCAAAAACAGTTCTTGACAAGACTGGTGTTAAACCAGTTACTGAGTGGGATCTGCATAAAGTAATTGACAATAAGGATATTCATGTCGTCTCTTTTGCAACTCCAAATCACTGGCATGCCCTTGGGACTATCTTAGCCTGTCAGGCCGGGAAGAATGTTTATGTTGAAAAGCCGGCTTGTCATAATATTTTTGAAGGACGCAAAATGATCGAAGCAGCAAGGAAGTATGATGTACGTGTTCAGGTAGGATTTCAGGCCCGTTCGTATAAAAATATTATTGATGCTATAAAATTCCTGCATGGGGGTGGTATAGGAGATGTTTATATGGCACGGGGTCTTTGTTTCAAACCACGTGACTCATTTGGCATTGCAAAAGACTCTGTCCCTCCGCCAACACTTCATTACGACCGCTGGCTGGGACCTGCATTATGGAGGGAGTATAATGAAAAAAGAGGACATTACAACTGGCACTGGCACTGGAATACAGGAAACGGAGACAGTGGTAACCAGGGAGTGCACGAATTCGATATCGCCCGCTGGGGTTTAAATAAAAATGAACACCCTGTTTCGGTATATTCTTCGGGTGGGATATATGGTATCAGTCCTGATGAATGTTCGCAGGAAACCCCGAATACACAGTCATCGGTATTTAAGTACAAAGATGGAACAATGCTGGAATTCGAAACCAGGGGAAGATATTTTAACAAAGAAGGGAATATGGGCATTGGCATTGGGAACATATTTTATGGTACCGAGGGATATCTGGAGCTTCAGGCATGGGAAAAAAGCGGAGGTGAATGGCAGGCTTTCCGCAAAAGGGAAAAAGAACCTTTTGCAGGCTCAAAGATCGGTGAAGGTAAACAGTTAAGTCCCACTTTGCTCGGACCAGATAGTACAGATCATTTTTCTAATTTCATCAATGCTGTTCGGGCGGGGAAGGATGAAATATTAAACAGCGATATAAATGAAGGCTTTTATTCATCAGCACTTCCTCATCTGGCCAATATATCTTATCGTCTCGGACGGGAACTGAAGTTCATGGGTGATTATGAAAAATTCGCAAATGATTCTGAAGCAGATACTATGTTAACTCGTAATTACAGAAAGCCTTATGTTGTTCCGAATGAGGTCTGACCTATTGTTATTATATATGAAAAAAACAGCCTTTTATGCACTTGTTTTTGTTTTCACTTTAGCTGCTGCAAACGGACAGAAAGTGCCAACCGGTAATCCAAAAGATTTCAAAGTAAAAACATGTCTTCATTCGGTAGGCTATAGCGGAGCCTGGAGAGGTCAGGCTGTGCTGTCTGTTGATGAGTTCCTGCTTAAAGCAAAAGAACTTGGTTTTGATGGTGTTATGCTTGGAGCCAAACGTCCGCATGTTTCTTTAATTGATTATGATGATGATGCACGTCAGAAACTTCGAGCCAGGATAAAAGAGCTTGGGCTGGAACTGGTTTGTATAGCAGGTTATAATGATTTTACTGCCGGTGTTGATAAGTCGGGTATTCCGAATGTTGAGATTCAGGCCGTTTATATTGGTGAGCTGGCCCGTCTGGCACGGGATCTGGGAACTAATATGGTACGGGTGTTCACCGGTTATGAGAGGCCAGATATGCCCTATGCTCAACAATATGCCATGGTAGCAGATGGCCTGAGAATGGCCGGTAGAATTGCTGCAAAGTACGGTGTCACACTTGTGGTACAAAACCATCACGATATAGCGGTTCATCATGATACTATGAAATGGCTTCTTAATGAAGTAAACCTGCCAAATGTAAAGGCAGCTTTCGATCTATGGTCACCAACAATGGAAGGCTTATCTTCTGATGAAATAAAAAAAGCCATTTATACTATGAAACCTTATATCGTTCATACGACTGCTGCCGATTACGAAAAACTTCCCCGGTTCAGTTACAGATCCGAACAGGTCAACTATGTGCCGGAATTGCCTGAAAACAGACTTGTGCCCATGGGAGAAGGTTACCTGGATTATAAGACTTTTATCAATACACTCAAAGAAATAGGATATCAGGGCTATATTGCATATGAAATGTGTGCAGAACTAAAGGGAGGTGGATCAATTGAAAACCTCGATAAGACAGCAAAGGCATTTCTTGAATATGTTAAGCAGTTTAAGTAATATCAGCATTTTTGTCTGGACTTTGGAAAATGTCAAGACTTGTAAAAGCACTTAAATGCTTAACCTCCGCGAGGTATATAAAAGGATGATTTATCTTATGTTCTAAGATGCTTTATCGCCTGTGGTGAATTTGGAAAAGAATAAATTGTACCAGGTTTAATGCTATTACATTCTGTAAGTTTTCCGCATAGCGGATATAGTACTGTAACGTAAATGGTTATAACTAAGTAACTATTCATCGTAGATGATATAGTTTTGTAGGTCAAATGATTATTCAACAACGTTATTATTCCTTGTAGAGGATAAACAATTATTAATTAACAGTTTAAAGAAATTTTATATCATATGAAAAACTTTGTCCATTTGATACAATTATTGCCGATAATACTCTTAACATCCTGTGGAGAAAAACCATTCCTGATTGATAAAAATAATGTTAACTCCATTGCTATTGTCATCCCTGATTCAGCAAGTAGTATAGCTCATTTTGCCGCTGATGAACTCAAAAAACATCTCGATCTGGTTTTTGGAGGAGACATTAAGATCTATCCTTCATCTGCCAATAACAAATCTAAAGAAAAGTTTTTTATTGGCATCAAACCTGATGGGTATGAGAAAACCCTGAATCCTGAGGAGGCAGTTTATCTTATCAGGAAAAACAATATTTTCCTCTTTGGTGATGACATAATAGATATGAGCTATTCTGATGATAAGAACGGAGAATTAAAGAACAGGATAAACAGTGAAGTATTAAACCTTTCCTATAACAGAACCGGTACTTTGTTTGCAGTATACTCTTTCCTTGAAAATGAATTGGGTATTAAATGGATCAAACCGGGAGATCAGGGTATTTTTTATACAAAAATGGAGTCAGCAAGCCTGCCGGTAAAAGTATATTCATGGACTCCTTCACTGATTCAAAGGAATATACGAACCGATTCATTTACATATAATGAGCAGGTACTGTATGGGAAATATGCTCCAAAAGAATTTCAAATGACTGAAAGTGATGCAATAAGAAAACATACGGAGGTTCTCACCTGGATGAGACGTATGAGAATGGGGCGTAGTGAAAATTTCCGTTTTGGTCATGCATACACCTCCTATTGGGATAAGTATAAGAATTCAAATCCTGATATTTTTGCCCTGAACGGCAAGGGAGAAAGAAAGCCTATGGGGCGTATTGAGAGGGTAAAAATGTGTCCAACCAATCCGGACCTTCCCAAAATAATTGTTGATGAATGGAAAGAGAGTTTTCGAAAGAATCCTCTGCAGAACAGAAAATCCATTTCAGGTTGTGAAAATGATGGTGATGGATTCGGCAACGATGAGTGGTGTCATTGTGATAAATGTATGGCAATTGATATACGGAAAGACGGCGAAGATTTGACCAGCTACGCTACTGACAGGTATATATATCTTTGGAATGCAGTTCTGAAAGAAGCCAGAAAAATTAAAAGTGATATTGTTGTGTCAGGTTATGCATATGCAAATATGTTGAAGCCGCCCAGGAGAATTAAACTTGATGATGGCATTATAATAGAATTTATACCTAGAATGGGAGGTGATTTTAAGAAAACGCAGGAAATGTACACAGGATGGAGAGAAGCAGGAATGAGAACCATGATGTACAGACCTAATGATATGAACTGGGAAATCGGTATTCCCTTCGGGCAGGAGGAACGATTGTTTAATAACTATAAACTTGCAATTTCCAATAATGCTGTTGGAACTGACTTTGACTCAATGCTTGGATTCTGGGATGGCATGTCAGATATGGCTTATTATATTTTAACAAAAGGTCATGTGGATCCTACCTCTTCATTTGAGACATTGGAAAACGAATATTTAAGTTGCTTCGGCGAGGCAAAAGAAGATATTTCCAAATATTACAGGCATTGGAGAAACATTTTCAATAATAAGATACTGACTGAGGAGTTGAGACTGAATGATGGCGTTGAAACTTATTTCCTGGAATGGGCACTGCTGAGCAGATTGACAGCAAGAATTGATGATTTTTACTCAATAGAAGATTTTGATGTGACGGACTCGTACCTGAAGAATGCTCTGATGAAAAATATTCCGGACCAGGCAAGGGAGTATATAAAAAGAATGCAGATAGTGAATGAGCATTCAAGGCTTACATTCATCTGCTTTATGGCAGGAAAAAAAGGAGACAGGAAAGAGATGATCGGGAAGGCCAAGGAACTTATCTCCTTCAGAATTAAGAATAAAGATAAAGTCGATATTAACTGGAACGTCTTGTTTCAGTATCAGTACTACCAGATGAATGATCAGATAGGTACAAAGTATCTTGGCTTTTTACCGGAGAAGCTTAATCCGGATGAATTCTAATATTCTCTAATTACAAATTCAATGAAAAAGATTCCCTGTTTTACAATTGTAGTTCTTTTGCTGATTTCTGTATCATGCAAAGAAAAATCATTTACAATAAGTGATAAAGAGATAAATTCCATAGCAATAGTACTTCCTGATACTGCAAATAGTGTATTGCTTTTTGCAGCAGAAGAACTTAAAAAGCATTTGGATCTGCTTTTTGGCGGAGATGTTCCGATAACTGATTTGTCAGCAAAAAGTAAATCAGGAAGAAAATTCTTTATTGGTATAGAACCGGAAGGATACGGGAAGAAACTGAATCCGGAAGAAGCTGTATATATAGTTAACAGAAATGGTATCTATATTTTTGGAGATGATGCTATTAACAGCAAGTATTCAGTTGAACATCCGGGTGAATTTGAAAATAAAATGCTCAGTGAAGCATTGAACCTTGCATCCAATCGTACAGGGACTTTATTTGCGGTATATAATTTTCTGGAAAACGAATTGGGTATAAAATGGATAAAGCCAGGGGACGAAGGTATATTCTATTCTAAACCAGTTTCGGTTACCATTGCTGAAAAAGAATCTGAATGGACACCTTCATTACTCCAGAGAAATATCAGGACGGAAATGTTGTCATATAAAATCCAGGTACGCTATGGTCAGTATGCACCAAAAGATTTTCAAATAACCAGGGATGAATCTCAAAAGAAATATACGAATTTAATGATCTGGATGAGACGCATGAGAATGGGACGAAGTGAAAATTTCAGATTTGGGCATGCTTATGGCAGTTACTGGACAAAATATAAAGATACAAATCCGGAGATCTTTGCCCTTACAAGCAGGGGAGCAAGAAAGCCAATGGGTCGGATTGAAAGAATAAAGATGTGTCCGACAAATCCTGATCTGCCAAAGATCATTGTAAATGAATGGAGAGAGAATTATCAAAAGAACCCTTTACCAAACAGCAAATCCATATCAGGTTGTGAAAATGATTCTGATGGGTTGGGAAATGATGAGTGGTGTCATTGTGTGAATTGCATGGCTATTGATGCAAGAAAAGATGGAGAGGAGTTATTAGATTATGTCACTGACAGATATGTACATTTATGGAATGCAATACTCAAAGATGCCAGGCAATTTAAAAGTGATATTATGGTTACCGGTTATGCCTATGAGAATATGCTCCAGCCTCCAAGACAGGAAAAGCTGGATGATGGGATTCTGATTGAGTTTATTCCAAGAATGGGCGGCGATTTCGAAATTACCAGGAAATTGTATGAAGGATGGGAAAACGCTGGTATGAAGAAAATGATGTACCGGCCTAATGATCTATGGTGGGAACTAGGTATTCCGATGGGGCAGGAGGAACGGTTGTTTAATAATTATAAACTTGGTATCAGCCATAATGCAATTGGTACTGACTTTGATGCAATTATGGGATACTGGGAGGGCATTTCAGACATAACCTATTATATACTAGCCAGGGGACATGTTGATCCACAGGCATCGTTTGAAAAATTAGAGAGTGAATATTTAAGCTCATTTGGAGAGGCACAGGAGGATATCTCAAAATATTATAAGCATTGGAGAAACATATTTAATAATAAAATAATTAAGGAAGAGCTCAGATTAAATAACGGCATTAAAACATACTTTCTTGAATATGCTCTGCTATACAGGCTTACAGAAAGAATTGATGAATTTTATTCTTTGGAAGATTTTGATCTGACGGATTCTTACTTAAAAAATGCATTGGATAAGAATATATCTGAACAGGCAAGAAACTATATTAAAAGAATGCAAATTGCAAATGAAAATTCACGGCTTACATTTATCTGTTTTATGGCTGGGAAAAAAGGTAATAAGGAGCAGATTACTGCAAAGGCCAATGAACTCATTAATTTCAGAATAGCGAATAAAGACAAGATTGATGTAAACTGGAACGTTTTATTCCAGGCACAATATTACCAGATGGCTGATCAGATTGGAACCAGATATCTTGGATTTATACCAAAAAACATTAATACAGATGAATTCTGACACAATATTTATTGTACTTTTAATCTTTCAAAAAAAATAAAATGAAGAAGATATTATTCATTGTATTCTCTTTTCTGGTGTTAAACACATCTCTTTCGGCACAGAAAAATGAACTTATTACTGTGAAGGCTGGTAATAAAATACTCGACTACTTCCCTGTTCCGGTCAGATATCGTTATCCGGAATTCACAGCAGGACAGGTTATATTTAAAAATGGGGCTGTCAATTCTACCAGGCTTAATTATAATCTTCTGATTGATGAAATTGAGTTCATTCAATCGCGTGACACTCTTTCTCTGGTTAAGAAGAAAGATATCCGTTTGATTGTTGTTGCCCAGGATACATTTTTCTTTGATAATGGTTATCTCGAACAGATCTACGGTGGTCGGGTTAAAGTTGGTTTAAGACAACGCATTGAACTTAAGGAAGTGCTTAAGAAAGATTCTTATGGTACCTCAAGTTCAGGTTCTGCTTCAAATTCATATGATGTGTTGCCCTCTGATGGAAATTTTTATAAGCTGACTCCAAATGAAGACATGGTATTTCAGAAAACTAAGGAGTATTATGTATCGGTTGGAACAAGTGGATTTGTTCAATTAAGGAAGAAGTCATTATTGCAGCTTTTCCCTCAAAAAACAAATGAAATTCAAAAATATTTAAAGTCAAACAAAGTTGATTTCGAAAAACATGATGATATAATCCGATTAGCGGACTATTTATCTACTTTCTGATTCGATTTTCATATTTCCAATTGTATACCAGCCATCTTCACTTTTCCCCATATTAGCAATTGGTATAAAGTGCTCTATCGAATTATGAAATACAACACCCATTTCAAGATTGTAGTTACCGGGAGGTAGGGCAGAAGGTAATTTGTAATTTACAGTGATGTTTGTTTCCCCCGGGAGCCAACCCTTAATCGATTGGTTAGTTATTACTATTCCATAACTATTCTTTTTTGCATCACTCAATCTGAAAGCAATACGATGATCTCGATATGGAGGGGCAATACCCAGATTCTCCCATTTCATGATTATAGGAATCTCAGTACCCGGGACGGCTTTATTATTAACAGTAATGTTTCTAAGAACAAGCCTGAATCCCAGTTTCATCACTAGCCTCTCAATTTCTGGTATAATGTTTTGCGGTATTGGATGTGATTTATTTGAAAGCATACTAGTATGCCATGCAAGTGCATCATCTACTATCCTTTTAACAGGAGCAGTCCACCCATCCATGTATCCCCCGGGCACACCTGGCTCAAATACAACCGGACCTGACTTCCACATATCAGGATATTTGTTGTTTGTCGGCCAGTAATAGTACTCATGGTGATTCCAC
>JGI20214J51088_10001485_pt1 | contig 16005 bp, 13 predicted proteins | sample WetSurMetagenome_FD_51088 | JGI IMG/M metagenome (IMG submission 51088) | reverse complement strand
AACCATAATTTTATCGACATAGGGCAAAACGGAATTGAGAGCATACCAAATAAAATTCTCTTCATTTTTAACTAAACAATGGACAATGATTTTAGTTGGCTTCATTCTTTGAGAGCAGACAGTAAAGCTTAAAACCAGTAATCAACAAAACGGTAGTATTGGTAATTCCAAGAGCAATTGGTGGGGCAAAAGAACCAAGACGAGGAATAAGTACGAGTTCCAAGACAACCATTGTAACAACCTGAAAAGCCGTCATTCTCGCAATAAACCGCGGTTGATTAAAGGTATAAATCAGAGCCGGAGTGGTGACGAGAGAAAAGATAAAAGGAATCATGGCTACAGTAAGGGCTTGAAAAACGGGAATGGCAGAGATGTATTTATCCCCAAAAACAATATTAATAATAGGTTTGGCTAAGAATACCGAAAACAACATAAGAGCCGAGATGGCAGTGATAAGTCCGAGAAGTTTTCTAATATAAGTAATGACTTTCTCATGATTATCAAAACTAGAAAAACGAGGGTTGACGACGGAACCCAGACTAGAAACCAAAAGCGAGAAAAATAGGGTAATACGATTGGCAGCAGCATAAATTCCTGCCTGGAAACTACCAGCGAGAAGATTCAACAGAATGACATCTATACGGGAAACAAAAACGGAAAACACCCGGGTGACCGCGATCCATTTGGCAAAGTGAAATAACTTTTGAAAAATGCCTTTATCGAAATTAAATTTTATTTTTATAAATTCTTTTCCAAAAGTAAAAACTAAAGCAAAAATGGTGGAAATAACGTTGGCTAAGAGTGCTGTTTCAACATTTAAGTGACTGACGGAAAGGAGAAAAAGAATAAGCAGAATTTTAATTCCAGAATCAAATATCTGAGTTAAAGAGTAACTGACAAAACGCCTTTCAGCGGTAAAAATACCTTGAACATAACTAATTAAAAGGTAGTTGACGGCAAGTAAGCCGGCAACCAAGACTTGACCACTAAGTGATCCCGGAATGATGAATTTGTTGAGAAGCGAAAAGCCCAAAAAAAGAAAAATAATGACGGCACAAACGAGGACCTCAAACGAAAAAGAGGTGTTGATAAGGGCTGAACGTTTTTCTTTGATCTTAGGGATGAAGTTGATTAGGGCTGAGGCAATTCCAAGATCACCAAGACTGTAGACGATCGAGTACAGGGCGGTAATAGCTGAAAAAATACCAAACTGTGCTGGGCCAAGGGTTCTGGCTAGGATAATAGTGAAGATAAAACCAACAATAGCAGTGAAGCCCAAACCAATAAAGCTGATAAAGGTATCTTTGACGGTTGCGGATAGAAGAATCTTTTTTAACTTTTCCACTTCTATATCTTACCTTTTTCTCGATACCAGTTCAAAAGATCCTGAAGAGTTTTGTCTAAAAGAATTGTTGGGTTCCAACCGGTGGTATCTGTGATTTTTTGATGGTTACCATATTGGTCGGGAATGTCCGAGGGCCGCATTTTCTGGGGGTCGATTTTATGGGTGATTTTGATCTTAGATAGTGACAATAGCGTTTCAACGACCCCAGAGACAGCGACACTTTTACCAGAGGAAATAAGATATCTTTCGCCGGAGATGCCTTTTTCCATAAGCAGTCTGTAAGCTCGAACAACATCACGGACATCAAGCATGTCACGTTTGGGTGAAAGATCACCGGTAAGAATTACGGACTTTTGTTCTCCTTTTTCAATAAGGGCGATTTGTGATGCGATGTCCGGGGCCAAAAAACCAGGAAGCTGTCCTGGACCAGTGTGATTGAAAGGGATGGCGTAAACAATATCCATTTGGTACGAAGAAAAATATTGATGATAAACATACCAGGCTGAAACTTTACTGACACCATAAGGACTATTGGGGTTGAGCGGAGTATTTTCAGTAACAGGTAATTGATCCTGGGGAACAGTGCCGAACTCGGCGGAAGAACCGATACCAATAATTCTTGGGTGATAATCGGAGATCTTTCTAATGGATTCCAAAAGGTTGATTGTACCGACAACATTGATTTCGATGGTTTTTTGAGGATTAGCAAAGGATGACCCGGGATTTGACCAGCCAGCAAGGTGAAAAATGGCATCAGGCCGAAGAGAAGCAATCAGTTTTTCGGTTTCTTCAAGATTAGTGACATCACAAGGAAAGACATTTGCTCTCAAACCGACTGCGGGGTTAAGAACAGTGCCGTAGACTTCATAACCGGCGCCTTCCAACTCGTGCCAAAGATGAGGACCAACGAAGCCTTCGCTGCCGGTAATTAAGACTTTTTTCATCGGTTTTCTTTTTTAAGAAGTTCGATATCGCTATCGACCATGATTTCCATGAGTTCTTTCATAAATGTATGGGGTTCCCAACCTAGTTCTTTCTTGATTAGAGAGTAATCCCCTTTCATGGCCATAATCTCGGTAGGTCGAAGAAGTTTAGTGTCAGAGATGACGTGATCTTCCCAATTTAAACCAACATGGTCGAAGGCGGCTTTGCAGGCATCCTTGATGGAAGCACTAGTATTGGTACCAATCACGTAATCTTTAGGGGTATCTCTTTGCATCATTAGCCAGATAGCTTCGACATACTCTTTGGCATAACCCCAGTCGCGAGTAGCATTAAGGTCACCTAAATGGAGTTTACCTTCAAGATCGATAAGAGGGTCGCCGATTTCGTTAACTGGAGGATTCTTGATACCTAATTTGATACAGGCAACACCCATACTGATTTTGCGGGTAACAAAATGGAGGGATCGACGAGGAGATTCGTGGTTGAAAATGATGCCACCACAAACGAACATATCGTAGGATTTACGATAACAGTCAATCAGCATGTGGGCATAGGCTTTGGCGATACCGTAAGGATTATTGGCAAAAATAGGGGTTTGCTCGTTAGCATGTTCGACACCTTCAACCCCGCCCATGATTTCACGGGAGGTAGCCTGATAAACATGAGCGTTGGGGCAAAAACGTCTAACAGATTCAAAAACACGGAGAGGACCAATACCAGTGACTTCGGCAGTATAAAAAGGATGAGTCCAGCTATCAGCAGGAACACTTTGGGCGGCAAAATTGTAAACTTCTTCGGGCTGATACTTAATCATTAAATGATCGATTGAAGATTGGTCGATGAGATCGGCGGCTTCGAGAATGATTTTTCCTTTGAGATGTTCGATGTTGGGCTGGTGGGTAGAAGTAGAACGACGAATCGTGCCGATTACTTGATAACCTTTTTCGAGGAGGAAATCCGCAAGGTAAGAGCCATCTTGGGAGGTGACACCAATAATAAGGGCAACTTTAGGTTTGGTCATGGTCATATTAGTTATTCTACTATATGGATTAATTGATTAACTTGATAAATTGAAAAAGCGATTGTTTGATCTGGGTATTTGATTGTTTCGATGGGAATAATTTTCTTCGTAAATTCCGGGAAGAGAGTTGTGTATTTTAGAGGAATCGCAACATATCGAGGATTGTATTTCACAATAATCTGGTCAAAATCAGCTTCAGATTGGGGAAGAGAAAAAAGCAAATTAATTAAAGGCAGGTCAACTCGAGAGCTATTTATCATTTCTGAAGTATTCATTTTAGTCTGGTCACAGGTACCGGCCGGAAGTTTTTGCCAGAAACAAAAATAGTCGACCGGATATTTGTCGTCCCAGATGATGAAAATTTTGCCAGGATTAGATATTTGAAAATCGGAAATTTCTTTAAAACCATATTCCCAACTTGAAGCCGAAACTGAAGGGTAGACATAAAAATATCCAAAGAAGAAGTATGCTGCAGAAAATAAAATTGCCACCGCAAAAACAACTGAATAAATCAGCTTCTGCCACTTATTTTTAAATAAATCGAAAAAAGAAACAGCTCCTAGGGCACAGAAATAGGTAAGAATGGGCATTAGGGTAATGACACGCAGAAGATACGTCGCACCATCTTTCGTAATCGCGGCGGGTACTGGGGACATCAAAATCCAGACTAAGAAAATTGATCTTCTTCTAGCATCAGCTTCTTTAAAAAAGGCAAAGGCCCCGTAAAGCATAAAGGGTAGTAAAAAAGGAAAGAACCCCCCTACCATGCCGGTGGAATGACGAAGAACGCTATCTCCCTTAAGGAATAAAAAATCCGGGGAGAAAAAAGAGAGATAGTTTTTGACAAAAACATGAACGATCGAAAGCGGATAATTATAAAAAATCTTATTGGCAATTTTTTCGGTATGAGGATCAGCCAAACGAGCCAGTCCTCGATAACTATTAAAGTCAGCGGTAACGTTAACATCCCTCCAAATAGCTAGATCCCCTCCCCGGCCCTGGATTGAAAAAACGTTGTAACGGGTGACAAAGACATAGCCAAGGATAAGAGTAAAAAATACTCCACCAGCTAGAAGCAATCGTTTTTGTTTTTGATTAAATTGAGGGAAAAAATATTTAAAAAAAACAATCGCAATAGCTAATGGAGACACGATCAGTATCGTGGGGTAATAAAAGACCGACAGAATAATAGGCACGAGACTAATTAAAAAACCACGGAAGCTCTTGGCATTGATCAAAAGAGCAAGATGCAGAGAGCTGAGAAGAACGATAATGGGTATGTGAGTATGACCAATGCGTGAGATCATATAGCTCCAGGGAAGAATGACTCCTAAAATACCACAAATCAAGGCAACGGATGTTTTGCGTTTGGAAACTACGTAGCCCAAATAAAATAAAACAACACCAATGAAAGAGCCAAATAGTGCAGAACCAAACCTTACTCCTAGAGGACTGAGTCCAAAAAGCCAGACGAAAGAATAAGTGCTCAGGTAAGGAATTGAGAGGATATTTGAATGACCACCAATGAGGGCCTGGTAAAGCCAGTATTGGCCAGTTTCATCAGCGTAGACGCTGGGGATATTTTTATCCAGACGATAAAAACGAAGAATTAGAGAAACAACAAAAATGGCAATCACAGATAAGACAAGACCAACATTTTTGTTTTTTATCTGGAGTTTCACTGTGTATTATTGTACCTGGAAAAACTGTTTTGTACTAACCACTACACGACTTTTATTAGTAGGTCTTTCTCCAGGATAGTCTTGAAAATAGACATTAATATTTTTGTCTTGGTACAAAACTTTAAAGAGCTCAGAGCCGGAGGTGACGTTGGAAATTTGTTTGGACGAACCCCAATCTGCACCATAGTCACCAGTATCATTAATAAATTCGAAATACTTATTTTGGGGATATTGAGGATAGTGAGAAGAAAAATATTGAACAAGTTTTTGAGCTGTCACCGATCGGTTAACAGTGTAACTTCGGGTGTAGGTCAAGTAATTCATAGATAAGTTGAGTGCAAGATAGAAAACAATTAAGGAAGTTTTTATCCAAGTGTGCTTTGACGGCAAAATCCAGGCAATGGCAAGAGAGAAACCGACAAGGGGAAGACCAAGTTCAAGGGTGAATTTATGTTGGGGAAGGAAAAGCACAGGAGATAAGGTGATAAGGAAAAGTGCGACGAACTTAAATATTTGGGTATTAATTTTCTTGATCTTTTGAATGGACAGGATAATCGTAGAAGTAATTGTGCCAAACAACAAACAAAAAATTGTTTGCCACCAGTACGGATAATCAGTATACAGGCGGGCGATGGGACGGAAACCACTACCAATGTAGTCGACTAACAATTCTGGAGCGCCAAAGCACCAAAGGATGTACCAGGAGAGAGTGTTTGCGGCCTTCGCTGGAGAAAGATTCCAAGTGTAGCTATCCCCGGAGACAGAACCAAAAACTTTTAGCCTAAGGAACAAATATAAGAGCCAAATTATAATAAAAGGAATTAATACTGATATTTTTTTCTTTATCTCTTTAAAATTAAAAACCAAAAGCAGCAACGGTAAAACAACGGCCGTTTCTTTTGAAAGAAGTGCAAAGACAAAGAAAATTAGGGAATTTTTCTTTGACTTGCTAAAACTTAAGAGACAAAGCAATGAGAAGATGACAAGAGCAATTTCCTGAAAAGCAGACAGGAAATATATTCTAGTAAAATTGGAGACAGAGAGACTGTAGATAAGTGAGGTTAATAGTGATTTATTGTTATCGTGGAATTGGGACTGGGCAAATTTATATACCAGGTGGAGGGAATAACCAAAACAGAGCAAAACAAAAAGATAATATGGCCAAGCCGTGAGTCCAAAGAGTTTCTGAAAGACGAAGAAAAACACTTGAGTAGATAGTGGCCGATAAAAAGCGGCGGATTGGGCCGTATGCTGAAAGGAAAAGAAATTCAAGAACTCCGGAATCGAACCGATTTGGGTTATCTGTAAATGGAACCAATCATCTCCGGAAAAGAAATTAAAAAAAGCCGGAAGATAAAGAAGAACAGGTAAAAGATATAAATGTTTTTTAAGCCAAGACATATTTAGTATTTAATGTAATTCTATTTCTTTTTTTTCATTATTGAGGCGATAAGCCCAATCAGAGATACTAACAACCACGAATTTGTTTTTTGGCTCCACATACTTCTGTAGCTGTCAGAAGAGATGAAGCTGATAATTGCCAGTAAGATTGTTTGATTGAACAATAAATCGCGGCACTCATTCATTATGAATGGCATGATAATAATTGCTATTAATGCAATCAGATAAACTACATTTGAATAATATTGTATGAAAAAAATATCCGAGATGACAATGAATGAAAATACAAGAAATGTCATCCAGTGTTTGTTCTTGTATGTTGACCTAGCGAGATAAAAATATACAACACATATAACAATGTTTTCAAGCATATACGAAACGATATCAGTATCTGTTATCAACCCCTTAATTTTGTTGATGAAAAATTCTTTAAAGACAAGACGATTCGACAGTATTTCCTTAAATGCGTATTTGTACTTTGAAACTAAAAATGGTCTGTCAGAATTTACTGAAACTGCATTGTCGTACCCACCAGAAATTGATTCTATTTCGAATTCATATTTTTTCCCCTTTGAATCATCAATAATTGGAAAGCCGAAGGGAAATAACGTATTTGGTTGAAATTGATCTGTGTTATAGCTATTTTCGTAATACCAAACGCCACTCCCCTTTTCTCTCAATCTAAAAATGAGTTTATCATTATTAATTCTGTAATATGTTCTAAATCTAATAGAAACTATACCCAAATGTGGATATTGAGAGGTGAATGTCCCACGTACAACATCGTTTTTATATAGCTCCTGATTTAGATAATTTGAATCAATGGTTACTTGGGGGACAATAGAAATAACAGAATTAGCATTGTCAGAAAATTTGATATAGTCCAATAACAGGAATAGAAATAGAAAAATAGTAGATATGCTCACGATGATAAATGAGACTTTTTTAATCATCTTGGTTACTTTTTAGTATCCCTAAGGTAAATATCGTAAACAAAAATATTATCGACATGGCACACCCAATCAAAAACCATTGTTGAAGATTGTATGTAACAATCAATTCAATATTGTAGGTTCCATCTGTGCCTTTTTGACAAAAAGATTTGTCAGAGCAAATCGCACTCGGATCAATATGCCATCCATTCGCATACCCGTATGCGGATATATGATCAGCAGCGATTGGGGTTGACCATGGTTTTTGAATATTTGTTTTTTCTTGATATGGATATATCGTCCAAAATTTACTGAAATTCTCTAAAAAAATTAACGAAAAAGAATTGCGGACACCAGTTAACTTGAGAATGTATTTTGTCGGATTAATTTGATTGATGCTTATGTTTGCTACCGACTCGCCAAATTGGTCAACAAAGAATCTTTGGACAAAATATTGGTTGTCTAGTTCATATAACGAGCCTGATGAATCTGAGTACAGCTTAGTGTATTTGTTACTGGAGTCAAAATAGTTGTAAACATCATTTATTGACCATTTATTAAAACAGTTTGTATATCTAGGAACAATATCCTGCCTGACAAAAATATACTTTGTATTTGTCATTGAAAAGAGGTTATCTACATCAATTGTGGCCTCATTACAAAAAAAGTTGTTAACCATATCTGCTATTTGATTATTCTCGGCATTAAATGTTGGACTATTTAAATACATATACTCTGGCTGTCCACCTTGACCAACGCTTTTACCAGATTGATCAACATATAAAGGACTAATATCTGTTGGTATAAAGGCAATTCTATGAGCTGTTTTATCTGTTTCGCTTTGTTCAATTGCCCTTAACATCCCTGTAGATAAACTGTAAATACGAATACTGTCTTTACCTTTGGCTGTCAGTGTAGTGAGGCCAATATCCCCGCTAATCCACCAACCAGAAATAGCAAACAATGTGCATACTGAAATAATAAGTACCTGTCTTAAGGTCTTTTGTTGTTTTAAAGCAACGGATAACATTATCGGTGTAATAAATGCCGGAATAAACATCAGATGTTGTGGACTTCGATAAAGAGACATAAAAGGAATGAGGTTATATAACCACATTGTTAAACCTGTAAATGGTTTATTTCCTCCTTTAATTAATAAAATCGATAATATATAAAATATTATCCAGAAAGCTTCTTGTTTCTTAAATTTATTTTTTTTGTAAATATCAATGATAATTATAAAAATAGCGAGAGAACATAATAAAAATACATGGCGAGTGATCGGACTCAAAGAATATAAATATATATTACGGTCGGTGTAACCTACCATATTAATAATACTTTCGATATTTTGGGTCGAGTTTAGTACCGAATTAAAATTTCCTGTGAAACCTGCCCCCGTGATAGCATTTACAAAACTTGTCAACTGTAATAATAGGGGTAATATCCAGTAGATGTTAAAAATGATAAGAGATAGATAAATTGTTATTGTTTTACAATAAAATTTTTTATTGTGCTTAGAAACAACTAACGAATATAAGAAACAGATTGCCTCAATAATTACAAAATTTTGTAATGAAGAAATTACAAAAATCGAACTGATCAAATAATAAAACAGGTCTTTCCTTGAACCAAGTTGAATGTATTTTAGGTGGTAATAAAGTAGCTGCGGAGCAAAGGCGTATGATATCCACATGTACCAAGAGCCCCCAACAACTTCGTTGAAAATAAAGGGGGAAAATGCATATAAAAATGAAGCAATGAAATTGATTTTACTTTTACCAATAATATAATCGATGGCAAGTTTAGAATTTAAAAATGATAAGCAAATAACCGACAGGATAATAAACAGTTCAAGTTGTAGAGGCTTCAACAAAATTGCTGATAATGAAATTATCGTATCTGGAATAATATGGCTTAGATTGAGGTTCACTGGCGTTCCTAGATTGATTCCAGACCAAGTAAATGTAGAGGTTAAATTCATTTGTTTAAACTGGGATTGTAAAAACGGAAATGTCCAATCCCAGTTATGACCAATTACTCCCTGAAGATTACCAGAGAAAAAGTATCTGAATGATAAGAAACACAAACAAAATAGTATAGAGATTGATAAAATTGTCCACAACCCCCGGAATTCTTTATTGTTATTTAAATTATTTACTTTATAGTTCGCAACCAAATTTTTCCAAAAAGGCTGTTTCTTTATTTCTGTCATTTGATGATTCCCTTGGTATGGGAAAAGTATTTTTTTACTGGGAATTGTTATCATCTATTAGTTTTAAATAGAAGACAGTACCACGGGCAAATAGCCCTGGAAGTATATTTACTATAGTTTCCCAAATTACGTCAGGAATTAAGGTAAATATTTTTCCAAAAAAACTAAATCTAGAACCGTTACCACCAAAATTCATATAGTATTTATGGTCGATGATATCGAAGTTTTTCTTCATGAATTCAGAAGATTGTTTTATTGTTGGAAAATGGAGATGCTTGTATAGAGTAAAGGGATATTGATCTATTCCAAGACCGACTAGAGAATATATTCTGTGAAATACTGTGTTTTCGTTTGGAAGAGAAATAATAATTCGGCCATTTTTTTTGAGAAGTTTCTTAAAATATTCAAGTTGTTTTTGTGGATCAATTAGATGTTCTAGTACTTCTGTACATATAATTAGGTCGAATTTCTTGTTTTTGAATATTTTTGCAAGATTGTCAATATTTAAATCATAATAATGAGTGATCGCGCCCCTTCGTTCAGCAATATTGGCTGCTTTTATGTCATAATCTGCGATATGATATTCAATATTTTTTGTATTGATTTTTCTCTTTTTCCAAAAATAAAGATTATCGCCTGTATAGCCACCGACGTCTAGAATATTAACTTTCACTTGGCTATTTATGATCTGTGCCGCGAATTTATAATTTATCGCGAACCGTTTGACCATGTATCTGTCCTTAAACAAATTACCATAGTGTAGGTTTGCACTGTATTTTGATTTATTTTGATTATTGGTGGACATATCATTTAATATTTTTAACGAGTATTGCCATATATACCGAGTGTCGTTTGTCGATTTTTGCAAAGAAATTACCAATATAGTTATTCGGAAATGGATAATAACCACTTGTAATGATCTTGATTATCTCAAAATTGTAAAGCGAGAAAAACTCGGATAAAGCCGAAAGGGTAAATACAGATCGATGAATCATCAACGGGTCATGGTGACCATCACGAATAATACTTAATGGATTTCCTATAGACCATTTTTTGGTACAAATATTTGTTGTACTAAATGGCTGGTAGCCCAAAAGGAGTGAAAATACATTATGCCAACTAGATAAATTTTCTGTCGAAATTAATGCATATCCGTTTTTTTTGAGAACTCTTTTTATGTTCTTTATAAATAAGTCGACCGAGTACAGATGTTCGATCGTTTGGTTAGAATAAACAAAATCAAAAGTATTGCTTTCAATTTTCCAGTGAGAATCACTTATGTCTTGGTGTATGGTTTTTATTCTTTTTTTTCTTGCCTGCTTAAGGGCGTCAGAATTTAAATCAATGCCAAAGATATTTTTCGAATGGCATGTTTTTGCAATTAATAAAGTATTTTCTCCTGTGTAACAACCTATATCGACGAAATTTTCAACTTTCAATTGTCTTTTTTTTAATTCACAAACTATGTTCTTGAAATAGTTTTTCTCGGCAGTGTTGACGAGTTTCTCTAGATAAGCTTTGATCATTTATATTTTTTACATATCATTAATAAGTTTGCCTTTTTGTTTCTTGATATTTTTTCGGCGTTATATAGCTTCTTTATTTTTGATAAATTTGCGATTTTAATTTTTTGTTCTGATTCTTTATCAACCAAATTCCTAATAAATATTTTCCTCGCCATTTTGTCCCAAAAATTTAGCGATTTCGAAGATACTGCATATGAGTAGTAAATTGTTTCCAAACTATTTTTTCTTAATAGCTTACCATAGTCTCGACGATTCATTAAGTTAAAATGATTCAATTTTTTATTTCTAATCGTCGAATATATTCTATTGATGAAGGACAATCCAAATTTTTCAAAGTTTTTATTAATGTATAAATATTTTTTGAAATTATCAGTTGGACAAGTAAAAATAAAATAGCCATCTTTCTTTAATATTCGCGAGACTTCGGAAATAACTCCATCTAGGTTGGGAATATGTTCAATAACACTATTACTAAAAACGAAATTAACACTATTATTTTTTAATGATATTTTATCTGCACTCTCAATAAGCACTTTCTTGTATCTTTTTTTGTTTATCGATTCTAGATAATCTTCTGCTTCACCGTTATCAATTCCATAAGTAAATTTATTGTCAAATAACATACTAGATATAAGACCGTCACCAGAACCGATATCAACTGACGGTCCTATAAGTTCTAAATTATTGCAACCTTGGAAAATTTGTTTTAGTTCAATTGCTCGATAAAATGCAACTGATGGATGTTTATACGATTTAAGGAGAGCAGTTAAACTTACTTTATTTATTTTTTGCATTTTTATCAAATAATACTCTATAAAAGCCAACGAGTGTACCTGGAAAAAATTGAAGTTGTTTGACGTCACCAGTTGAGAAAAATTTGTATAAATAATAACTATCTTGAATTAATAAATTCAAGGTGAATTTAGCCAGTTGTCTGATTGATTTTATCGGGAAATACCTAAAATAAAAAATGATGAAATTTTGAATTCTGTAGTATGTATGTGGCCTTGATATTTCGACTTTTCCTATCTCGACATTGTGTTTCAGTTTGACTTTTGAATTAAAAACAAGTTTGTAGCCGAGTCTTTTGATTTTTAAAGCCGAATCTGCTTCATGATAATCTCCTAGCCCTTTTAAAAATATTTTATCGAATCCATTTATTTTCTTTAATATGAAGGTTCTTGTGCTCCAATTGCATGCTTCTAAATTCGTTACTTCAATTATGTTTTTGGTTTTTATTGCAATTGGATAATTTGAGCCGATTGTGAATACTCCACCTTCAAGGAATTGACTCACATCGAGAATCCTGTTTTCAAATAAAAATGAAAAATATATCGTTTTGAATATTTTTACCAACAGATTGTGGCTTTTTCTTGTATTTTCAATTATTCTAGTTAGGTCTCTCGACGCAAGGCCTTTTTTAGACATGACTGTTGGACCTGTTACACCACCAATCTGTCTACTCGTTTCGAATGTGTTTACTAAATTTTTAAACCAATTCTTATCGAGAATTACATCATCATCTATGCGTGAAAAATATGAGTGGCTAGCTATATTCAAGGCTTCGTTGGCGGCTCCGATGATACCCGACTCTTTTTGTAAAAAGTATTGAATACTTAACCTTGTATATTCTTTTACAAGATTGTTGACTTCTTCCGAGTAATTTTTTCCAACCAATAGAATCCGGAATCTCTTATCTGTTTGGGCCGTAAGGCTGTCAAGACAACATTTTAGTGCATCAATACGATTTGATGTAGGAATAAATATATCGCCAATGACTTTATTTTTGTCGAGTGAAGCTTTCTGCATTGCCAATTTTATTTATTATTTTTACCTTTTTTATAAAATATGAAAGCGGTTTACCAACCATCACCTTCTCAAACAACTCTTTATCGTTGATTTTACGTTTATCCTGAATATCATTTCTTAGTTTCATCGTTTCTTGCATATTCTTGATATTCCAGATAAAAGCTTTGTGTATCAAAACGAATGGTTTCGATTGGCCTCTAAGCAGTGAAAACCATGAGAGACCGAGCCATAAAAATATGTGCTGTGGCAGTATTTTAATTAAGTTTGTTTTATTTAAATTTTTTAACAATGTCCGAATGTAATTTTTTGTTCCGTGAAATTTTGCATTGAAATTATTTTTGTCTCTTCCAAGAACAAGTGCGCTTGTTCCGAATTCATGAAAAACAATTGAGGTCGGTAAAAATACGGATTTATAACCCATTAACCAGGATCTCCAGCCAAGATCAGTTTCTTCTACATATATGAAGTATTCGCTATCGAATCCACCGGCGGCTTCAAATGTTTTTTTGCGAATAAACATGCCCGCAGACTTTGCTGCAAGTATCTCGTAGCTTTTTGAAAATTGACCAGTGTCAATGGTTCCAGCAGGGCATACTTGAACTAAAAAACCGTTTTGACCAAGAAATTCACCAACATAATCGATTTTGTTTGGTTCTTTTAATAGTAACAACTTAGATTGTATTATTCCCACCTTTGAGTGACTATCAAAATATTTTCCTGCGGTTTCAGCCCATTTAGGATCCACAACAGTATCATTGTCCAAAAAACCAATATAATTGCCTCTTGAATTTATTACTCCAATATTCCTCGCGAAGGCAGGACCATAATTTTTATCTAATTTTATTAAATGAAATAAATTATATTTCTGGTATATATTTGATAAATATTCTGCAGAATCATCGGTTGATCCATTATCAACAACAATTATTTCTAATTGATTAGTACAAGAACTATTTAGAATTGATTCGACACATCTTTCAGCGTATTTTTTCCCGTTGAAATTAACTATTATTATGGAAAATCTCATTTGATTTCTTGATAGATTTTTGCGAGTTGAGAAGCAGTCTTTAGCGGACTCCTCTGCTTTGCTATTACTAGTGATTGTTTTTCGTATTCCATTACTTTGTCAGGATTGTTTACTGCGTATGAAAAAGCTTTTTCCCATTCACTATTCTTGACAAGAATTCCACTAACACCGTCTGTAATTTCTTCCGAAAGTGTACCAATGTTTGAGGCAAGTATACACTTACCATATCCTCGTGCATGACATAACGGACCACTGGCAGCTATGGATAAAACTGATGGGACAATTACAGCATAAGCTTTTTCATATAGTTCTCTTTGTTGTTTTGAATCAACAAAACCTAATATACTTACCTTTCCACCCATTTTTTGTCTTTTAATAAGTTCGACAATTTCGTTCTTTGAAATTTCCTGACCTTCTATTGTCCCTCCCGCAAAAACGAGGTGATATTCATTTTTTGGAAATTTGGTTACGAATTTATTGTATCCTTCTAGCACTTTATCAAGACCTTTTCTTTTGACCATATATCCAAAATATAGAAAATATTTTTCTTTTATTGTGTCATTGGAAATTTTGTACTGATAAATTGGATGTTTTATAACACATATCTTATGTTCATCAATACCATACTCATTAACAAGAATATTTTTTAGGCTCGGGGTATGAACAACACATTGATTACTTGACCAAACAATACTTTTATACAAATATTTAAAAAATATTTTAAGTATAGTTGGATTAATTATCTTTTCGTTAAAATTAAATGTTTTTGCAAAAATTGAATCGATTTGGTTTTGTGAAACAACTGCATGGATGGTGGTAACTACTTTTATGTCGTTCAATCTGATTAATAGGGAAAGAAAAGGGAAAAAAGCAGCATTTATAGATCCACCAAACATATTAATTTCATGTTGTAAGTGGACTATATGTGGTTTATCTTTCTTTATTTGTTTTACGATCTCAACAATATAGGAACGGTTTTTATTCCAAACAAGTCTTATTCTTCCACATTTCTTTACGGTTAAGTTTTTTTTATTTTTGTCTGTATATATAGTGAGATTGACCTTTTTTGATAAGCCAGAACAAAGTACTTGTGTGTAGTGTCCATCAGGAAGTATAGATGAAACCATTACAACTTTTATTTTTTTTTGCATATTGTAGAGATCATTTGAAATCGGTTAGATGGCCGAGGACTTTGCCGGCTGCGCGGAAAAGGAATTTAATATCATCGACGTTTCTAATGGAGGTGATTTTCTTTAAAATAAACTTGGGGGTTATAAAGGAACGATAGAGATCCTGAGTGAGCTCTTTGACCTGGGTATTGGTAAGCGGGCACTTCATCACTTGTTCCCTTTGGTCGAATCGGTCGTAATCGGTGAAATTGAGTAGATCATTTTCCTGACAATATTTATAGAGAGGTGTACCGGGATAAGGAATAAGAATGGTGGCTTGGAGGGTGTCAACATAGCCTTTTTTGAACAGCTCTTTAGCCAAGCAAACTGTCTTCTGGGCATCTTTATAAGACTCCCAGGGATAACCGATCATGGTGGTGATATGAGGTTCCAAGCCAGCATCTTTACACATTTTTAGACCTGGCCCTATTTCTTCCACTTTGAGATTTTTGTTGATTTTGTCGAGGGTTTTTTGGTTGGCAGATTCAAGGCCAAATAGGATGAAGCGAAAACCAGCTTGCTTCATTAATTTCCAAGTCTCAGGTTTTCGGATGCCGTTGATGCGCATGTTACAACTGAGGACGACTTGTCTGTTATAGCCTCTGTCTATCATGCCTCGGCAAAATTCTTCCAACCATTTGCCTATTGGCAGGCTGCCGGAGTCTTCCATGATTTCTTTGACACCGAGATCAATCAGATGTCCTACCTCATCAAGTGCTAGTTGGGCTGATCTGGTCCGGAATTTACTGCCGGGGAAAAGGGTGGTCCAAGAACAAAAAGCACATTTGCCCCACCAACAATCGCGGCCGGACATCATATATGCTCCAGGAGTGTGTTTGAAGTTACCGTTTTTGTAAGCATATTTTTTCCATTTGGTTAGTTGGCGATCGACCATAGGCAGTTCGTCGAGGGTATGGGAATGGGGATCATAAG
>JGI20214J51088_10001484_pt1 | contig 16005 bp, 9 predicted proteins | sample WetSurMetagenome_FD_51088 | JGI IMG/M metagenome (IMG submission 51088) | reverse complement strand
AAAGGTGCCGCTGCAGAGTATTGTGCTGCGGGATTGTTTACTATGCCGTTCACGTAGTTACCTTTTGGATAGTAGTCACCTGCAAAGATGAATTGAAGCGTATAGTTACCTGCTACTGAAGGCACATATGTGAACCATGCTGTTGCGTCTCCACCATATGAAACCATTGGGCCAACTGTAATTGCGTTTCCATCTGGTTTTGTAATTATCACTGTGTATCCTGTGTGAGCGCGTGCAACGCTGGTGGCTGGTTGGACCCAGAGGTTTACTAGTAATTGCTGACCAACGCCTATGGGGTTTGGTGAAAAGCTCATGTAAGCTATTGTTTCGATACTCACGCTTGGTGTGACACCTGCAGGAACTGGGCCGCCGGTGAAAGACTGTTGCGGTGTTCCAATTGTAACACCTTCCTGTGCCTTTACTGGTTGTTCAATCATGGCTGCAATTGAAATCACTAGAACTGCGGTTATGAGCAAAGCTAACAATTTATTTCCAATTTTTGGATTCAAGTTTTTATCTCCTTATTTAGAAAGCAAAAAATTCTTTGGATAGCGACCAAAATATTCATTACTTTCTGTTCCCAACAGGTGCATCTATTTTATTTATAAAACTTTTCATATTCAAGGGTTTAATAATCTACAAAAGTATCAGGAACAAAATTTATTTGGAGAAAAAATTTTATTGTTTGATGGGGCTAACAATTAAAAACAACCCAAATTCTAAAAGCAACCGCTTCCCGAATAGTTGCCTTTTTTGCCCTCATCAAGCAATAGTCTCGCAAAAAAACGATCAAACTTTTTGTATTCTAGCAACATCAACTTTTATTTTGACTGTTAGTTGCCTTCATTTTTTTTATCCATTTCATTAACCCTCAAGCTTGATCAAAATTGTTGAATAGAATTACCTATATGCTATTTTTAGGAACTTCTTTAAAGAGATAATTTTATCTTCTCTTTAGTAGCTGATGAAGCACTACACACCTTTAAAATTTTTGAAAATTTTAGCTAAGGCTTCTGATTTTGATTCAAGTTGTTTTTTGGGCTTCTTGACTTGTTGGTTGTCGTTGAACAAACTTTTTTTCAACATGATTGTTTTTGAACCACAGACTGGTTGTTGATGTGGCTATGTTTAAAAAGAACTGCTTGCAGCAGGTGTAATTTCTCTAAATGGCAACGACTTAGGAATTTATGCTATGTTTACTTGAAATTCATAAAAGCTAATACTAATTTCAATTGATTTCTTGCTAAAAGGTTTTTTAATATGAAAACTGAAGAAAAAAATCCTGACACAATAGCTGAAGAATTAGACCCCGACTGGGTCAACCATTGGCAAGACGACGATAACAAAAAGGAACCTAACACGAAACAATTAACATTTTGAAAGATCGTTTGCTCGATCGTTAGGCTTCGGATTATCGATTGGTTGTTAGAAGCGGTTATGCCTGAGAAGGAAAGGTTAAGGGAGCAGTCCTGTTTTTGATGTCTTGTATAAGGGTTCTGTACTTATACAAAGGAGTCACGCAAAACCAGAAGTTGCCGATGTTTCGTTTGGAGGAGAATCAAATTGGTTTTTTCAGTATTATTTCTGGCAAATCCCTGATGGCTAAGTAAGAAGTACCGGAAAAATCCAGTTTCGCGCATGCTTCTGCCCTTGTTTGACTCTCGTATGAGTTACGGAAAGTCATGGAACATTAAAGGCATCATAGACTATTTTTTTGTTCGATTGACATTTTTGGTTGAGTCCCAGATTAGCGGCTCTATTTTTCGAAGTCAATTTTTTTGATCTGCATTTCTTCAGTAAGCAACCAAGTCTTACCATCATCATGTGTTTCCTCGGCGTGCCATCTAAAAGACTGGGGAGTAATTTGAGAAAATATCCATTTCTCAGTGTAGCCTTCAGCAGTTTTGCCTTCGAGAACTATTTCATCATTCACTTTTCTAGCTATGAAAGTTCTAACAAGTCCCTTGATTGGAGAAAACCATGTACTGCGCCAAGCTTCAATCTTTGGATCATAAAATCGTATAGTTGTTCCAAAAAGAGTTACTTCTTTTGAATCAGCATGTCCACCCATCCAAACATCCTGAATAGCCATGCCGCCGAGAATCCATCGGAAATGGACTTCTCCTTTCAACTTAACCTCAGTTCCATCTGTTTGCGTGTATCGATCTTCAAGGATTTGCCAGTCGCCGACAAACTGACCGAAAAGCATCAATTTGTCCTTTAAATCTGGGTTTGGATTATCCGCTGCTAGACCTTTAATTCTCCAATTGCTGTTTGATTCTACAGGTTTGTTAACCATTTGAACCACGCCTTTGACTATAAATCAATTATCGAGGCCTCAGCAAATAAATTTTACCAAAAGAGAGGTCGATGTCCATAAAATGAACCTTTTTGAAATCATTTTTCACTATTTCATCAGTTCTAATGAATTGTCTTCTTTCATGTTTACGGCAAAATTACAATTTTTTTAATTTTTTTCAATCATTAATTTAGCAAATTATATATACAAAATGCTACCATACATTAAATTCCGAGGTTATTGTGATGGCGAAAAAACCAGCTAAGAAAGAAGTAAAAAAAGCCCCGGCAAAGAAAAAGTAAAGCCTCGGAAATGAGAAAAATTTATTTCTCCTTTTTCTTTCTTTTCGTTTGAAAATTTTCTTTAATTTGCTCGTACCGGAAACAAGTGGTTAAATGGTCATTTATTAGACCTGCAGCTTGCATGAAAGCATAGCATATGGTTGGACCGACAAATTGAAAGCCTCGTTTCTTTAAGTCATTACTCATAGTCTTCGACTCAATAGATTCCGCAGGCAATTCTGACAAATTGACAAACGCGTTTTGGATTGTTTTGCCATTTACAAACTGCCAAATGTATGTATCAAAGCAGCCGAATTCTTTTTGAATCTCTATGAAGCAGCGGGCGTTGTTGATCGTAGCCAAAATCTTCGATCGGTTCCTAACTATATTGGCGTCATTCAATAAACTTATTACATCACTTTCCGTAAACTTGGCAACTTTCTCAGGATCAAAGCCGCTAAAAGCTCTTCTAAAAGCCTCTCTCTTCTTTAGAATTGTCAACCAAGAAAGCCCAGCTTGAAAGGCATCTAAAACCAAAAACTCAAACAACCTATTATCCTTATGAACTGGAACACCCCATTCTTCATCATGATACTCAACGTAAAGAGGATCAACAGTGTTCCAGCATCTCTTCAATTCAGACATAACTTACTACTCAATTCTATCACGCATAAAAAGAGTACATGTTTTAATTATTAAGCGCTAAAAAGTAAAAAAAAGAAAAAGTTGTGGGATATTTTATCTTTTTATCGCTTTTTTAGTATTAGTAAACCGACTACTGCAATTGCAAGGATTATGGCGACAGTTGAAATTGCAAAGTAGAGTTCCATTGGTTGTTCTTGACTGCTCTGTGGGATTTGTGTAGTTGTCGCTAAAGCGGTTGGTGCATCAACAACTGTTGCATGAGTTTCTGCGAATGAGCTTCCGTATGAGTTGCTGCCCATGAATGTTGCGGAAATCTTGTAGTCACCAGAAATCGTTGGTTTCCAAGTGAAGCCATAAGTGCCACTTATGTCAGTTGTAGTGTCACCGATATGGACTGCATTGTTGTTTGGATCGATAGCATCAATTGATACTGATACTCCGCTTACATTGGCAGGTATTGATTGCTGTGCATATAGGTGGTTCATCCAAGCTGACATTGAATCATCAGAGACGCATGGTGTTCCAGGTTGAGCTGGTGATTGATCAAGAACGGTGCCTGATAGAATTGCTTTTTGTCCTGAGGTTATTTGTGTTTGAGGCGCTGAAAGTGTAGTCGCACTTTGTCCTTTACCGAAAACATATGTGTATCCGTCATAGCTGTTAGAGGCAGTTAGATAGCCATCGCACACTTGCCCTGCAGACATAGCACCGATCATGTTCCAAACGCCTTGGCCTGTAGTTGCGTTTATACAGTTTATGCTCCAACCTCTTGTAATTGGTTGACTTGGTGTGTGTTCAGTTGTGTAAGTATAGAGTTTTCCATCCACCACAATTCCGCCGGCATCAAAAGAGTAGCACGATATATTTTCTTGGTCAGTGTAGGGTGTTTCAAATGGAGGCGCCTGAGCAACGTAATGCCAAGCGATTTTTCCGTCAGCCCAATTGAAAGCGTAGACTCCATCATATGATTCGCGATAGAATAAGCCATAAGCAGATTGCACAGCATAAGCTCCAAAACTAGATTCTCCCCATGGATAATCCATAGTTTGACTCTTCCAAGATAAAGCGCCAGTTTGCAAATCGTATGCTTCATAGTATCCGTTAAGCATTAGAACGGCCACTTTGCCATGGTCCGCTACGTTGCATGATCCACTGTATGTTCCTTCATTGACGACTTTGGTCCATAGGACTTGTCCTGTTGATAGACTGACTGCAGTAATGTTGGTTGCTGCTGGGACTTGAGTGGCTACAGATGTAACTGAGCTTACGGTGGCTGTTATACCTGTTTGGTAATCAGTTGTTGCTGGTAAGCTGCTTAATGGAAAAGTTGTATTGCTCAATACTGTCAGGGCATAAGCAACAGCGTATCCGGCCGAACCTGCTCCTACTGCGCCAGTTACGGTCCAATTGATTAAACGGTATCTGCCTGCTGCGGTGTTAGCTGCTGCAGCGCCAAGATCTTGAACTGTATAGAAGAGGTTATTTCCATAGCATGTACCGGTGGTAAGCGGAGAGATTGAAACGTTTTGTACAACGCCGCCTGTGAAAGGATTGAAAGTTATCCATCTGCTATTGCCAACGAATAATAAGTAAACACCTAAGCTTGGTGCAGCGTTTGCAGCGCCAATTTCTGCTGTAGAACTGCCACTTGTGATACTTATGGGTAACACAATGTTAGGTGCTGCTGCTGGTGGTGTAACTGTAGGTCCAAAAGTGGTTTGTGTCTGATAAGTTGGCACCGGTTGTTCCCAATATATTTGACCTGTGCGTAGATCCCAGCATTGCCATACTTGTTGTGTGACTCCGTTGAATACTTTTGTTAGGGTTTGGTAAGCTCTTCCAGCGTAGACTACTAGTGGGTTGCCGCCTCCTCCTGATAGTGATTGATCACCCATTGAACCGCCGATAATACCCGAAATTTCACCTTGTCTTCTCCATTCTACGTGTGCAGTATTTGGCGCTTGAACATAGGGAATGAAACTGTAGCCGGGTAAGTATGGATTGGTGTTTGCTGGCCAGTCAGAACCGCCGCCTACAATGCCAGTGCCCGGGGACCATCCGATTATTGAAGCCCATTCTCTATTGTCTGGTGAAACGGGCCTTGTCCAATAGTCAGTTGGAAGTGCAGCTTGAGGCCATGATGCTACCATGTCATTTTGAACAGTAAGTGTGGTTACTGGAGATGTTGCAGGTTGATAGTAGACAGATTGAGGTATACTGGTGACCGTCGCACCCATGAATGTTCCTGAAGCTACTGAGTAGTTTCCAGAGGGGTAATAGCCGCCTGGGAAGTTGAACTGTAATTTCCATGTGCCAACTTGATCGACTTGATAGTTAAACCACGCCGTTGTATCGCCTGGATAAGAATCCATGGGTCCTTTTGTTACCGTTGTTCCGTCTGGCTTTGTTATGGTAACGGTGTATCCTGTGAACCAACGACCAACAAAAAGAGGTGGTTCAGTCCACATGTTTACGAGTAGTTGTTGATTTAGGCCTATTGGATTTGGTGAGCAGCTAAGATATGCATTTATAGCAACTGTCGTATCGGGAGTTACGCCGCTAGGTAAAGCTTGTGAAGCTCCGCTGCGCATATTTGTGTATTGTGCTTTAACGGGCATACTTACTGCGACTGCCGAAGCGATCAGTAGAATTGCAATGATTGTAGTTAGAGCTTTGTTTTTATTAAATCGATTCATTTTTCTTCTTTCTCCTTAAAGTCATGAAGTTGCTATCAAGTTACTCTTAACACTTACTCATCTATCGTGAGCAAAAATGGAAACTAAGCATTCATCAAAATTAATATTGTTGAAGGGTTTGCTGAGGATCACCTAAGGAGAATAGACTGATTTGCAAAACCTAAACAAAACCATAATCGTTTTGTAATGAGCCTTCTCAGCCCCGCATGAAACATCAAAGCAGATATCATTTTCCTTTTCTTTTTTGTTTTAAAATATAGGTAAGTAACTATTAACATTCACTCACGTATGGTGAGCAAAAAAAAGGTAGTAATATTATTTGAAGTTAAAAAATTTACCCTAAGAAGTTTGCAATAAGTCAACTGTCTATCGAAACTAACAGTTTCAGCTACAAGAAAATTTTTATAAAAAAGAAGGATTTTTTCCTCCTTGCTTAGTGTTTTCTTAGAATTAAGACGCCCAGTACTGTTATTGCAATAATGATGGCAATAACTGCTAGGATAATGTAGGTTGCTATTTCTGATGATGTTGCTGCATTCGATTGTGCAGTAGTTGATGTAGGTGTGGGTGATGCTGAAGCTATATTGTAAGTTGCGCTAGCTCCTGCATATGAACTGCTATAAGCGTCTGTTCCTGGGAAAACCGCTTGAATGGTCCATAAACTGTTACTTGGTGGGGTCCATGAGAATCTAAAGCCGTTCAGATCGCTAGTCGTTGTGCCTACGTTAATAGTATTTCCGTTTTGATCTGTAGCATAAAGCTGCACTGGAACTCCGGTTACATTATAGCCTATTGGAATCGGTATTTGCATGTAAATGTAATCCATGTATGTTTGCATAGACTCGTCGGAAACGCATGGAATATTCGTTGGAAAATCAGTTCTTGCCATAGGATTAGTGTAGGTGCCTAAATCGCCCGGTGATTTATCAATTACAGAGCCTTGTATCACTATGCTATTTCCCATTGATGTAGCGGTGACTGAGGTTTCGCTTCTGCCCTTACCGAAAACATACAGGTATCCATCGTAGAAGCTGTCAGCAAATAAGTATCCATCCTGCACTGCCCCAGGCTGTCCAGGTGTCGTTACATTCCACAAGCCTTGTCCTGTGGTAGCATTAATGGCGAAGAATCTCCATCCTCTCGCAACCGGGTTAATGGCTGAGTGCTCATTATTGTAGGTATACAATACTCCGCCTGCAATGATTGCACCTTGGTCAAATGGATTTTGCGCTGTTCCATTGTCGTAATAGTTGCTGTCATAGGGGTAAGATCCTGGTGATAAGAAGTGCCAGACTATTTGTCCGTTAGTCCAATTGTAAGCGTAGACGCCATCGTAGGATTCCCAGTAGAATAAGCCATAGGCTGATTGAACTGCGTATGCTCCGAAAGCTGTTGCTCCCCATGGATAATCCATAATTTGTCCTTTCCACGCTAATTGNCCACTATTGAGGTTCCATGCTAGCCAATANCCGTTTGACGACAAAACCGCTATTAATCCATGATCCGCAACTTGGCATGATCCACTGTAGAGGTATTCATTCATNATTGTGGTGTTCCAAAGCACAGCTCCCGTAGTTAAGCTGATTCCCATAACATTTATTCCAAGATATGTTCCGCCACCCTGAACATTCACGACGTTAGCGACTACGCCTGTGTCTAAATCCCATGTAGTTGGCAAACTGCTGATTGGCCAGGAAATATTGCTTGCTACTCTAGTTGTAACATCCGTAGAACTGCCTGCTATAGTCCAGTTAATTAATTTGTATTGAGTACTGGCTCCGCTGCCGAGTGTCTGTACAGATAAACACCATTGGTTCATGTAGAATGTGCCTGAAGTTAGTGGGGCAATCGAAACGTTCGCTGTTACTGCTCCAGTGAAAGGATTGTATTTTATCAGTCGCCCGCTTGCAGCATACACAAGGCTTACGGTTGTTGTGGCTTGAGCGCCTCCGCCGATAATTGCTGCTCCTCCATAGGCGTATTCGATTGCAGTTGGAGGCTGTGTTATTCCTGTTTGATCCCAGTATATTTGTCCTGTACGAATATCATAGCATTCCCAAACGCTTGTTGTTTCAATTACTTCTGAACCATTAATCAAGATAGGCATAGGTTTGCTGACTGTTTGGTATGCTCTGCCATTGTAGACGATAGTTGGCAATCCTGCTGAAGGAAGGGTTTGGATGCCGCCTGCGGTACCTCCGAGGGATTGAGTTCCAGCTATGCCGCCGATTAGTCCTGAAAAGACGCCTTGTCGACGCCAAACTATGTGTGCGCTTGAGGGTCCTTGGGTGTATGGTATGTAGGATTCACGTGGACTGTAGTAGATGTTCGTGTTTGCCGGCCAGTTTGTGCCGCCGCCTGGGCCGTACCACGGATAGTCTCCCATAATTGATGACCATTCTCTAAAGTTTGCTATGACTGGTCTTGTCCAGTAGTCAGTTGGCAACGGTGCAGGTGGCCAAGAACCAACCATATCTTGTTGCACTGTAAGCGTTTGTACAGGGGTTTGGCTTGGCTGATAATAGACAGAACTAGTATAGTTGATGGGGCCAGTGTACCCTAGAGATTGGGTACCGATAATTGGAATTGTAGTTGGCGCTGGTCCAAAAGCGGTTGCTGGGTACAAAATTGCTAGCAACGCAGCAGTGTAGAGGGATGCATTGTTTAAAGTCTGTCCGGCAAGGTATATTCCAGCTGGTAGATAGTTACCTGCAAAAGAAAACTGTAGCGTCCAAGCACCGACTGCATCAGGGACAAAGGTAAACCAGTTAGTTCCGTCTGCAATGAAGGATGGCAATGGACCGACCGTAAATATTGTTCCGTTTGGCGCTGTGATTGAAACTGTGTAACCAGATTGAGCTCTTTGTGCCCCTGGGGCTGGAGATGTCCACAAATTGACTGTTATTGGTTGGTTAACTCCAACTGGGCTGGGACCCAAACTCATGCGTGCAACTGTCGGTACACTGTATGTTGGTGTTACTCCTGAAGGTATGGGTCCGCCTGTTGGAGTGATTGGGTTTCCGCCGTGGGGTATACTGGATGTTATGTCTTGGTTTTCTTGAGCTTGAACTGGCATTGCAATAAGTATGGTTGGCAGTATCATTAGCACAAGAAGTACTGTTGTTAAAAATGCTATAGGCTTGCTTGCAAAAGCATTCATACGTCTATTCTCCTTATCATGTGAATTTTTTCGATACTTGCAGTGACAGCCGAAGAAATCATAGCTGCAATTTTTGAAACTTTGTTTTTACCAAAAAAATTCATTTTTCTTTCTCCTTAAAATCAAAACAATAGCAAGTTCCTTTTAACGCTCACTCTCCTAACGTGAGTACGGAAAAGAATGTTTTAAGCACAACTTTCGAAGGTTTTACGGAGACTCATCTAAACAGAAAAGAACAATTGAACAAACGTCAATTCTAGCTTCAACCTTTTGTTGTGATAATTTGAGCCTTTTCAGCTCCTCAAACAAAAGAAAAAAAAGAAAAGATTTTGGGTTTTTTGGTTTGCTATTTTATTTTTTCCTGTACAGAACTAAGCCAACTATGGCTATTGCAATGATTATTGCGATTATTCCGATAGCCATGTAGGTCATTAGGTCTGTTGTTGTTGCATAGTTGCCTGCGGTTGATGCTGTAGCAGATGGTTGTGGTGTTGCNNTTGACTGCACGAATGAGGCATAGCCTGTTGCCCATGAGCTACCATATGAATCGTCGCCTGCGAATGTTGCCATTACTTTGTAGTCACCTGCATTGGTTGGGGTCCATGTGTATCCATAAGCACCTGTTGTTCCATCAGTTGTGACTGTTGCAATATGTACAAAGTTGCCGTTTGGATCAACTGCATCAAGAGAGACTGGTACACCGACTATTGTTTCGTTGCCCCATAGACCGGTTAACGGTTGCTGCATATGTAGGTATTGCATCCATGTAGTCATCGATTCGGCAGAGACGCATGCTGTTCCTGGTTGCGCTGGAGATTGATCAAGAACTGTTCCTGTCAACATCACGCTTTGTCCTACTGTTGCTGCTATTTGTGGCGCTGAGAGTGTTATTGAACTTTGGCCTTTGCCGAAGACATACATTTTTCCATCGTATCCGTTGCCTGCTACTAGATATCCGTCAGAGATTGCTCCTGGGCTGCCTGAGAACTCTATTCTCCAGACNCGTTCTCCGTTAGTAATGTTGAGAGCCATTAAGCCCCATCCTCTNGTAATTGGATAGGTTGGTGTGTGCTCAGTGTTGTAAGTGTAGAGTTTGCCGTCAGCAGCAAAGCCGCCGCCGTTGAATGAGTAGCATTGAGATCCGTTTACGTCAGTGTATGGAGTTTCGAATGGAACTGCTGGATCAACATAGTGCCAGACAATGTTTCCGTTAGTCCAGTTGAAAGCGTAGATACCATCATATGAACAACGATAGAACATGCCATAAGCAGATATGTATTGGTAGCCGCCGAAGCTGTCTGAACCCCATGGATAATCCATAAGTTGCGTCTTCCAGACTACGTCTCCATTCCTTTCATTGAAACCAGTGTAATATCCGCCTTCCATCAAGCAAATAGCGATTCCGTGATCTGCTCCGAAGCAAGCTGTACTGTATCTTGTCATGTCTGTGTATGTGCGGTTGAATAGCAAGTTGCCTGTAGTCATGTCAACGGACATCAGCCATGTTCCATGGTAGACGCCTACACCTGTTGGTGCTAAACCAGCCATCCAAACCATAATGTTGGTTTCTGGGTCAATAACAAATGTGTTGTAGCCTAAGATACCGCCCGGATATGTAGGAACGGCAAATGGCAAGCTTACGTTACCCATGATTCTTTGTGTGAAGTTGGTTGAAGTTCCAGCTGTAGTCCAGTTGATAAGTCTGTAAGTTGATACACTGCCTGTTGTGATTGTTTGGACACTTAGGACGAATGGGTCTTGGTAGAAGCCTGTGTATGAGTTGCTGCCTTGGATACCGCCCATTAGTTGTGGAGACATAGCTTTGTAGCCTGTAGTTGACATGTTGAAGGTAACTGCGCCAGTAACTGGGTTAATCTTGTAGAAGCTGCCGTCGCTGGCAATGGATATGAGTGACACTGAATAAGTGCCGCTTGCGGTAGCGCCAGCTTCACCTGCGACTGCTGCAGATGAGCTTCCTGGTGGTGTGTATGAGATTATGTTTGGTGTAATTCCGCCTAAAGCGCCAGGTGTGCTTGAGGTCGTGGGTATTGCGTAGTATTGTTTTCCAGTTTGTAGATCCCAGCATACAGCGCAGCTTGTTGGAATGCCATTAATTGGTACTGTCAGGGTTTGGTAACATCGTCCGTTGTAAATTACGCTTGGAGAACCTGCGTTTCCACCGAGGCTGTATGGGCCTGCTGCTCCGCCTATTATGCCGGCGTCAGCTACTTGTTGTTTGTATTCAATGTGGCATGTGTTTGGTCCTTGAACGTATGGGACAAAGTTCGAGTGAGTAATGTATGTATTTGTGTTTGCTGGCCAGTTTGGTCCGCCTCCTACGATGCCGTAGGCTGGATAGTTACCAAGGATCGGCCACCATTCTCGGTTCATTGCGTTTGCTGGTCTACTCCAGTAGTCTGTGGGGTTTGCTGCGACTGGCCATGAGCTAATCACGTCGTTTTGTACTGTTAGGTTTTGCCATCCAGTGGATGCTGGCTTATAGTATGCTGAGTCTAGATAGTATGCTGCGCTTGAACTTCCAGCTGCAACGAGTCTTCCGACAAGCCATGTTCCATTAGGATAGTATTCACCAGTGAATCTGAATTTGAATTGGTAGGTTCCAATTTGGTCAGGGTAGAATGTGAACCATGCTGTGGCGTCGGCTGGGTATGAGTCCATTGGACCAACAGTTTCGGTTGTTCCATCTGGCCTTACGATGTCTACGTAAAAGCCTGATAAGAATCGATTTGGGCTAATTGGCGGAGTGATCCACATGTTAACAAGTGCAGATTGGCCTAAACCAATGGGGGTGGGACTGACGCTTAGGAAAGCAACAGAGTCCATTGTAATGCTTGGAGTCGCGCCTGAGGATAAATCACCGACGACGCCGGAGGTTGCTCCTTGCATCGGGCTTCCAGCGACATAGTCGGTACCAGCGGCTTTAGCTGTGAATGCGGCTGTTGTTAGCATAGCAGAAGTCAGCATTAGAACGATTGCGATTAAAGCAAATGATTTCTTTTTGATAGGTTCTTTTGATTGATAATTCATTCTTCTTTCTCCTAAATTTTTGTAACGAATTTATTTATCTAAGACTGCTTTTAAGAGTCACTCACTTATTGTGAGTACAAATTAATGCTTATCCAGTTTTAGAATAAAAAAATATTGGTTTAGGATTGCTTTGTTTAGCAAACATTAATATTAATCGTGACAGAAACGAAACAATTTAACCATTTTTCGTCAGTAAAGCTACAAAAAGCTATTTCAAGTTATTTACCTCAGGATAAATTAGAATGCGCGCGAGCGATCACTCAAAGTGAGTAAATCAAATATACATAAACGTTAGCAATAATACGCTAAGAGGAGGCAAGCCTAATCTCAGAACAAATATTCCTAATTGCGGAAGAAACTTTTTCAGCAGTCATATGCCTCATTCTTGTATGGTTTCTAATTAAGCCATACCAAGTCACAAGGGAAGTTCGACATTTAGGTCTTCCACTTGGGTTTGGCTTCCTCGGTGTTTCCTATGCATTTTCAGCTTTTACGCATTTGTATCCTCTTGCAAGTTTTTCGAGTCTTCCTTTAGCTTGGTTTCAACTTCTCTTAAGGCCATTTTCCATTCTGTTCCTTGCCTTTACATATTATTTTTCAAAGAAATCTGCAAAAAACACCAGACTAATGTGGGATGTAACTCTTAGCGCAATTATCGTTGCTTTAACATCCCTGATTATTTTCTTATTTGTCGCCCCACAATTCACAATCGATAATTATCGGGTCTTAAGCATTTACGTCAGGATCTTTAACATTGCATGTCTGCTCTACATAACTATCCATACGCTTAGAAGCCATTTGGTCGCCCAGGATTCAAAAACAATATTGACTCCATTTGGATACCTGTTTCTCTTAATAGGTCAATATTCCTTGTTAATCTGGGATACAGGAGATATCCGGAATGAATTCCCGTTCTATGGAGGGTTGTTGCTTCGTTGGATAGGATTGGTTCTTTTTCTTTTAATTGCTTATAGAACCTTTTATGGGGCTAAAAAGGAGTCCTGAATGAAGAAAAAAGCCAGAAGAAACAAAATGAAAATCTACGGAGAGCTCTTGTCTATTCTTAAGGCTGAAAAAAATAACACAGACAAGATAGTTTTGATCCGCATTCAGGCAAAAATGAACGTTCCTTTCGATCGCTTAAAAAGCTACATTTCTGATTTAGAAGATCTAAATTTAATTCAAGACCAGGTTACTTACGATCTTACTCAAAAAGGCAAACAATATCTAGATGAATACAAAAAAATCCTTGATTTTATGGAACGCATGGGGATAGCTGACAGATAGGTAATAGTCAATTAATCCACAAAATAAGAAGTCTTCTTAGCCATTAAAGCTAAGCAAAGTGTTTGGTTGATACAGCCAATTTAGCCTTGGAGCAAGGGTTGGTCTCATCCGATCTGTTTGAACTATTCCTGACCTTATTTGTCCATAGCTAATTAATTTTGCTTTAATTATGATATTTTAAGCTTGCATTTTTGCTAATTTTTGCAAATAACCATTTTCTGGGAAGTCTTATAAGTCGTACACTGTAATATATAATTGCAGAAAAGTGCTTACGCAGAAGGCGTAAACGCTTTCTTCGTACGGCTTTTCTCTCTAAATTTAAAGGAGTAAATAAAAGAATGAAAAAGACATTATCGATGACAATGCTAATTATCGCTATTCTTTTGTTGCCATGCATTTCGGCGATTCCTTTTCAAGTAGCAGCTCAAGAAGGTGACCATGGTGGCGCGCCTAATGGACCTGGAAGCGCTATTCCTGGACCTCAACCAACTGGTGTTCCAATAGACCAAGTTGTCGATGAAGAAGCACGCATGAGTTTTAGACCAAACCCAATAGGACTCGGTCAGCCCCTTCTAGTCAACATCTGGTGCACTCCATCTCTAAACAACATGCAATTCTTCAACAACTTCACGGTATACATTCAGAAGCCGGATGGAACCATGGTTACTGTCGGCCCATTAGACTCGTATCAGGGAGATGGCACAGCATGGTTTGAATACAATGTAGACCAAGTTGGCACATGGAGACTTAAATTTGTCTTTACCGGCGACTATTTCCCCAAGGGCATATGGTATCAAGGCTATATTGTAAACGCATCCGATTATGCTGGGAGCTTAGGTTCTAGTGGAACAACTGGATTATCAGCGTTCGGCAATGTCTATTATAAGCCAGCCTCGACTGATTGGCAGAATTTAACAGTACAAAACGAAATGGTGGGTTCTTGGCCTCCAGCAGCACTTCCAACTGACTATTGGACACGACCCGTTTCCTTAGCGAACAGAGAATGGTGGCCAATTCTCGGAGATTGGTCACAAGACGGCTACCAAGGAGGCGGCTCCACATGGGACGCACTTTACCCAAACACCAACATTCACTNTGCNGCCAACTACAACTTCCACCCATGGATTTTAGCACCTAACACACCCCACATAGTATGGAAACAAGAGCATGCTATTGCAGGATTAATCGGAGGACCAGCAGGCATTTACGGCATGACATCCAGTCCCGGAGGACCGTCTGTAATATATCAGGGAAGATGCTACCAAACGTACAATAAGCCAGGAGTAGGCCAAGTAGCTGCCAGCTATAATCTCAGAACTGGCCAAGTATACTATGAAATACCAACAGCATCAGGCGGTCACACCCCAACTGAAGTCGTATACTACCCACCACAATCATCCACTACAATTCTAGGCGAGTTAGCACAAGTTTCATGGTCGGCAGAACTTATTGATATTAGCAGTACTACGTTATTCAAAGTCAATCCATATACTGGGGCAGTAACCAATTATTCAATTTCTCCTGTGAACACTGGAACAGCCTACAACTACTTCTACAACCAATACGGTGGTATGTCATTAGCAGTGCAGAACCTTAGCACATCCACTCGGACTCAATTTAACCTGATAAACTGGACTACGCAAGGAACCTCTAGCACTCTCGCTGGCAGAGTATTAACAAACACCACTTATTCACCTGCAAGCAGGGCTACATTCTTTGGAGCAGGAGTTGTCAACGATACTGACCGCTACAGCGGAGATGTACAAATAGACTTCACAACTGGAGTATGGTGCCAAGTTGACGCCTATGAGCAACTGAATACTACAGCAACCTATGGAGGTGTCGTCATAACGGCATATGACATCCTGACAGGTAACCCACTTTGGTCCAAAAACGTTACAGTACCCGAGTACAGCAGATCGGATTACATCACTGATCATGGAACAATAGCAATATTGACAATACTTGGCTCTTGGCAAGGTTATGATTTGAAAACAGGCGCTTTAAAATGGACAACCCCAAGAATGGATTATCCATGGGGAGCTAACAGCTTCGGAGCATACGCTGTGGCTTCTGCTTACGGTTTATTCTACCGCTTCAGTTATGATGGAGTCTACGCCTTCAATTGGAATGATGGAAGTATCGCTTGGCATTACATGGCTCCAGCGCTCAACCCATGGGAAACCCCATACTATGAAAACGGCACAGCTCAATACAGCTTTAATTCAGGAGGCTGGCTTGCTGACGGTAAACTATATGTCGCAAACAGTGAACACACGCCTAGCTGGCCCTTAACAAGAGGTTGGCAACTTCACTGCATTAACGTCACCACTGGTGAGGGCATTTGGAAGCTTGTAGGTGATTCCTCACCTTCGGCTGCAGCAGATGGCTACTTGATTGCATCTAGTTCTGAAACAGGCTACAACTATGCCATCGGCAAAGGATTAAGCACAACAACAATAACCGCGCCAAACGTTATCCTCCCACAGGGTAATGGAATAGTCATACAGGGCACAGTACTAGATGAATCTCCAGCTCAACAAGGAACTCCATGTGTATCTGAAGCATCTATGACCACACAAATGCAAT
>JGI20214J51088_10001483_pt1 | contig 16007 bp, 12 predicted proteins | sample WetSurMetagenome_FD_51088 | JGI IMG/M metagenome (IMG submission 51088) | reverse complement strand
TGCAAGATTTTTAAGAGGTTTCCGTGCATTGTACCTTGGTTTATTTATGAACGTAATTATAATTGGTTGGGTTAATAAAGCAATGTCATCAATACTTCAAGGAATATTTGGTATTGATGAGTCTGTTGTGATGTTCTATGTTTTTGCTTGTATGATATTAGTCGCGATTTACTCTGCAATTTCTGGATTGTGGGGCGTTGTAATTACAGATGCATTTCAATTTTTTATTGCAATGTTTGGATGCATAATTCTAGCAATCATCGTTATCAACTTACCGCAGATTGGTGGAGTTGCAGGATTACAGCAAAAACTTCCCGAATATGTTTTTGATTTCTTTCCTACAATTTCAGATGTTCCTTCTGCAGCAGGAACATTAGCAATGACTTTTTTTTCATTTCTTGCATACATAGGAATTATTTGGTGGGCTTCCTGGTATCCCGGAGGAGAGCCGGGCGGTGGCGGATATGTTGCACAAAGAATGATGTCAGCTAAAGATGAAAAACATTCTCTATTTGCTACTTTATTTTTTCAGATAGCACATTATGCAATAAGACCATGGCCCTGGATTTTAGTTGGTTTAGCTTCATTGGTTCTTTATCCCGAATTATCTGACTCACAAAAAGGGATGGGATTTATTTTTGCAATGAGAGATTTTCTTCCTGCAGGATTAAAAGGATTATTGGTTGCTGCTTTCTTTGCGGCATATATGAGTACAATTGCAACGCAACTAAATTGGGGATCATCATATATCATAAACGACTTTTACAAAAGATTCTTAAATAAAGAAAAGGACGAATCTCATTATGTTTTATCATCAAGAATAGCAACGATACTACTAATGTTAGTTTCTTTGGTAGTTACACTTTTCATTAGCAAAATTTCAGGTGCGTGGGCGTTTATTATTGAATGCGGCGCAGGAGTTGGTCTGGTATTAATTTTAAGATGGTTTTGGTGGAGAATAAATGCATGGTCTGAAATATCTGCTATGATAACACCATTCATAATCTTTCCGATTTTGAAAAGCCTTGGAATATTATTTCCTTACAGCTTATTTATTATTGTTCCTGCAACAACTTTAGTTTGGTTGGTAGTAACACTTCTAACTAAGCCAACTGATAATGAAGTTTTATTTTCATTTTACAAAAAAATTCATCCGGGTGGAATTTTGTGGAAGAAGATTTCATCCCAACTACCTGAGGTAGAAAGTGATTCCGGCTTTCTTAAGATGTTTATTAACTGGTTAATAGGAGTTATTTTAGTTTATTCAATTTTATTTGGAACAGGTAAATTGATATTAGGAGATTATACATGGTTCGTAATATATCTCGTTGTAGCCTCAATTTCCGTTTCCATTATTTATGTAAATCTCTCAAAAATTGGCTGGAAAACTTTAGTAAAATAAAATGTTCGATTTAAAGCAATTAAAAAAAATAGAACTTATAATTTTTGATATTGACGGAACACTTGTTAATGACGATGGTAATCTGGGGGAAAGAACGGTACAATATATTAAAGAACTAAAAAAACTCGGGGTACTTTTTTCATTCGCATCCGGAAGATTACACTCTGCATTAGTTCCGCTTGCTGAAGGGCTAAAACTCCACTCACCATTAATTTCCCTTGATGGATCTGTTATAAAAAGTGTTGCCGGTAAACATTTTATTTTCAGATCATTCCTTAAAAAAAAGCATGTACTTAAGGCAATAGAATATTCGGAAAAATATCTTTTAAATATTGCTCTGTGTCATGCAGAAGCTATTTATTATACCGAGCAAAATTCTGTAATACCAAAATTGATGGACAAGTATGGTGCAGTTTATAAGGAAGTTAGTTCGTACTATGATCTTACCGATAAAACGCTTGAAATAGTTTTTGCAGGTGATAACAGAAGAACAGTGGAATTTATAAGAGACAAATTAAGTTTTCCGTTTATGCTAGGAACATCACTCTCTTTTTTTAAATCCCAAACTCACGAAGGAATTTATTATCTTGAAGTAAGAAGATCGGGATCTTCCAAAGGTAAGGCTATGCATCGCTTGCAAAAATATTTAAAGGTGCCTGACAATAGTACTGCTGTTTTGGGTGATTGGTATAATGATATTAGTCTTTTTGAAACTAAAGCAATTAAGATTGCGCTTAAAAATGCAATTCCTGAATTAAAAAATAAAGCTGATTACGTTTTAAAGAAAACGAACAATGAAGAAGGAGTTGCAGATTTTCTGGAAGCAATACTAAAAGCTAAAATGTCTGAACTATGAGTACTGAACAAAAAATAATAAAATATCCAGGAACAAAAAGAAAAATTATTATTGGATTACTTACCGTAGTTCTTATTGTTATGATGTTTCCGAAAGGAGAATCAATTGAATCAGAGGTTACTGAAGGAACTATATGGACTAACGATGATTTAATTGCTCCATTCAGTTTTCCACTCATCAAAGATAAACAGACATACATTTCAGAAGTTAAAGCTGCAGAGCAATCTGTTTACCCTGTTTTTAACAGCATTGCAAGCAAAAGCAGTGATTCATTGAAAGCGTTTGCCGCTTATATAATCAGTGTTATAGATGAAAATCTGAACAGCCAATCTGAATCAAATTTAAATCCTACATTCTTAAGTTATAATGCGTTTCTTCAGTTTTATAACTTGCGTAAACAACAAAAAGAATCTAAACAAAGAGATAAAACATTAGATAATATTTTAAATTCAGCAGGAGCAATTTCTGATGAGGTTAGTAAACACGGAATTATTGATCTTGAGAGCAATTCAAAAATTCGGGATAGTATAGCAGTAAGAGTTAGAAATGTTGATAAGATTGAGCCATTAAGTAAATTTTATTTTATTGATCAGGCAAAAAATAAAGTAAAAAATAAAATTAGAGAGTCAAACTTTTCTGAAGAGCTTAAGGAAGCCATAATTGAGTATACACTTCACTTTGTATATCCTAATCTTTTGTATAATGAAGAAGCAACAAATCTTGAAGTTGAACAGTCAAAAAATAATGTTTCAAAATATGCCGGTATTATTAATGAAAATGAAAGAATAATCGCAAAACATGATCGGGTAACTAAGCAGGGTAAATTAAAAATTGATTCGTATAAAGAAGCCAAGGGAGAATCAATCGGACAGGAAGGAGTTTTCCTTCAACTTGTTGGAAAGTTTTTGCACATATCATTTTTTATAACAATTCTATCTATTTATCTATACCTGTTCAGAAAAAAAATATTTTATGATAATACAAAAATCGTTTTAATTTCTATATTAATTGTTTTTGTGTCGTTTGTAACATATTTAGTAAACCACATTACAATTAAAGCTCCTATACAATATCTTATATTTGTTCCAGCCGCATCAATGATTTTTACGATTGTGTTTGATTCGCGGGTTGGATTTTACTTAACAGTAATTCTATCTCTTATAGTTGGAGCGTTACGAGGCAATGACTATACATTTATGGCAATGAATTTTATTGCCGGCGGCTTGTCTGTATATACAGTACGCGATATAAAAAACCGCACACAAATTTTCCGATCTTTTTTGTTCATATTATTAGGATATACTGCATCTCTCCTTGCATTTGGGTTAGAAAGATTTGCTCCATTAGATTCTATGTTAGTTGAGTTGGCATTCGCCGCATCAAATGCTCTGATAAGTCCGGTGCTAACTTATGGATTACTGATTTTCTTCGAAAGATTATTTAACATAACGACCGACCTTACATTATTAGAGCTTTCAAACTTTGATAGACCTTTACTTCGTGAGCTTGCTCGTAAAGCGCCCGGTACGTTTAATCATTCGATGACAATGGGAACTATTGCAGAAAGTGCGGCAGAGAAGATAGGTGCAAATTCTTTGCTTGCAAGAGTTGGCGCTTATTATCATGATATTGGTAAAACAATTTCACCACAAAGTTTTGTAGAAAATCAGCTAAACAATCAAAACGTGCACGAAAATCTTTCACCGGATGAAAGTGTGGCAATGATTGTAAGACACGTTAACGAAGGAATTGAACTGGCAAAGCAGTATAAACTTCCGCAAGAATTAATTGATTTTATTCCGATGCATCACGGGACTACTGTGAGCAATTATTTTTATGAAAAAGCTAAAGAGCTTTATGGTGAAGCCAAAGTTAATGTAAACGATTATAGATATCCTGGTCCAAAGCCAAATACCAAAGAGACAGCTATTGTGATGCTGGCAGACGGATGCGAATCAGCGGTAAGGTCTATTACTGATCCTGATGCGCAAAAAGTTGAAAATATGATTAACAATATTTTTAATTCTCGTTTAAAAGAAGGACAGCTTGATAATGCTCCAATTACATTTAGTGATATTACAAAGATGAAAGAAGAATTTCTGTCAATTCTCATAAGTCAACATCACAGAAGAATTAAATATCCAAAACAAGAGGAAGCCGAAAAAGGAATTAGTACGGATAAAGAAAACTAATGGAGTTGTTTGTAAAAGAATACCTCGCCCATCTTAAATTGGAAAAAAATCTTTCCGCCAATACTGTGTCCTCATACCAAATTGATATAAATGCTTTTGTTGAATTCATAATGAGTAAAAACATTAACGATCCTTCAAGAGTTACAACAGAAAACATTAGCAGATTTTTTAAGTTATTAAAAGATATGGGTTTATCGGCAACCTCATCTGCAAGATATTTTTCATCTTTGAAAGGTTTTTTTTTATATCTGTTAAGAAACAAATACATTCTAAAAAATCCGATTGAAAAAATATCTGCCCCAAAGATTTCTAAGAAACTACCGGCTGTTCTAACAGTAAACGAAGTTGAAAAAATCCTATGTTTGCCCGATGTTGAAAACAAATTGGGTTTAAGGGATAAAGCCATTCTGGAGTTGTTCTATGCTTGTGGAACAAGAGTATCCGAATTATTAAATCTTAAGATTGGGGACTTATTCNTTAAAGATGAAATTATCAGAGTTTTTGGTAAAGGATCNAAAGAAAGATTAATTCCTATAGGTTCAAGTGCTATTAATTGGATTGAACAGTATCTAATTAAAAGCAGACCGCTATTAATGAAAAAGTCAAAAAGCGAAAATTATCTGTTTCTAAATTCACGCAGTTCAAAACTTTCACGTATGGGTGTCTGGAAAATTATTGATCGTTATGTTAAAGAAGCAGGAATAACTAAGGAAGTTCATCCGCATACTTTTCGCCACTCATTTGCAACACATTTACTTGAGGGTGGTGCTGATTTAAGAGCAGTTCAGGAAATGCTGGGTCATGCTGATATATCGACAACTCAAATTTATACTCATATTGATCGTGATTATATTAAACAAGTTCACAAACAATATCATCCACGTGGTTAGATGTGATGATTAGAAGTCTTTTGAAAGTAGTTTTGTCGTTTTTTATAGCCGCAGGTTTTTTCTATTCCTGTTCCAATGTTAAACAAGAAAAACTTGATGAAGAATTTCTTAACAAAGAAATTAAAAATGCAAAACTAACTGACTTTAATGGATTTTATTTTGTCGCCAACTATTTGGGCTTTCCTTCAATTTACTGGTATGATTTTATAAATGACAAATCTAAATTATTCTGGCGTGCAAATGATGAGCGAGTTATTGATCTGTTAATCTCTCCGGATTACAAATCTTGTTACTTTATTACAAAAAGGAAGCAGCGATTAAAATCATCCCAACCAGCAATTGAAAAGGGTAAATTATATCGTATCGATTTTGAAATAAGAAAGGTTGATTTCATCACTCAATTAGAAGATGGGTTGCAGATAATTCCATTTTGGACAGATAATGACAGATTTACATTAGTTATAAATTCAATAGATAAAACAATTGCTTCGTATGTAAATAAAAACACACAAGTTTATAATCATTTTGGAAAACTTTTATCTGATAACACCGAAATATTTGATTTGACTAAAGATGGATATCCAATTACTAAACTGCCGCCAATAAATTATCAATCACCTAATCAGTTATTTACAATTGTAGAAAAAAAGGATTCGATTATTGTTCAGCATTTAAAATCAAAAAAAGAAATTAAAACTAGATTTGTTAGCAGAAAACTGCTGCAAATTATCTGGGCTGAAAATAACAGAAACCTGGTTATGCTTATGATCCCTAAAGCGGAAGCAAAGAAAAATCTGCGTGATTATAAAAATACTTGTCTTGCTATTTTTGATCTGCAAAAAAAGAAAACAGTTAAATTGATTGAGGGTGTTGTAATTAAACACTTTGTGCTGATTAGTGATTTTCTGATATTTGATAACGGATTTGGCAGAGATTCTGATATTCAAATATTTAAGCTTAGCAGCTTGGAAAATATTAAAACAATAAAAATTAACGGTGGTTGCGGATTACGCACTAATCTATAAATCAAAGAAATTAAATTGAATTCATACTTTAGAATATTGACTTACGCAAAACCTTATTGGAAACATATTGTTTTAGCTTTTGTATTTTCAATTCTGTTTGCAATTCTTAATGGTGTATCAGTCTATCTTACCATTCCTTTACTTGATACCCTGTTTCAGGAATCAGCGTCTAAGCAAGTAGTTAATCAAACGAGCAACATAGAAAAAGCAAGCAGCATATTTCCGGATTGGGTTAATGAAATTAAAGAAAGTGTTGTAAAATCATTTAATGATTTTGTGTTAAGCGGCGATAAACCCGAAGTGCTTATAAAAATTTGTGTGCTGGTACTTCTTGCTTTTCTATTAAAAAATATCTTTTCATATATTCAGGCATATTTTATGGCTTATGTTGAATTTGCCTCTATGAAAGATTTGCGTGATGATGCCTATAAACATTTACACAAACTCCCAATCGGTTACTTTAAATCTGAAAGAGTCGGAAATCTTATCTCAAGATTTACAAATGATGTAAACGTTATTCAGGCAAGTATATCGGCAACATTTTCTAATCTTATTAAAGAGCCACTAACAATTATAGTTTTTCTCGGCATGGCTATTAGTATAAGTTGGCGGCTCTCGCTCTTCGCTTTAATTATTGTTCCAATTGCTAGTTTAATTATTGCATGGATTGGAAATAGACTGAGAAGGCAAACAATAGTTCTCCAAAAAAAACTTGCCGATATAACAAGCATATTACAAGAAACCATTTCTGGTGTTAAAATAGTAAAAGCTTTTGGTATGGAGCGCTTTGAAAATCAAAGATTTATGGATGAAACAAAAAATTATTTTAGGTTGGTGTTAAAAATTGTACGAACAAGAAACATTTCATCCCCTATAACAGAAATTTTAAGCGTTATGATCGGGGCAATAATAATTTACTATGGAGGAATGCTTGTTCTTGTTGATGGCACGCTTAACGCAAGCCAGTTTTTAGGATTTTTATTTGCAATATTTCAAATGATGCCGCCAATTAAAGAACTTGGCAACGTTAATAACAGAATTCAGGAAGCCAGTGCTGCTGCAGATAAAATCTTTGAAATAATGGATATTGAGCCGCATATTAAAAACCTGCCCGGTGCAATTGAATTAAAAGAATTTAAAGATCAATTATCTTTTGAAAGTGTTTCATTCAAGTATGAAGATTCTGATGTTAATGTTTTAGATAATATAAACTTCAGCATTAAGCGTGGAGAAATTATTGCTCTTGTAGGTCCAAGCGGCGGAGGTAAATCAACACTCGCAGATTTGATTCCCAGGTTTTATGATTCCACCGCTGGCAGGATTCTTATTGATGGAAACAATATAAAAAATATTACTCTCGAATCTTTGCGCACTAAAATGGGAATTGTAACTCAGGAAACTTTTTTATTTAACACGTCCATTGCCGAAAACATTGCATACGGCTTGAAAGATTATCCTATAGAAAAAATTATTGAAGCATCAAAAACTGCCAATGCACATAATTTTATAAGCGAGATGCCGCAAGGATATAATACCATGATCGGTGAAAGAGGTGTTAAACTTTCCGGCGGGCAAAGACAGCGACTTACTATTGCACGTGCAATTCTTAAAAATCCTGAAATAATGATTTTTGATGAGGCTACATCAGCATTAGATAATGAATCAGAAATTCTTGTGCAGGAGGCAATCGAAAGATTAATGTTAAACAGAACTACGTTTGTAATTGCACATCGTTTAAGTACTATAAGAAATGCAACCAGTATTATAGTATTAGATAGAGGGCATATCATTCAACAAGGTACACACGATAAACTTATCTCTGAAGAAAAGGGGCTTTACAAAAAACTTTATGAAATGCAATTTAGGGATATTGATATCTGAAAATAGATTATAAATAATATCTGTTTCAATTATCGTTTTAATTTTATTAAAAATAGGTTTAACATTAAATGCAAAAGTATGATCCTGTAAAAACATACTGTGAATTTTGTGGCTCACAAAATATTTATAAATATCATGTTGCTGATAATGGCACACAGATATTCAAATGTAGAAACTGCAAAGTACAGTTTATGAATCCACAATACACGGACAAACACTTGGCCAATTATTATTCAACATATATACGTGACGAAAGTAAAATTGAAGATGAACTTATAAAATCCCATACATATTGTCTGTCTCTTGTTGAAGCTTTTCTTCCTAAAAGAGGAAATTTGCTTGAGATTGGTTCTGGACACGGCTATCTCTTAAAGGTTGCAGAAAAGAGAGGTTGGATTCCTTTAGGGCACGAAATAGATTGTGAAAGTGCCAGGAAAATTAGTGCAAAAATTGGGATGAAAATGCTCTGCGGAGAATTTACAGCACTAGAAATAAATAATAAATTTGATGCAGTAATTATGCTACATGTACTTGAACATTTAAAAGATCCAGTTAAGCATATAAAAAAAATAAATTCTGTTTTAAATAATTCAGGTATCTTATTCATTGCACTTCCAAATATTCAATCAAGATCAGGTTTGTTCAAATTCGGTCTTGAAAAGCTTAAAATTAAAAGGAGGAATGTTGCCGCCTATTATGATACCGATCATCATTTATGGTATTACACTCCTTTTACTATACGAAAATTTTTGGAGATGAGTGGTTTTGAAATTATTCGAATTTACAGCGGAGAAAAAATAAATTTAAAACGGGGGAAATTTGTTAATTATTTAGCAGAACAATTTTTTTCAAAAATATTTTGGCATTCTTCTATGGGAGTAATTGCGCGCAAACAATAAATTTGCTTGTAATAAATATTGAAAATCCAAAGGAAATCTGAAGTGATTGAATCCCGATTTGATATTAGAATTTCATATTATCTAGTCATCTGCATAATGATTAGTTTTTTGACCTCACTTTTCATGCTCCAGTTGTTTGTCGGTATGCTATCAATTTTGTGGTTGCTAGAAAAACTCAGGGAAAAGAAAAAAAGCCTTGATATTTTTTGCTACTTCATTATGGTTTTTGGACTAATCAGGGTAATTGCTGTAATCTTTTCTCACTACCAGTCATCCAGTGTAGAGATATTCTATAAAGAAATACTTTTTTATCTTAGTTTCTTTTCATTTGTCTTTTATCTCAAAACTTTTGATTTAATTAAACTCAGATATATTCTTTATGTGTTTATAGGCATTGCTGCTTTTGTTGCTCTTGTCGGAGTTATTAGGTTTAACCTGAACCAGGTTAATAGAGCCCAAGCCTTTGTTCCTTATACGACCTTTGCTTCATACCTGTTAGTTACATTTGCTTTTACAATTACACTTAATTTTGATATTGAAAATAAATTCAAAAAAAATATAAAGATCCTGCTAGCAACAATAATTTTAAGCGGAATAATAACTTCACTTGGAAGAACAGTTACTGCAATTGCGATATTAATTTTTGTGGCAAGTTTGATTTTCAAAAAGCTTAATTATAAATCTGGATTTGTAATTGCATTGCTAACTGCATCAATTAGTTTTATTTCTTTTAATATTAATAAGATCGAAATTACATCGAGAATTGAAAATCCGATTTACCTTTCTGACAGGGATGTGCTTTACAAAGGCGCTAAGGAATTGGTATTCAAAACCCCAATTTTTGGTTTTGGCCCAAGAACTTTTCATCAGACATTCCCTTTCCCGGATGAATTTAATGATAAAGGTGTTGGTGGCTGGCACAATGATTATTTCCAGTTGTATTTTGAAACAGGTTTGCCCGGATTGATAAGTTATTTAGCTCTACTAATTCTTTTGCTGCTAAAAACATATTTCCTGATAAAAAAGAATAAAAGTTCTGATTTTATAACTGATACAGGATTCGGGATAATATTTTCATTTATAGGTTTAATTTTAACCACATTTACGATAGGTTTTATCACACACGTTGTTCTATCTATTGTATTTGCATTTCTAATTGGTTTACTGTCAGCATCTTGGTATAAAACAACATCTTATCAGATCAAAATCAAAAATTGAAAAGCCAAAGCAGATGACTCACATACTTTCTTTTACTATTCTCTTAATTATTGTTTCCTCCAAATCAACTAAACCAGTCATAAATAATTAATTAGAAAATATCGACTTCAATTCCGTCATTAATTAAAAAAGTTGATTCTTGAACTATATCAAGTAACGATGTTATCTCTAAAAACACATCAACCAGAGAATTCTTTGTTATCCAAGTAATTCCCGGATCATAGCTATCTTCGAATCTTACCTGGCATTTTCGACTAATCTTGCCCCTAAACAATGATAAAGCCTAGTACATTCTAAGATTATAAAAATGTTTATTGGTATCGAAAATAGTCTTTGTGTAAATGGACTCAATTTATTTTTAATAAGTATCCTAACTTCAAAGAATAAAATGCATAGGTTTGGAATAGGAATAACCTTTAATTAATTTTCTAAAACAATTTGTTTATTTAAATAGTTGAAGCAAGAGATAATAATGAGCGATAATACTAATTCAGAAATTTATTCTAAAGCCAAGGAATACTCTACAAAGTTTAATTCTTCAAACGAAGTTGCAATCATTCTTGCCGCTGGACACGGAAAAAGAATTAAATCACAAACATCAAAAATGCTTCATAAAATTTGGGAGATTTCAACTGTTGAAAGAGTTTACAATGCTTGCAGGCTTGGAATTGATAATATTAATACTGTAACTGTAGTCGGGATAAAAGCTCTTGATGTTATGGCTGTTATAGGTAATCGTGAATCAAATAAGTTTGCGTTCCAGGAAAAACAAAATGGAACCGGGCATGCAGTGCAAGTAGCCTTAAAAGAAATTTTAGGTGATTTTTCAGATGGTATAGTTTACGTAGTGCCCGGCGATATGGGATTACTTGATGATTTATCAATGAAAAAATTCAGAGCCGATTTTATTACTTCTAATAATGATATGATGGTACTGATCGGAAATTACAAAGGCGATCCTTACCTTAATTCTTATGGAAGAATTATAAGAACTAAAGGTAGTAACGGAAATGTTATCCAGATTATGGAGTTTAAAGATATTCTTGCTTTACCCGACGATAAACCTTATGAGTTAATTTATCGTAGTCAAAAGTACTCCTTTACTAAAGATGAATTAATAAAAACAAATGAGTTTAACTCCGGTGTTTATGCTTTTAAGTTTGATAAGCTCATTGAGTTAATTGATAATCTTTCAAACAACAATGTTCAGAATGAGATATACATTACAGATTTGATTTCATTATTTAATTTCAAAGGATACTCTGTTGGCGCGGTTAGTCCAGTAAATCACTACGTGGTAATGGGATTTAATGATAAATCCGTACTTAAAGAGATGGATGAAATTGCCCGGAAGAATGTTTATGAAAAATTAAAAAATATTATTGAGATTGATGATCCCTATGATTTTTTTATTCACGATTCTATAGTTAACGATTTGATTGAAATGGATAAAAAAGGAATTCCGCTTGATATTAAAATAGGTAAAGGCGCTTACATCGGTGATGGAGTAAGACTTAATTACAATATCGAAATTGGCAGAGCAGCTTATATAAACGGTAATATTGTTTTTGGAAAGAATATAAAGATATGGCGTATTGTGCATCTATCAACTTTCTCTAATCAAACTTTAATTATAGAAGATAACGTTAAAATTCTTTGGGGTGATATTATCAAAGGAAATATTATCATTGGCGAAAACTCAATTATTGAATCAAGTGTTAATATGACTGGCAGTGATGAATTTCCTTTGCGCATTGGGAAAAATGTTTTAATAAAAGGAACAAGTTATTTATTCGGTTCAATTGTTGATGATGAAGTTATAATCGAACACAGTGTGTTGATAAAGAAAAAAGTTAAAGCTGAAAAAGATAAAAACGGAAATGTTAAAGCTGTAAAATTTTATATCCCTGAAACTGAAGGGAAAGATTTATTAAGCGATATTTAAAACAAAAAAAGCTCTTCAATCGAAGAGCTTTTTGTTAAAACCTAACAGACTATTTTGCTGATGTAACTTTATTTAAATGTTTTGTTAACCTGGATTTTTTTCTGGCTGCATTATTTTTATGTAATCTGCCTTTAGAAGTTCCTTTATCCAAAATAGCAATAGCTTCTTTATACAATACTTCAAGTTCTTCTTTTTTATCCGTAGCAAGTGTTTTCTTAATAACAGTTTTAATCTTGGAATCTGTCATTTTGTTTATTTCTTTTTTTCTCTCAGAGGAACGTATTCTTTTCTTTGCTGATTTATGATGAGCCATTTACAAAAAACCTTATTATTAGTTAAAAAATGTGAGCCAAATATAGGCATTGCCTCGTTTGATGTCAAACTTGGGTTTAGTAACTTTACCCACAATTTATTTAGAAAACGGATAGAAATCGAACTTTATATGCTTAAGGTTAATGAGATATACTATTCCATTCAGGGTGAAAGCACAGCCGCTGGACTTCCTTGCGTCTTGGTTCGCTTAACTTATTGCAACCTAAGATGTGCTTATTGTGATACAGAATATGCATTCTATGATGGAAAAGAAATGGCGATTTCTGAAATAATCAACGAGGTCAAAAAGTACGATTGTAAGCTTGTAGAAATAACCGGCGGTGAACCATTAGTTCAGATGGAAGAATGTTTAGAGTTAATGATTAAACTTGGTGATGAAGGATTTGCAGTTTTAATTGAAACAGGCGGCAGTCTTTTCATAAAGGATATTGATCCGCGTGTTAAGATAATTATGGATTTAAAGTGTCCATCAAGTGGAATGGAAAAGAAAAACCTTTACGAAAATATCGATTACTTAAAACCAACCGATGAGTTAAAGTTTGTTATCGGAAGCAGAGAAGATTTTGAGTGGACAAAAGAAATCATATCAAAATATTCTTTGAAAAAAAAATGTGAAATACTCTTTTCAGTAGTCTTTGGAAAACTAGAACCCGTTCAATTAGTCAATTGGATTTTAGAAGATAATTTAAAAGTAAGATTTCAACTTCAGATGCACAAATTTATTTGGCATCCTGAAACAAAAGGTGTGTAATGAAAATTGCTAAAGAATTCCGTTGGGAAATGGGACACAGACTTCCCGAACATTTTGGATTGTGCAAAAACATTCACGGTCACTCATACAAAATGATTGTTGAGTTTGAAGGTGAATTAGATCAAAACCAAATGGTGATTGATTATTACGATATTGAGAAAATTATTAATCCTGTTATAGAAAAACTTGATCATGCTTTTATGGTAAATAAAGAGGACAAGATTGTTATTGAATTTTTAGAGAAGATGAATTCAAAAAAAGTAGTTGTGGATTTAAACTCCACCGCCGAGAACATTTGCACTTATCTTTTAAAGGAAATAAAAAAAAGTAAATTGCCTTCAAATATTTCGTCTGTTAAAGTTAGAGTTTATGAAACACAGTTTGATTATGCAGAAGAAAGCTTGAGATTACGTTGAGAGGAAAAAAGTTTGATCCCAGGAATAGATTTAGAGACAAGCCCGGTGGCAAATCAAAACCGAAACAGTTTGTATATGATAAACAAAAAACAATACATCTAAGTTTTTCCCGATTTAAACTTTTTATTGAATATGAAGGAACACGCTATTCCGGCTGGCAAAGACAGGAAAATGCAAAAACAATACAAGGTGAGATTGTAAAAGCTGCAAAAGAAATTTTTGGTGATGACTTTTTAGATTTACAAGGTTCAGGTAGAACTGACAGCGGAGTTCACGCACTTTGTCAGGTAGCCCATCTTGATGCAAAAACAGTCTTAGCACCAGAAATAATTAAGATGAAATTAAATGATCTTCTTCCGCGTGATATTTGCATTTTGGAGATTGAAAAAACAAACAGGGAATTTCACGCAAGACACGACGCTAAATCCAGAAGTTACATTTATCAGATATCAAGAAGGCGAACAGCATTTGGCAAAAGCTTTGTTTGGTGGATAAAAGACAAACTTGATTTTAAAAAGATGGAAGCCGTTTCGAAACATTTTATTGGAATGAACAACTTTGCTTCTTTTTCTGATGATGATCCTGAAGATAAATCTACCAAAGTTTTAATTGATGATATTCAGATAAAAGAAGAAGGGGATTTAATTCTTATCAGAATTGTTGGTTCACATTTCATCTGGAAAATGGCAAGAAGAATTGTGGGAATATTAGCTGAAGTTGGGCGTGGAAGAAAATCTGAAAAAGATATTTTGTATTATCTGAACAATAAAACAAACGAGCCAGCAAAATATACTGCCCCTCCATCAGGACTTTTTCTTGAAAAAATAGATTATGAAAATAATACCATAAAGGATTCACTTAAGTCGCCATTTCTTGTTTCCCATTATGTATAATTTAACACCATTTAATCTATCTTTCTGTAAAACTAAAAATCATACTTGACTCTGAAATTGTATTTGGTTATAAATACATAAGCAAATAATTACTATTCTGGAAAAGAGATGATATCAGGATGGTTAGCTTTGGATTTTTTAATAGTCTTTCCTGTTCTATTTGTATTAAAATAAATAGGTGCTTTACAAATAGTTTTCATTCAGTTACTTTTAAGGGAGGAAACTCGAGATGAAAAAATATTTACTTGCAGTTTTTATTTTACTTTTCAATTTATCAAATCTTCAGGCACAAAATAAAAACACTTCTGCTAATTCTCTAAGCAAAGTCACCACTAATGATGACTACATTTACATTGCTATTAACCAGATGAAAATGTGGATTGGCAATAATGGAATGGGTTCTCATGATCCTTATACCGATGGGGCGGGTTTGTTTTGGCCTGGTGGTGAGAATGCAACTATATCAGCAATCTTTATGGACGGATTAGTTTGGGGAGGAAAGGTGAATGGAGAAATTAGAGTAAATGGAGATGCTTATCGTTATGGATTGCATGCAGGAAAAGTACTAAATAGCGGAAACGCTGATGATCCATCTCTTTCTAAATACAGAATTTATAAAATCCGAAAAGACTGGAATGAGCTGCCGTCAGGTCCAACAAAAGACAGATATCAGAAAGACTATGACGAATGGCCGGGAAATGATGGAGCACCCTTTTACGATTCAAATAATGATGGAGTTTATACCACGGGAATAGATAAACCATTGTTTCTTGGTGATGAAGTTTTATGGTGTGTTATGAACGATATGGACACTTCCCGATCTTTGTTTACTTACGGAAGTATGCCGATTGGACTTGAAATACAACTAACAGTTTATGGTTATACACATTCTTCATTAACAGATGTGCTATTCAAAAAATATAAAGTAATTAATAAAGGCAATAACGATATAACTGATATGTACTTTACTTATTGGACAGATGATGATTTAGGTTTTGCCGGTGATGATTTTGTAGGGTGCGATACATTATTAAATCTTGGTTATACATACAACGGAGATAGTAATGATGAAGGATTTTATGGTACGCCACCGCCGGCAGTTGGACATATGTTTGTTCAACCGCCAATAATTCAAGCTGAAACGACAGATAGCGCCCGGTATTATAAGGGATGGATAAAAGGATTTAAAAATTTACCCTTAACGGCATTTTCTTTGTTTCTAGGTGCGAGTCAATATTATGATGATCCAATGATGGGGGATTATGCTGGTACTCAGCAAGTCTATAATCATATGCAAGGATTCTTT